>Ga0255100_1000111_pt1 | contig 39576 bp, 39 predicted proteins | sample Colum_Colum_RepB_2_FD_188449 | JGI IMG/M metagenome (GOLD analysis project Ga0255100, IMG submission 188449) | Freshwater microbial communities from Columbia River, Oregon, United States - Colum_Colum_RepB_8d | ecosystem: Environmental > Aquatic > Freshwater > River | place: USA: Oregon...
ACTGTAGCCTTGGCTTACACTCGCGCTGCGTACTGTCGCCGCAAGTCGCCACAATTTCTGTTGCGCTGCCTGCTTCGCCTACGTGCCCTGTCCGCCTGGACCAAAGGAGAATGGAATGATCCGAATACCCGTGCTGGCCCTGCTTTGCATGCTGGCGTTAACCAACAGCGTCAACGCACAAACCACTTCGCCGCGCGATCTTGCCGGTACCCGTCTCGCCGGCAATTCCACTACTTCGTCACGTTTCACGCTCGGTCTTAGCCTGGACGGCGGCAGCAATTATGTTGTGAACGCCACCACTGCCGACAACCTGCGCATCATTGGCGGTATACAGCCGGATGCAGCGCAAGTAGGGCAAGCAGCGGATATATTCGTAGTGGCCAACCTGGCGGGCTCCTACTTCATGCGCAACAGCAGCGGCGGCTTTGTGCCATGGACGGGAGCAGTACCAGAACTGCTGCCGTTCCGGACCGGAGTCACACTGACCAGCAACCTGCCGGTGGATTTTCTTACCGGCAAAATTCCGTTGACCGGGACCTTCCTGCTGTTCCTCGGTTACAAGGGTGCCGATGGGGTACTGGTCTACACCCCGGTGCCGCACCAGATCAGCATCAGCGCACCCGCGGTCGTCCAACCCAACCCCACGCCAGACCCCACACCGGTAACGCCGACAATGCGCGAACAAGCCACTACGGCATTCTCCGCCAACATTTCCAGAATCGTGCAAACCAACCCTGCTTGCGTTGCCTGCCATGTCGCTGGAGGCCTCGCCAGCGGCACTGCATTGCGCTTTGTTTTCACCACCAACAGCAACCATCTGGCGCTGAACTTCACCCAGTTTGAAAACCTGGTGAAATCGCGCGGTCGCAATTACATCCTGACCCAGACGCTCGGAGGCGGCGGGCATGGTGGCGGCAACCAGTTCGGCTCCAGCAACAGCCAGGACTACAAGAACCTCGACAGCTTCCTGCAATTGGTGGAGAAACTCTGATGAGCGGCTTTGGCAGACTCACTGCTGCTGGTGTTTCTGTTGCAGGTCTTTGCCTTGCACTGTCGAGTTGGCCGCTGGCAGCGCTGGAGGTTGGTGAGGAGGCACCGATATTCGAGTTGCCGGGGCTGCGTGCAGGCACTGACAGCGAAGTGGTCAAGCTGAGTGACTACCGCGGCAAAGTGGTCTACGTCGACTTCTGGGCCTCGTGGTGCGCACCGTGTGTGATCTCGACACCGCTGCTCAACGGACTGCGCAACAAACTTGTGCAGCAGGGCAAGCCGTTCGAGATCGTGGCGATCAATGTCGACATGGACCCGGAAGACGGCATCGACTTCCTTCTCGACGAACCTGTTCAATATGTCACCGTCAAAGACCCGCAGGGCCAGACACCCGCCAGCTACGAAGTGAAAGGCATGCCGACCGCCTTTCTGCTGGATGGCAACGGCAAGATCCGCCTGATCCATGAAGGTTTCAAACAGAGCGACATCAGCCGGATCGAAGCTGACGTCACCCAATTGCTGGCGGAGCTGCCATGAGGATTTTTTTGCAATTGCTGGTAGCAGTAGCAATACCCGCACTGCTGAGTGCCTGCACACCGGTTGCTGCGTGGGAACGCGGCACACTGGCGAAACCGGAAATGGCACTGGATGCCGATCCGCTCGACAGCGCACTCGACAACCACGTGTACTTCAGCAAGGAAGCCTCCAGTGGCGGCAACAGCGCCAGTGGTGGCGGCTGCGGCTGCAACTGAACGCTGACAAGAAGCCCATCGCATGCAATCCCGCTCACTGCTCGCCCTCACCGCCTCGGCCTTGGCCTTGCCCGGACTGGCTCCTCTTGTGCGGGCCGACTCTCCGCCAGCCGAAGCCACACTGGCGTACCGCATCAGCAACTACAGCGAAGACGATCTCGATGCAGCAAAGAAACTGATCGGCAGTAGCGAACGCTACGACATCGACATCCATCAACTGCAGCTGACAACGCCAGTAGGCGACAACTACGGTCTTACCTTGCGCGCCAGCCGCGAAAACATGAGCGGCGCCTCGCCGTGGTACACGATCGCACAGGGCAACGGCAGTGCTGCCGTGATCATGAGCGGCGCCACCATCCACGAAGAACGTACTGATGTTGCGGCCAGTACGCGCCGCTATCTCGCCAATGGCAGCGTTGGTGTGTCACTCGGTTATTCCGATGAAAACGACTACGAGGCACTCAGCGGCGGTGTCGATGCCGAGCGTCACTTCAACGACAACCTCACCACGCTGGCCGGCGGCATCAGTGTCTCCAACGACGATCTCAGCCCAACGGATGCGGCGCGCTTCAATCGCATCACCGACGCCTCAAAGCAGAGCCGCTCGCTCTACTTTGCCGTGACCCAGGTGATCAACCAGAACAGCCTGCTGCAAAGCGGACTCAGCTACACCCATGTGTCCGGCTACCTGAGCGATCCCTACAAATTGTTCGACATCCGCCCCGACTCGCGTTCGCAACTGGCGTGGACAACGTCGTGGCGGCAATATCTGGGCACAGTGGATGCCGCGCTGCATGCCGATTACCGCTACTACCACGACAGCTTCGGCATCAATTCGCACACACTCGAACTGCAGTGGCACCAGAACCTCGGCAGCAACTGGCAACTGGTGCCAGGCATCCGTTACTACAGTCAGAGTGAGGCCGATTTCTTCCGCCCCGGCAGCGTGTTCGGCACCACCTTGCCGGCGTCGGCTGACTACCGACTGGCTGCCTATGGTGCTGTGAGTGGCGAGTTGAAACTACAGGTCGATCTCGATGACTTCACGCTGTCGCTGGCGGCTGAACGCTATCGCGCCAGCGAAAGTCTTGGTGTGCACGCTGGCGCCACAAGTCCGGCATTGGTCAATTTCACGCGGCTGTCGCTCGGCGTCGACTATCGTTACTGATATCGCTACAGTGCCCAGGCAGACAATCCGGCCACCCCCACTGGAGACAACACAACATGACCAAGGTTCTCGTTCTTTACTACAGCATGTACGGCCACATCGAAACGATGGCTAACGCCATTGCCGAAGGCGCCCGCAGCGTTGATGGCGTGCAGGTAGACATCAAACGTGTGCCGGAACTGATGTCGCTCGAAGTAGCGCAGAAATCCGGCGCCAAACTGGATCAGGCCGCTCCCGTTGCCACCGTCGATGAGCTCGTGAATTACGACGCCATCATCTTCGGTACCCCTACCCGCTTCGGCAACATGTGCGCGCAGATGCGCAACTTCCTCGACCAGACCGGCGGCTTGTGGTTCACCGGCAAACTGGTGGGCAAGGTCGGCAGCGTATTCACGTCAACGGCGTCGCAGCATGGCGGCCAGGAAACCACTATTACCTCATTCCACACCACGCTGTTCCATCACGGCATGGTGGTAGTCGGCGTACCGTATGCGATACCGGAAATGCAGGAAGCCGGCGAAATCTGCGGTGGCAGCCCTTATGGCGCCACCACCATTGCCGGCAATGGCAGCCGACAGCCGTCGGAAAAGGAACTGACGATCGCCCGCTTCCAGGGCAAACACGTCGCCGGCATCGCCGGCAAACTGAAGGGTTAAGGCTTCGGCCCTGTCCACACGCCCCACGGCGTTGAACCCACCGGCACCGTCGCCACGACGGTGAAGGTGGCAACGTCGATCACCGACACATCATTGGACGGACCATTGGCAGTATAGAGTTTGCTGCCATCAGGGCTGATGGCAAGACCCCACGGACGGCGGCCGGCTTCGACACTGGCTTTGATGCTGCCATCAGCCACGTTCATCGCCACTACCGTGCGGGCACGACCATTGGCGATGTAGAGCGTCTGGTTGTCCTGCGACAGCACCAGTCCCATCGGCAACGAGCCTTCCGGCAATGCAAACGTATTGAGTACGGTGCTGGTCGCCACTTCTATGACTGCAATGCTGGCGCCGACTTCGTTGGAGATGTAGGCCAGCTTGCTGTCACTGCTGAAGACGATGTCACGCGGACGCAAGCCAACCTTGATACGGCCTTTCGAGGTGCCGGTAGCAGTGTCGATGACGGTGACATCGCTATCGATCTCACCCGTGACGTAAGCCACGCTGCCATCGGGCGGCAAGCGTACGCCTTCCGGTTCGAGACCGGTGGCTACCGTTGCCTGTATTTCGCCCTTGGCGAGATCGAGGATGCTGGCCTCGTTGGCATTTTCATTGGCCACGTACACAAGACCGGTGCTCCAGTTGACATCGAACTGCTCGGGATCGAGTCCGCTCGGCAATACGCGCAACAACACATGGGCGGTGGTATCGACTTCTGCGATGCCATCGGCAGCAAGATCGACCTCGAGTTTTTCACATTCTTCGTCATCCATCGTCGGCGGGCATTTTGGCGCGCCACTGACGGCGACATAGAGACGACTGCCATTGGGGCTGACTTTCAACCCGCGCGGCCGTTTGCCTACCGCCACAGTTGCAATCACGGCATTGCTGGCACCATCGATGATGCTGACATCGTTGGAATCTTCATTGGTGGCGTAGACGACGTAGTCCTGGGCTACTGCCGTTGCGGCAACCAGAGTCAGCGCAAAACCCAGTGCCAGTGGTTGGATGGAGATTGTTTTCATGATTGTGCTCCGGTGATTGGACCCTCAACGGCAAGCATTATGCCCCACGGGGCTGAATGGCGGCACAACCAGCCTTTGCTTCCAGTTTTCTTGCAAGATTGCAGGATTATTTCCCGCGCTACCCACTACTCCTTGCGGCCATCGAGATAACGCGCATCGCGCAGGCTCGGAAACAACAGTGCCCACACCACCGCCACCCCGACAGCGCCGACGCCACCGAATACCACCGCAGGCACTACTCCAATCCAGGCCGCCATCATGCCGGCACGGAATTCGCCCAGCTCGTTGGAGGCGCCGAGAAACACCATGTTGACGGCATTGACGCGGCCACGGACCTCGTCAGGCGTCCACAGCTGCAACAAGGTTTCGCGGATGACGACACTGACCATGTCGGCAGCCCCTATCAAGGCCAGCAGAACTATCGACCACCAGGCGGTGGTCGACAAACCGAAGCCCACCGTGAACAAACCGAACAAGCCGACAAACACCAGCAGGATGCGACCGGCATGATCACGCACCGGATTGGTTGCCAGCAGTGCTGCCGTCAGCACTGCACCGATGCCTGGAGCCGCCCGCAGGAAACCAAGTCCCCACGGACCGAGTTGCAGAATGTCACGCGCATAGATCGGCAACAGCGCCACCGCACCGCCGAGCAACACGGCGAACAAGTCGAGCGAGATTGCCCCCAACACCAGCTTGTGCTTTCTGATGAACCACAAACCATCGAACAAGGATGCAAAGGTGATGCGGCGTATTTCAGCCGGCGGTGGCGTTGAGGGAATCATCACCATCAGCACGGTTGCAACCGCAAGTATTACAGCCGAGGTGCCATAGGCCACCGTAGCCGCAACGCCATACAACAAGCCGCCGGCGACCGGACCCACGATGCTGGCCACCTGCCAGGCCGACGAGTTCCAGCCAACGGCATTGGCGAAATCATGCTTGGGTACCAGATATACCACCAGTGCCTGCGACGCCGGGCCGAAAAAAGCGCGCGCAACTGCCAGTACCGTCAACGCCACGAAGATCGGCATCGGGGTTGTCAATCCTCTCCATGCAAACAGAAAAATACCGGCTGCGCACAACACTTGCACTATCAATGACACCAGCATCACGAGGCGATGACCGTAACGATCGGCGACTGAACCGGTAACCAGCACCAGCAATAACATTGGCAGGAACTGGACCATGCCGATGATGCCAAGATCGAGCGGATCCCGCGTGAGGTCATACACCTGCCAGGCCACGGCCACCGCGATGATCTGTACGGCAAAGGTGGCACAGAAGCGTGCCAGCCAGTACAGCACGAATGGGCGATGGGAGAAGGCAGACAGTTGCATCAGGAATTACCCGTGGTCATGGCAGGAACTGCAGTTGCTCGACAATGAGCTGCGGCGTGGATTCACCGCGGTAGTCGTTGATGTCGAGCTTGTACAGCAAGCGTACCCGCAGCGCAGCACCGGCGGGCACAGCAGGATTCTGGTTGAAGGCGATGGCGTCAAGGCGCTGGCTTGAACCCGGCAGGCTCACTGTAAGTTTCAAATGGCGCTCGGCCAGCACGCGCTTCGCATGCACAACAAACTCATCGTCGAACAATGGCTCGGGGAAATGCTGGCCCCACGGCGCCAGATTGCGCAGCTGTTCGGCGAAACTGACGCTGAAACAGGCTGCGTCGAGATTGCCGTCGGTCCACAGTTCGCGCGCCAGTGTTTCTTCGGCAACGGTGGTACGCACTGCCTGGTCGAATGCCGCTGCAAACTCATCGAATCTTGATTTGGATAATGTGAGGCCCGCTGCCATGGCATGGCCGCCGAACTTCTCCAGCAAGCCGGGATTGCGGGTGGCGACTACATCCAGCAGATCGCGCATATGGGCACCGCTGATCGAACGCGCCGATCCTTTCAACAACTCCTGACCGTCGGCATCAATGCCGGCATCAGCGAAGATCAGCACCGGGCAATGCAGTTTGTCTTTCAGGCGCGACGCCACAATGCCGATTACGCCCTGATGCCAGCGCGCATCGTACAGGCATAGACTGTAGCGCTGACTGTCGTCGAACGGCAGCTCGTCCAATTGCTGCAGCGCGCTTTGCTGCATGTCCTGTTCGATCAGTTTGCGGTCCTTGTTCAACGCATCCAGTTGCTGCGCCATCTGGTGTGCCCGCAGGGCGTCATCCGTCAGCAGACATTCGATACCAAGCCCCATGTCGTCGAGACGACCGGCCGCATTCAGACGCGGGCCGGCCGCGAAACCGAGATCGCTGGCGACACAGGTAGCGGCATTGCGACCCGCGCATGCCATCAGCGCCAGAATGCCGGGACGTGCCCTGCCCTCGCGTATCAATGCCAGTCCGTGCTTCACCAATCGACGATTGTTCTCGTCCAACGGTACTACATCGGCCACGGTGCCGAGTGCGACGAGATCGAGCAAGTTGGCAAGATTGGGTTCCTGCCTGCCGCTGCGTGTAAACCATTGCTCCTCGCGCAGCGCCTTGCGCAAGCCAAGCAACAGGTAAAACACAACGCCAACACCGGCCAGTGCCTTGCTGGCGAAAGCACAATCGCCCTGGTTGGGGTTCAGGATTGCATTGGCATCCGGCAGGGTAGCAGCCGGCAGATGGTGATCAGTAACCAATACCTGCATGCCGTAGTGCCGCGCCAGCGCCACGCCGGCATGGCTGGCAATGCCGTTATCGACAGTGATCAGCACATCAGGTGTGCGGGTACGGGCGAGTTCGACAATCGGTGGCGTCAGCCCGTAGCCATATTCAAAACGATTCGGCACCAGGTAGTCGACCTGGGCGAAACCGAGTGCTCGCAAGCCGAGCAGCGCCAATGCACAGCTGGTGGCGCCATCGGCATCGTAGTCAGCCACGATCAACAGGCGCAGATTGGTGTGCAACGCCTGCTGCAACAGCCCCACTGCAGCCGCCATGCCTTTCAGTGAATCCGGCGGCAGCAGCTTGGCCAAGGGCAGGTGGATCTGCTCGTCGTGGCAAACGCCGCGGGCCGCAAGTATCTGTTGCAACAGCGGATGCAGGGACTGCTGGAATTGCGGAGTTGTAGTAGCGGTACGACGGCGGGCCTGCGGTATTCTCACAGTGTTGTCGCCAACGCCGAATCACGCAGCTCGCGCCGCAACACTTTGCCCAGGTGGGACTTCGGCAGTGTCGTACGGAACTCCACCTGCCGCGGGATCTTGTAGGTCGTGAGCCCGCGCCGGCAATGCACAATTACCTGCTCTGCCGTGAGCGCAGGGTTGCGGCTGACTACGAACAGTTTTATCAGCGGCGACAACTCATCACCCGCATTGATGGCACAGGCATCGTTGATGTCGGGGTGGCTGCAGGCGTAATCCTCGATTTCATTAGGGTAAACGTTGAAACCGGAGACAACGATCAGATCCTTGATGCGGTCGACGATGCGCAGGTAGCCGTCCTGGTCGAACTGGCCGATGTCGCCGGTATGCAGCCAGCCGTCGGCGTCAATGACATGTGCGGTTTCTGCCGCGTTGTTCCAGTAACCCTGCATCACCTGTGGTCCCCGAACGCAGATTTCGCCCAGCCCGCCACAGGCCACTTCGCTGCCATCGCTGGCGAACAGCCGCACCTCAGTACCGGCGGCAATACGGCCGGCAGTACCCGCACGGTGATAACGGTGGGTATTGCAGCTGACCATGGGTGAACATTCAGTCAGGCCATAGCCTTCCAGAATCGGCTTGCCGGTGAGTTCTTGCCAGGCTGCTGCCACCTGGGGTGAAAGCGGCATGCCACCGGAAGCGGCAAGTGCCAGCGTGGTGAAATCGAGTTGCCGGAAACCCGGATTATCGAGCAGGCTGCTGTACAACGTGTTGATACCCACAAAGCCGTGCATCTTCACCCTGCCCAGAACTGCGATGAAGGCGTCTACGTCGCGCGGGTTGGGAATCAGCAGCGCCTGGTGCCCGCGTAACAGCGACATCACGAAATTCAGGTTGAACGCATAGATATGGTACAGGGGCAGCGGTGCCACCATCACGGCGCCGGCGCCGGGAAAGTCCTCCCCCATGCTGTTGGCGATCTGCTCGACATTGCAGAGCAGGTTGCGGTGGCTCAGCATCGCTGCCTTCATCACGCCGGTGGTCCCGCCGGTGTATTGCAGCACTGCCAGCGAATCAGCACTGAATGTAGCTGTGGGGGCAGGCCGGGTGCGTGCCAGCATTCCTCCACTGCGTAATGCCTGCCGCAAACCAGTGGCCGCTTGCGGGAAATGATGGGGTTTCACCAGCCGTTTGACGTGGCGCACCAGCAGGTTGATCAGCGATCCGCGAAACCAGCCCAGCAGGTCTCCCATTTGTGTAAGCACCACCGAACGTACAGCCGTGTGACCAAGGATGGCGGAGGCGTTATGGGCAACATTGGCCAGCACCACCAGTGTGTTGGCGCCGGAATCAATCAGAATGCGCTGCAATTCATGCGGGGTATAGAGCGGGTTGACGTTGACGACAACGGCCTGTGCCTTCAGCACGCCGAGCGCAACTACCGGATACTGCAGCAGGTTGGGCAACATGATGGCGACCCGGTCACCCGGACGCACACCAGCCTCGTGTACCAGCCACTGGGCGAAGCGGTCGCTCAGCAGTCCCAACTCACGGAACGAAAGACTCCCCCCCATGCAAGCATAAGCCCGGGTGTTGTCGTGCCGCGCGATGGCATCCGCTGCCATCTGGACGATGTTCTGTTGTGCCTGTTGCACGCTACTCCCCAGTGATAAAACTGCTTGAAACTTGTTGTGTCGCCCTCATTTCCCTGAGCGTGGGATGATTCTAGGGAACCACTGCACAACCTCCAATAGCGTTATGCAGGGCGGTTTGACGGAGCCGTTACGATACCGGCGGAACTAAAGCCGGTTTGTGAAGGCCTAAATAGTTGTACGGCATGCTTCGACTGCCGGGCTTTTGTTATAGCGAGGAAATGATGCACAAGACCACTTTTTTTGCAGGATTACTGTCGTTGGCGCTCACGCTGGCGCCATTCACGGCCTACAGCGCTACCGACTACCTCAGTTTCAAGACCGAGGACGAAGCCAACAACATTGAAATTTTCAAGGCTGCCAGCCCCTCCGTGGTGTTTGTCACCAACAGTGCCCTCTACCGCGCCAATCGGTTCAGCCTCAACGTGCAGGAAGTGCCGCAAGGCAGCGGTACCGGCTTCGTTTGGGACAAGAGCGGTCTCATTGTGACCAACTTCCACGTGATCCAGAACGCCAGTCGCCTCACCATCACCCTGCAAGACCAGAGTGCATGGGATGCCGAGGTAGTCGGTTACTCTGAGGACAAGGATCTGGCTGTGCTGCGAGTGAAGGCCCCCGCCGACAAGCTGACTCCACTGCCGCTCGGTGACTCGGCCCTGCTTGAAGTCGGCCGCAAGGTAATCGCTATCGGCAACCCCTTCGGCCTCGACACCACCATGACCGTTGGTGTCGTGAGTGCACTCGGTCGCGAGATCAATTCGCTGACGAATCGCACGATCCGCGATGTGGTCCAGACCGACGCGCCGATCAATCCCGGTAACTCCGGAGGCCCGCTATTGAACTCACTGGGCCAATTGGTTGGCGTCAACACTCAGATCATCAGCCCAAGTGGTGCCAGCGCCGGTATCGGCTTCGCGATTCCCGTCAACACCGTAAAGAAAGTCATCCCGCAACTGGTGCAGTACGGCCAGGAAATCCGCCCGGTCATCGGTATTGAAAACCCGCCTGATGCATGGACCCGCCAGATGGGTATCAATGGCGTACCGGTAATGCGGGCAACCCCAAGCCTGCCCGCAGAGCGAGCAGGCATCACCGGCATGCAGCAGAACGGGCGCGGCGACATTGTGCTCGGCGATGTCATCATTGAGATTGATGGCACCCAGATAAAAAACCAGGACGACCTGCTCAACACACTTGAACAGCACATGCCCGGCGATGTGGTCAAAGTCGTCACCGACCGCGAAGGCAGGCGCATGGAATTCAACGTGACGCTGGCAGAAGCCCAGAACAATACCCGGCGTATCAACAGCCGCTGAGGCTGCAGCAGCCGGAATAAATCCCTTCAACAAAAAAGCCGGCGAATCAGCCGGCTTTTTTGTGGGACAAGGTGCTGGAACACGTCAGTCGTTACGAGCGGCGAGCCGCTGCTGCATGAACTGCTTGATGGAGTCGAGACTGTTCGGCAGCACCGTGCAGTGTTCCGCGCGCGAATACAAATCCGCCATATGCTCCGGCAAACCGGGTGCCGGCAAACCGGCCTGCTCGATAGCGGCCGTGAACTTGGCCGGATGCGCAGTGGCGAGCGTAATCATCGGGATGCTGGCATCAGTGTCACACATTGCCGCCGCCTTGATGCCGGTGGCCGTGTGTGGATCGGCCAGATAGCCGGTGCGCTTATAGGTCTCGCTGATCGTCGCACAGGTAGCCGCATCGTCAACACTGTAGCTGGCGAAATGCGCACGCGCCCTCGCCCACTCTTCTTCGGTGACTTGCTGCACGTTGCCGCTGAGTGAGGTTACGAACTGCGTGACACGTTTGCTGTCGCGTTTGAACAGATCAAACAGGAAACGCTCGAAGTTGCTACTGACCATGATGTCCATGCTTGGCGACAGCGAGCCTTCCAGCGTGGTCTTGTGATAGCGATTGCTGCTGATGAAGCGGTGCAGGATATCGTTGCGGTTGGTGGCAATGATGAGCTGGCGTATCGGCAATCCCATTTGCTTGGCGAGATAACCGGCGTAGATATCGCCGAAGTTACCCGTTGGCACCGAGAACGACACCGCCGGGTATTTGCCCACGAGCCTGAAGCCGGCATAAAAGTAGTAAACGATCTGCGCCATGATGCGCGCCCAGTTGATCGAATTGACGGCTACCAGCTGGTAACCAGCCGGCAGGAAGCTCTGGTCGGCAAAGGCTTTCTTGACGATTTCCTGGCAGTCGTCGAAGTTGCCTTCGACAGCAATGTTGTTGATGTTGTCGCCGGTGACGCTGGTCATCTGCCGGCGCTGCACTTCCGACACTCGGTTGTGCGGATGCAGAATGAACATGTCGACGAATTGGCAGTGCTTGCAGCCTTCGAGCGCAGCAGAACCGGTGTCACCCGAAGTGGCACCGAGAATTGCCACATGCTGCTGGCGTTTCTCCAGAAAGTAGTCGAGCAAGCGGCCAAGCAACTGCAGTGCAAAATCCTTGAACGCCAATGTGGGCCCGCAGTAAAGCTCCAGCACCCACTGGTTGTAATACAGATGCTGCAGCGGCGCAACGGCCGGATCGCTGAAACCGGCGTAGCTGTCGGCGATCATCTTTTTCAGTTTGGCATCCGGAATGGCGCCATCGACAAACAGGCGGATCACTTCAAATGCCAGCTCGCTGTACGACAGCTGCTGCCAGTCGGCCATCTGCTGCAGGCTGATCACCGGCAGTCTTTCCGGCACGTAGAGGCCGCCATCGGGAGCCAACCCGGTGAGAACAACGTCTTCGAAGCGAACGGCAGGACTCTGGCCGCGCGTGCTGATGTATTTCATTGCTTGTCTCTGTTTATTAACGATCCCGCCTGTGCACGGACCCGCTTATCAACGGACCCGCTGAACGGCGTTACTGGTCGAGCTTGAATACGCGGATACGCATCACCTTTTCGCCTTTGGGATCGAGCGCTTCGATACTGGCGATGGCCTCATCCATGACCGATTCCCTGACCTCCCGCGTAAGGATGATTACAGGTACGCGCTGATTCACATCGTCAACCCGCGGCTCCTTCTGGATGATGGCCTGGATGCTGATCGCACGATCGCCGAGGATTTCGGTAATGTCGGACAGCACGCCCGGTTTGTCCGCAGCGAGAATACGCAGGTAGTATTCACTGATCACTTCGCTCATCGGCAGGATCGGCATGTCGGACAGCGAGTCGTCCTGGAACGCCAGCGACGGCACGCTGCTCTCTGGATGCGAAATCATGCGTGCTACATCGATGATGTCGGCCACCACAGCGGAAGCCGTCGGACCAGCACCGGCACCAGCGCCGTAGTACAGCGTCGAACCAACGGCATCACCATTCACCATCACGGCATTCATCACGCCGTTAACGTTGGCAATGATGCTGTCGGCGTCGAGCAGGGTCGGATGCACACGCAGCTCTATGCCGTTGGGGGTTTTGCGGCTGATACCGAGATGCTTGATGCGGTAACCGAGTTCGTCGGCGTACTTGATGTCTTCCTGCGTCAGTTTACTGATGCCTTCGGTATAGGTTTTCGGGAACTGCAACGGAATGCCGAACGCGATCGAGGCCAGAATTGTCAGCTTGTGGGCAGCGTCGATGCCTTCGATGTCGAAGGTAGGATCGGCTTCTGCGTAGCCAAGTGCCTGTGCTTCTTTCAGCACGTCGGCAAACGCGCGGCTTTTCTCGCGCATTTCGGTGAGGATGAAATTGCCGGTGCCGTTGATGATGCCAGCCAGCCACTGGATGCTGTTGCCGGCCAGACCTTCACGGATGGCCTTGATGATGGGAATGCCGCCGGCGACGGATGCTTCATAGGCGACCATTACGTTTTTGGCGGCTGCCGCTGCAAAGATTTCGTTGCCGTACTGCGCAATCAAGGCCTTGTTGGCCGTGACAACATGCTTGCCGTTTTCGATGGCTTTCAGCACCAGCTCTTTGGCAACGTCGGTGCCGCCCATCAGTTCCAGCACGATGTGAACCCCAGGGTCATTGACGACTGCGAACACATCAGAACTTTTTTTGATGCTGCCAATGTCCTGGCCAGGGCGCAACCGGCGAGCGCCGATATGAGTGACTTTCACTTCTGCGCCGACCCGCCGCGCGATGTCGCGACTGTTGCTCTTGAGCACAGAGTAGCTACCGTAGCCCACTGTGCCGAGACCACAGATGCCGATATTGATTACCTTCAAGACTGACTCCAACAGATGATTGATGGCCTTGCTGAGGGCGCTTCCGACGGAACTTCCGACGGAACTTCCGACGGCACTACTGGGCTGCGTTACCCAGGAGGTAACCTGCCAGCGTGTCGGCTGGCACATAGCCGGGCAGCATGGTGCCGTCTTCCAGCACGAGCGCCGGAGTGCCGGTGACACCGACCTCACGGCCCAGTTCGAATTGTTCTTCCACCGGACTTTCGCAGTCAGTCAGCGGAATATCGGCACCGCGTTTGGCGGTGGTCATCATGACCTTGCGGTCTTCCGAGCACCAAGTGGAAACCATGCGTACATAGGTCTCGGTTTTCTGGCCGGTACTGCGATCAATCAGACCGGTGCGGGGATAGGCGAGATAGCGTACGGCGATGCCGTAGTTGTTCAGTGCCTCGACCTCACCGTGCAGCTTGCGGCAATACGGGCAATCTACATCAGTGAAAACCGTCAGGGTGGCTTTGCGCTCACCCACCGCTTCGTAGACGATCATGTCTTTCTCATCAAGCGCAGCGATTTTGTCGCGCCGCAGTACATTGCGGCGCTTTTCGCCAAGGTTGACCAGCCCGTCACCTTGCGCCTCGTAGAGATCGCCGGGGATCAGGAATTTGGCATCGCCGCTGACATAGATGGTTTCGCCACCGTCGAGTTCCACTTGGTACAAGCCGCTGACAGGGCTCGGCAGAATGCTCGTGATTGCGATCGCGGGCTGGCTTGATGTCAGCAAACCACGAATGGCAACGGCTTCGGCTGACTCAGGCTGTGCCTGAGCGAAAGCAACCGGCAGGCCACAGAGGGCCAGCAGCAGACTTGAAATTGCAACAAAACGGGAGGGCAGCAGATTGCGGTACATAGGGCCGGCCTGAGAGTGAAAGACGTGCGCTATCGTAATCCAGATTGCCTGATACCGCCTCCCATTCTGACCCGAAGTGGAATGAGGGGCGGCACCGGTGCAGGAAAAAGCCGGGTGATTAACCGGCCTGGTCTTCGGTACGTTTCTCGAGCTTCTCGGTGATGCGGGCGGCACGGCCGGCGAGATCACGCAAGTAGTACAGTTTGGCCTGACGCACATCGCCACGACGTTTCAGCGTAATGCTGTCGACTTGTTTGCTGTGGGTCTGGAAAGTACGTTCAACACCAACGCCGTGCGAGATTTTGCGCACGGTGAAGGCGGAACCGAGGCCACGGTTGCGGATGCCGATGACGACACCTTCGTAGGCCTGCAGACGCTCACGCTCGCCTTCCTTGATACGCACCTGTACGACCACGGTGTCGCCGGGGCTGAAATCAGGCACGTCTTGCTTCAGTTGTCCCTGTTCAACCAATTGAATGATTTTGTTTCTGCTGCTCATGGTTAGCTCCACTGCTCCAAACTGTTATTGCGAATTCACATCGGCGCCTTTGTTTGCGCCTCTTTCCCAACTCTTGCCCGCACTTCCTTGCGTTTCCTGCTGTCACATTACTTGCTTTTCGTTTCTTGCTTCTTCGTTGCCGGATCGCAAATACCGGCTTGAATAGCAGCCAGCCACTCCTGCTGCTTTGCATCCAGCAAGCCTTGCTGCTGCAAACGCCGGATCAGCTCCGGCCGTTTGCGCCACGTAGCCCGCAAGCGCTCCTGCTCACGCCAGCGTGCTATGCGGGCATGATCCCCGCTCAGCAATACTGCTGGTACTTCCAGACCCTCGAACACTTCCGGCCTGGTGTAATGCGGGCAATCCAGCAGCCCGCCTTCGAACGAATCCTGTTGTGCCGATTCGGCATCGCCCAGCACGCCGGGCAAGCGCCTTATCACTGCATCCAGCAGCGCCATCGCTGCCAACTCACCACCGCTCAAGACGAAATCGCCGAGCGAACACTCTTCATCAACCAGGGTCGTCAGCACACGCTCGTCGACCCCTTCGTAGCGGCCGCACAACAGTACGACTCCGCTTTCCTGCGCCAGCGCGTTGACGCGCTGCTGTGTCAGAGGCGCTCCCTGCGGACTCAGGTAGATCACCCGCGCCGCTTTGTCGCCTTCCCGCGTCGCTGCCACCTTGGCGGCATTGATCGCCTGACTCAACGGACCGCTCTTCATCAGCATGCCGGGACCACCGCCATAGGGCCTGTCGTCGACTGTGCGATGCCGATCCGTAGTGAAATCCCGTGGATTCCAGTACTGCAACTTTACCTGGCCGTTCCTGATCGCCCGACCGGTGACGCCGTATTCTGTCAGTGCCCCGAACATGCCAGGGAACAAGGTCACCAGACCTACTTTCAATAACGCCGTCGTCCGTGTGTCCGACATGCGTCAATAATCCTTGTCCCAGTCGACCAGCAACAGCTTCCTGTCGAGATCCACCTGTTTGATGACTGCGCCTTCGACATAGGGCAACAACCGCTCTTCCTTGTCGACACTCCGCTCATCCCCTTTGACCACCAGCACATCGTTGGCACCGGTTTCCATCAGGTGGTGCACAGTACCGAGATCCTGACCACTTTCCGTCAATACCCGCAGTCCTTCAAGCTGGTACCAGTAATACCCCTCTTCGAGGGCAGGCAAGGCGGCTTTCTCCAGTATCAGATCCTGCCCGGTGTAACGTCCTGCCTGTTCACGCACATCACATCCCGTGATGTGGGCAACAAAATCCTTGCCATGTACTTTTACTTCATCGAATTCGAGGCTCTGCAGCCCCGCCGGCCCCTGGATAAGGAAAACCTGGTACTTGATCAGGTTGTCAGGCGGGTCGGTGTACGAATACAGCTTCACCCAACCCTTGACACCCCAAGGGGCCCCGATGCGCCCCATCACTACGTGTGAAGCCGGGGAATTCATGTGCTTGCTCCGGCGTACGGGGCTCCCGGTAATTCCGGAATGCTCAACGCTCCAGACCCATACACACTTTTACCGCAGGCTATCAGGCGGCCACTGCAGGAGCAGCGGCCAGATCTTCCAGCAATTTGGCTACACGCGGGCTCGGCTGTGCGCCGTGGCCCTGCCAGTACTTCACACGTTCCAGATCAATACGCAGTTTTTCTTCCTTGCCGCGCGCGGTCGGGTTGTAAAAGCCGACGCGTTCGATGAATTTGCTGGTATGGGCTCTGTGATGATCGGCCACCGTAACGTAGTAATACGGGTTTTTCTTGCTGCCACCGCGTGCAAGTCGGATCGTTACCATTGTGTGTCTTCCGTCAGAAAGGAACCGGATAGTTCCTGTTGTTGCAAAAAAGTACTGCCAATAAGAATCTTCCCAAACCTGTTTTTCAGGCCCGGAAAAAAGGGCGCCATTCTAGGAGAAAAGCCCAGCCTTGGGAACTCTAAATTGATGTCCTGTCAGGATTTTCTCCCAATCAGAACCCCGGGAAGCGTCCTCCGGGGGGCATGCCACCCCCCATTCCGCCCATACCGGGGGGTAGCCGGCCACCCAGGCCGCGCATCATGTTGGCCAGCCCGCCACCCTTCATCTTCTTCATCACCAGCTGCATCTGTTTATGCTGTTTGAGCAGCCGGTTCAAGTCCTGCAAGGTAGTGCCGGAGCCTTGGGTAATACGTCGCTTGCGCGATCCGTTGAGAATGTCGGGATTGTGGCGCTCCTTCATTGTCATCGAGTTGATGATGGCTTCCATCATCACGAAATTCTTGTCACCTGCAGTGCTGGCAGCCGTTTTGGCAACAGCCCCCATACCCGGCATCTTGTCGAGCAGGTTGGTGATGCCACCCATATTGCGCATCTGCTCCAGTTGCTCTTTGAAGTCCTGCAGGTCGAAACGGTCGCCCTTTTTGATCTTGTTGGCGAGTTTCTGCGCTTTCTCCTTGTCGACCTTCTTCTCGACATCCTCAATCAGCGACAGCACGTCGCCCATACCCAGAATGCGCGACGCCAGACGATCCGGGTAGAACGGTTCAAGACCATCGATCTTTTCACCAACGCCGATGAACTTGATCGGCTTGCCGGTGATCTGCCGTACCGACAGCGCGGCACCACCACGGGCATCGCCATCCGTCTTGGTGAGAATCACGCCGGTCAGTGGCAAGGCTTCATTGAACGCCTTGGCCGTGTTGGCAGCATCCTGGCCTGTCATGGCGTCGACCACGAACAGCGTTTCGATCGGATTGGCGACTGCATGCAGCGCCTTGATCTCTTCCATCATCGCTTCGTCGATGGCAAGGCGACCGGCGGTGTCGATGAACAGAACATCAACAAACCGGCGTTTGGCTTCCGAAATTGCGGCCCGCACGATATCTGTCGGTTGCTGCGATGCGTCGCTCGGAAAGAAGGTGGCACCAACTTCGCCGGCCAGCGTTTCCAGCTGCTTGATAGCGGCGGGACGATAAACGTCGGCACTCGCTACCATCACCGACTTCTTGTCGCGGGTCTTCAGCAGCAACGCCAGCTTGGCCACGGTAGTCGTTTTACCGGCACCCTGCAGCCCGGCCATCAATACCACTGCCGGCGGTACTGCGCGCAGATCCAGCGCGGAGTTCTCATTGCCCATCACTGCCTGCAATTCGGCCTGCACAATCCGCAGAAAGGCCTGACCGGGAGACAGACTCTTGCTGACTTCCTGCCCCAGCGCACGCATCTTCACGCGTTCAATGAAGTCCTTTACCACCGGCAGCGCAACGTCGGCTTCCAGCAGAGCACGGCGCACATCAAGCAGCGCTTCCTGGATATTGTCCTCGGTAATGCGAGCCTTGCCGGTGAGCGTACGCAGGGTCTGGCTGAGTTGTTCCGACAAAGATTCAAACATGGGGTGAAATCCAACGGTCGTCAGTGGCGCGCGATTCTATCCCAAGCCCTCCAGGCTCCATAGACTTCATTGCCCCCCCCAGTTGTGAGAGACTGCCCCGATGATTGCGATAATTACAGGTTTGATCGCGGCAGTGCTGTACACAACGGGCACATGGCTGCAGCTGCGACTGCTGACCAGTACCGTTCAGGCTGGCACTGCCCCCCAACGCACCGCACCGCTGATTTTGCTGCTGGCCGGTGCGGCCCTGCTGGCCCACCTGGCCAATACCATCCTGCTCATCAAGACCTCGGCCGGCTATGACTTCGGCTTCTTCCGTGTTGCCACGCTGTTCAGCTGGGTAATGGTGCTGACAGTATTGCTGACCAGTCTGACCAAGCCGCTGGCCAACCTTTTCATTGCTCTGTTCCCACTCGCCATCGTCAGCATCCTGTGCTCGACGTTCCTGCCGAGCCACTACAACCCTAACCCGGACCTGACTGGTGGAGTCGCCCTCCACAGCGTACTTGGTATCCTCGCCTTCAGTCTGCTGACTATCGCAGCCCTGCAGGCACTCTTGGTGGCGTGGCTGAATCGTGAACTCAAACAGCATCACTTCTCTGCTGTCTTGCGCCACTTGCCGCCGCTGCAGTCAATGGAGACGCTGTTGTTCGCCATCATCAAGGCTGGTTTCGTCGCTCTGTTTGGTGTCATTGTCAGCGGCGTTGTCTTCATGGATGACATGTTCGCGCAGCATCTGGCCCACAAGACGGTACTGACACTGTTGTCTTTTACGGTGTGGGGAATCCTTTTGTGGGGACGCTACCGGTGGGGCTGGCGCGGCAAACAGGCGTTGCGCTGGATACTGGCGGGCTTCGTCGTGCTGATCCTGGCTTATTTTGGCAGCAAGTTCGTACTGGAAATCCTGCTGGACCGCGTCTAGCGGCGCAGCAACTGGTGCCCTGTGGACGACATTTCACCGCAAACCATTTTCTTCTCCCTGCTGTTGCTGATACTGGCATCCGCCTACTTTTCAGCGTCGGAAACGGCGATGCTGACACTCAACCGTTACCGGCTGCGTCATCTGGCCAAGCACCGGCACCGGGGAGCCATGCGGGCCTCGGCGCTGCTGGAGAATCCCGACCGGCTGATCGGCGTGATCATGATCGGCAATAATTTCGTCAACGTGTTGGCCTCGTCGCTGGCAACCATCCTTGCCATCGAAATGTGGGGAGAATCCGGCATCGTAATCGCATCGCTGTTGATGACGGCCGTGCTGCTGATTTTCGCGGAGATGACACCCAAAACCATAGGTGCCATGTACCCCGAAGCCATCGCCTTCCCTTCCTCACTGTTGCTGAACCTGTTGCTCAAGCTGCTGCATCCGGTGGTGTGGGTCCTGAACCGGATTTCGAAAAGCATGGTCAAACTGCTTGGCATCGCCCACAAGAATGTTGCCGTGCAACAGTTGAGCACTGAGGAATTACGCACGCTGGTGGATGAATCAGCCCATCAGTTGCCGGCACAACGACAAAGCATGCTGTTGAACGTGCTTGACCTTGAGAAAGTGTCAGTCAACGACATCATGATCTCGCGCAACGATGTCGCCGGCATCGATCTTGATACGGATATCGACACGATCAGACAGTCATTGCTGAACAGTCAACACACGCGGCTGCCTGTGTACAGCAATGGCGATCTCAACAACGTGATCGGCATGCTGCACATGCGCAATGCGGCCAAATGGATGCAGCTTGATCACCCGAACAAGGCCGAGCTTATGCAGCTGACACAAGAGGCCTACTTCGTACCGGAGGGCACCGCACTCACAACCCAGCTGGTGAATTTCCAGAAGAACAAGCGGCGCAACGCGCTCGTTGTCGACGAGTACGGCGTCGTAATCGGCTTGATCACGCTCGAAGACATCCTTGAAGAGATCGTCGGCAACTTCACCAGCAATCTGTCGGAAGAAACGCCGGAGATTTACCCGCAAGACGATGGCACCCATGTATTCGACGGCAGCACATCGATCCGGGAAGTGAACCGTGCACTGGGCTGGCGTCTGCCGACCACTGGGCCCAAAACGCTGAACGGACTGTTGATGGAAGCACTCGAAACCATTCCCGACACACAGGTCGGCATTCGCCTGCATGGTTGCTGCGCCGAAATCCTGCAAACCAAGGACAACCAGATCAAGTCCGTGCGTATGTGGCCGATAACCCAATCCGGGTCTGATGACCTGAACGAAATGCAGGCCAATCTGTATGACTGAGCGCTGAACAATGAGTCCTTCCTCCGATTCACACACCACCTCCAGGGTAATCCGCTGGCAGGACGGTCAGCGCAGTGAACTCGTCGACACGCTGGCGGTGGAAGAACCACTGGAAATCCGTCTCGGTTATCGCGATCCCCGCAAAGGCCGCACCCACAGAAGCGTGGCAATCACCATGCGTACACCAGGTGATGACCTGGCCCTCGCACTCGGCTTTCTGTTCAACGAAAGCATTCTCGACAGATACGCTGCGATCCAGACCATTGAGCAGAGCGCCGACAACGTTGTGCGAGTCGAACTCCACGACACCGCGGTGTTCGATCCGCTGCGACTCGAGCGCAATTTCTATGTCACCTCGAGCTGCGGCGTGTGTGGCAAATCGTCACTTGAAAGTCTCAGCACGGCAGGTTTTGTCGCCCTGACGGATGACGGCTTTCGTATCCCGTTGGCACTGCTGCAGGAGCTGCCGGCGCAGTTGGCAACCCAACAAGAATTATTCCGACTCACTGGCGGCAACCACGCTACTGCCTTGTTCCACGGCAACGGCCAGATCACACGCGTTACCGAAGATGTTGGTCGCCACAACGCGATGGACAAACTCGTAGGTCACTGCCTGCAGGACAACTTGCTGCCGCTGGCGCAGCACGGCATTCTCGTCAGCGGTCGTGCCAGTTTTGAACTGATGCAGAAGACACTTGCCGCCCGTTGTCCGCTGCTGGTGGCTATTGGTGCACCGTCGTCACTGGCAGTGGAGCTCGCACAGGAATACAACCTGACACTGGTGGGCTTTCTGAACCGCAATCGCTGCAACATTTATAACGGTGGCTTTCGTCTGACGGAATAGCCCTCGCAATACGGCAGGTCACAACAAGGGGAACCCGGGATGCGTACATCGACTTTGCTGTTGTGGCTCATGACTTTACTGGCCGCACTATTCACAACAGTGCCAACGCTGGCAGCGCAATGTGATGGACCTGCGAACCCCGCCACCGGGGAAACCTGGCAAGGCTGGGGCAACGGGTATGGCAACAACCGCCATGTCGCCGACGGCCTTGGCAGCGCCGATCTGCCGACCATGCAGCTCAAATGGGCGTTCGGTTTTCCGGGCGTTTCATCCGTCGTTGGCAATCCGGTAGTGCATGGCAACGTAATCTATATCGGAGTAGACAGTGGCGAGGTGTATGCGCTCGACATTGATTCCGCGTGCGTCTACTGGACATTCAAGGCCGATGCCGGCGTGCGTACAGCGCCTGCGCTGGCGCAAGTTACCGGCAACACGCTGCTGTTCTTCGGTGACCGCAATGCCAATGTCTACGCCGTTTCCGCCACCACCGGTGCGCTGGTGTGGAAAACCGAAGTCGACAGCCACCCCGCCGCCATCCTCACCGGCTCGCCGCAGTTCGTGCAACTGGACAGTGTCGACAATCCTGCGCGTTTGATCGTGCCGGTGTCGTCTTCCGAGGAAGGCGTTGCCGCAGTACCGACTTATAACTGCTGCTCTTTCCGTGGCAGCGTCGTCAGCCTCGACGCAATGAACGGCAGCAAGCTGTGGCAGACCTTCACGATCCAGTCACCTGTCGCGCCAACCAGCGACAACACCCAAGGCCCCTCAGGAGGAGCCATCTGGAGTGCCCCCACCATAGACCCAGGCAACAAACGCCTGTTCGTCACCACCGGCGATGCCTATTCAGCACCGGCGGCTTTCGGAACTGATGCCGTCATGGGGCTTGATCTGGTTGAAGGCCGCATCCTGTGGATCAACCAGGGCACCAGTGACGACATATGGACCGTCGCGTGTATGCGACCCAATGCAGCAGATGACTGCGGCCCCGACCAGGACTATGGCTCACCGGCGATGCTGGCTTCCGCCAACGGAGGCGACTTTCTGGTCGCCGGCCAGAAAAGCGGATGGGTGCGAGCGTTTTCGCTGGCGGGCGGCACCATGCTGTGGCGTACGGCACTGGTCGAAAACACGACCGAATTCGGCGGCAAGATCATCTGGGGCGGTGCCCACGACGGCAACAACGCCTACTTTGGTCTTGGCTCGGGCGGTATCGCAGCGCTCAGGCTCAGTGACGGCAACAAACAATGGTTCACCCCATTGGCAGCCACCGCCGGCCGTGAGCGCAACCTTGGCCATGACGGCCCGCTGACGGTCAGCAGCGACATCGTGATCTCCGGAGGTTGGGACGGCATCCTGCGTATCCTGGACAGCAACGATGGCAAAGTCCTGTGGCAGTACGATACCGCCACCGCCTTTGCCACCGTCAACGGAATTGATGCCAAGGGAGGCTCGATGGGTGCAGCCGGGCCTGTGGTAGTGGGCAAGCGCCTGCTGGTCCCATCCGGTTATGTTGGCGTAAAAGGTGGTATTGCCGGCAACGCACTTCTGTTGTTTTCCCCATAAAAGCAGTGGGGTACTTCCGGGGCTTTGCAGCTTGTGGGCACTTGTCCAAGCGGGTAGCATCCGACGACTTTTTACATTGCTGGCCCGAAAACCTGCGTGGTAGAATGCTAGCCGAACCGTTTGGTTCGATTAGTGCAATTTATTGAAAATATTGGATTTTTTTAGATTTCTGTGCCGGCCAAAAACACCAACTCCCTCACTTGAGTCGAACCCAACCCATGATGCCAGTCGTCACCCCTGCACGCCTGCAGGAATTCACGCTCGAACTCGCCACCGCGGTGGTGCAGGAGTTCCGGGACCAGCCCGGCGCCTTGATCAACGCGCTTCACAAGCTGCAGGAAACCTTCGGCTACGTCGACGAAGCCGCCATGCCGGTGTTGGCCAGACTGTTCAATTTATCGCGTGCCGAAGTGCATGGCGTAGCCAGCTTCTACCACGACTTCCGCCGCAGCAAACCGGGCCGCTACACGATCCGCGTCTGCCAGGCCGAGGCCTGCCAGGCGATGGGCTCCGAAGCACTGACTGCTGACATCAAAAAACATCTGGGTTGCGGTTTTCACGAAACCACCGCCGATGGCAACTTCACGCTGGAAAAGGTCTATTGCCTGGGCAATTGCGCCTGTTCGCCCAATATCATGGTCGACAAGCAAACCTACGGTCGCGTGAGCATGGAATCCTTCAAGAATCTCACAGCCAAGTTGGCTGGCAAAGCGCTCTCGTCGAAAGAAGGGAGCAAGTAACATGACAACTCGTATCTACATCCCGCGCGAAACCACTGCTTCTTCCCTTGGCGCCGAACTGCTGGTTGACGCCATCAATACCGAGGCCAAATACCGCAATTTGCCCATCGAAATCGTCCGCAACGGTTCGCGTGGCGCCTGTTTTCTGGAGCCGCTGGTCGAAATCGAAACCGGCAATGGCCGTATTGGTTATGGACCGGTGCAACTGGAAGATATCCCTGAATTGTTCGATGCCGGTTTCCTGAACGGCGGCAACCATAAACTTGCACTCGGCAATGTCAGTGAGCTGCCGTGGTTCAAACAGCAGGAACGGCTGACCTTCGCCCGCTGCGGTTTGATCGCTGCCACCTCAGTCGAGGAGTACAAACAACTCGGTGGTTATGTCGGCCTGCAGAACGCACTGAAAATCGCCGACAAGGACATCGTGCAGACCGTGCTCGAATCCGGTTTGCGCGGCCGCGGCGGCGCTGCGTTCCCTACCGGCATCAAATGGAAGACGGTGCTGGATGCGCAGGACGACCAGAAGTACATCGTCTGCAATGCCGACGAAGGCGACAGCGGCACTTTCTCCGACCGCATGATCATGGAAGGCGATCCACTCTCACTGGTTGAAGGCATGACCATCGCCGGTATCGCGGTAGGTGCCACCAAAGGGTTCATCTACTTGCGCTCGGAATACCCGCTGACGCAGACCATACTGCTTGAAGCCATCGCCAACGCACGCGCCGCCGGCTATCTCGGCAGCAACATTGCAGGCTCCGGCAAAATCTTCGACCTTGAAATACGCATGGGCGCCGGCGCCTATATCTGCGGTGAAGAAACCTCGCTGCTGGAATCGCTCGAAGGCCGTCGCGGCCAGATCCGTTTCAAGCCGCCACTGCCGGCATTGAAAGGGCTGTTCGGCAAACCGACTGTCGTCAACAACGTGATCTCGCTGGCAACCATTCCTGTAATTCTTGAAAAGGGCGGCAAGTATTACGCCGATTTCGGCATGGGCCGTTCGCGCGGCACCATGCCATTCCAGCTCGGTGGCAATATCAAACAAGGCGGCCTGGTTGAAAAAGCTTTCGGTCTCACAGTCGGTCAACTGATCAATGATTTCGGCGGCGGCACTGCCACTGGCAAAGCCATCCGTGCGGTGCAGGTCGGCGGTCCTCTCGGCGCTTATTTCCCGCCAGACCTGCTGGACACACCGTGTGACTACGAAGCCTTCGCCAAAGCCGGCGGCATGCTGGGCCATGGCGGTGTGGTCGTATTCGACACCAGCGTCAACATGGCGAAGATGGCGCGCTTCTCGATGGAATTCTGTTCGGTGGAAAGCTGCGGCAAATGCACACCGTGCCGCATTGGCTCCGTGCGCGGCATGGAAACGATCGACAAGATTGTCGCAGCCAAAGACGACGGCGAACGCAACAAGCAACACATCATTCTGAAAGACCTGTGCGAAACGATGGAGTCAGCGTCCCTGTGCGCAATGGGCGGCATGACACCGATGCCAGTAATGAGTGCAGTCAAACACTTCAAAGGTGACTTCCAATAAACTCTATCGTCAGCAGTCCGATCATTTTCGATCCGCAAACTGTTGCAAGCGCTGGTGCCGGCCGAATTCAGTGTGCAGGATTTTCTCGAGAAAACTGCGGTTGGCGAGCCGGGTTGACAGATCACAGTAGGTCAGGGCTTCCAGATCATTGATGCTGAGCAGCAGATCGCGCTCGGCCTTCAGGCGGAAATACTCCGGAATACAAGTGAGCAGCGTGATGATGAGGGTAGTTGCGATGATTCTCGCCACAAACTCGCTGTTGTAGCGGTTCACGTCAAAATCGAGCGCACCATAAGAAATCACCAGAGTCACCACCAGCAGTACGATCACCCAGACAAAACCACGCAATCGTCCCTGCAGGAACAACGCTACCGACGGCAACACCCCGTAATACAGAGGCCCTGTGTTCTGCACGCCACCGGAATGGAACAGGTACAGACACATGAGCGCCATCATGGTGGTAACGAGATGCCGCCCGATCCAATACCAATGCCCGAGCCACAGTGAGCACAGACCGATGACAGTAGTTGTCGTAGTCACTCTTCTGCGAGTAATGTCCGATTCGCTCTCGCACATGGGCCGGCATGGCCCACAGAGGCTCACTGTTGAGTTCAAACTCCTGGTTCATATGTAATCCCTCCCTGTGGTTACGCGCTGTTCTCTAGCTGTCCTGCACCACCGCTGGCGAGCGCCTGCCAATCAGCGGGCGTGTTGACGTTGACAAGGCGGTGCATAAAACGTGGTTCGATATCCAACTGTACGCTGTCCAGAAAATTGAACACGGCTTTCATTGAACGCTGTCCACCGGGACGGACTTCATCCGCGAACAACTGCCGCAAATGCGCTAGCAAACCGGCCGCCGCGGGCACAATGCAAGGAAACACTTCGCCGGCATAGCGACAACTGACTCCCGGCTTTGCAGCCTGCCAGAGCGGTTGCAACAGCTCCGGCACCAACAACGGCATGTCGACCGGAATCAGCAGCAACGGCGCGTCATCCAGCAGCTTGCGTGCTTCCAACCAATCCAGCAACGACAACAGCGCGCCCGGCGGCCCGCAGTGTGGCAACAGATCCGGCACGCCGAGTGGATGCTCAACACGACCACTGACCAGCACCTGCTCGGCACCGCTCTGCTGCAACAACTGCACTGCCTGCTCCAGCAGTGTGATGCCATTCAAGGTCAGCAGCGCCTTGTCCTGCCCCATGCGCGACGATTGGCCGCCAGCCAGCACCGCAGCGCGCCGCATCAACGCTCCCTGGCCGGCAACATGTGCACAACCCGCTGTGGCAGCGGTATCGTGATGCCGTTGGCCTGCAAGGCTTTGTGAATGGCAGCATTGGCAGCGTAGCGTGTCTGGAACAGCTGCTCGGTTGCGGACCAATATCGGATTCCAAGGGTGTAGCCGTTGGCACCGAAATCCTGTATGCCTACCTGCGGCGCCCGCGCCTTGCTGATACCGCTCTGGGAATCAATGGCAGTGCGTATGAGTTCGATCGCCTGCATTGGATCGGCGCCATAACTGATGTCGATCGTCATCTCGACAATGCTGTCGGTGAAGGAGTTATGGATGATCTCGCCCACAATGAACTTGTTCGGAATTGCGATCTGCACACCGTCTTCGTTGGTCAACAAGGTGGCGCCGAGCCGCACTTCCCTTACCAATCCACTGACGCCCTGCACCGTGATCGTGTCGCCCACTATGAAGGGCCGCGTCACCACAATCGCCACGCCGGCGCTGTAGTTCGACAACATCCCCTGCAGCGCCAAACCTGCGCCCAGCGACAAGGCACCGATGGCGGCGACAAACGGCGTAACGCTGATGCCCAGCTTGCCAAGCGCGATGATGATGAACATCGCCAGCACCAGGATCTTGACGCCACTGCCGGTGAAACGACTCAGCGTGACATCGACCCGGTGCTTCACCATCTGGTGCTCCACCACCAGGCCAACCTTGCGTGCCACCACCAGGCCAATCAGACCCACGATGATGGCGCCAATGATCTGGAAGCTGTAGTTCACCAGGTAGCTGGATATCTGGGCGTACATCGTCTGGAATTGGGCGATTTCCTGTTCCATGTCGCTGAGCTCCTGCTAGTTGTGCTGTGGTGCCACTTCGGTGCCATCGGCATAGCGGGCGAAGCGCTCACGCTCGCCATGGACCTGATCGGATCGCGGCCACGGCCAACCGCCGAACTGGTCGCGCTGGTAATCGTTGAAGGCCTGCATCAATTCATTGCGGGTATTCATCACAAACGGTCCGTGCTGCGCTACCGGCTCGTTGATGGGACGGCCCTGCAACATCAGCAAGCGGGCAGGCTTGGCGCCGTTGCGGATGGCAAGTCCCTGGTCAGAGCGCAGCCGCATGCTGTTCATCACTTTCACGGTCATGCCGTCGAACTGCGCATCGGCTCCTTCAAAGAAATACAGCGCACGATTGAGGCCGCTCGCCGCCGCCGGCAACAACCACTCGGCATCAGCAGCCAGATCGATTACCCATGCTGCCACGTGATTGGACGGATCGGCAGCCCATGAATAGGGGGGTGGTGCGAGCGCTTTGGTGTTGCCGTAAGCACCGGCAGTGATTTCCACACGTATCGCGCGACCTTCGCTGTCCTGCTCCTGCGCACGCGGCAGCTGGTCGCTCCAGAACATCAGGAAGTTCGGCGGTGCCATCTTGTTCTTCGCCGGCAGGTTCAACCACAACTGGAACAGCAGCAGCGGATTCGCCTCCGTCTGCTTCAACAATGGAAACATCTCGCTGTGCTGGATGCCGCGGCCGGCGGTGAGCCACTGCACATCGCCCTGACCATAGCGGCCGGCGGCACCAAGTGAATCGGAGTGGTCCACCAGTCCCTGCTGCACGATGGTGATCGTTTCGAAGCCGCGGTGCGGATGCGCCGGGAAGCCCGGCACCTTGTCGCCGTGATACATGCGGAAACCATCACGGATTTCGAAGTCCATGCCGAGCTTGCGACCCGCCAGCGACGCCGCAGGGCCGAACTGGCCGTTGCCGCGCGGGAACTGATCATGATGGTAGGCGCAAAACAGGAAGGGATCGTAGGTTTGCCAGTGGAATCCCAGTGGCTGGATATCAAGAATCATGGTCGATTAACCCTGCATGAACCAGAACGGAACGGTAGAGACGTACAGCAGCCCCACTACCAGCACCAGGTAACACACCGTTTGCAGCGGGCGCTCGCGCCAGATATCGAACATGGTGCGTTGGCGACCGGCATCCAATTCCATCTGCCAGCGGGTGCGGGCTTCGCTGGCGCGCTGCTGTGCGTAGTCATCAAGCAACTCCCTTGCCTCGGGGTAGCGGCTGGAATCATGCAGCCACAACGCCGGCAGCGAGATGCCGAACATCCCTGCACTGGTTTCGTAACACGCAATGCCTTGCGCGTCGAGCAGTGCAAGGATTTCATCAAGCTCATCATCCGGCACGTTGCGCAGGGTCATCAGCTTGGTAGCCATCAGAAGCTGGTCCCGTAGAAATAGGCAATCAGGCGGCCGCATCCCAACGTAGCCATCCAGATCACCAGCGACAACAGCGCACTCATCTTCACGCCACCGGGCGGATCAATGTGGCTGTCCCAGTGATATTGGTGGCGCAGCAAGGCTACATGCATGAACAACGCATTGAGACCGCCGCACAGGATCAGTACCAGCTTGGTGAGAAATGCAGGGTTCTGGGAATATTCAAGCGGCATGAACAGGAACAACAAGGCACCGCTCACCACAACGCCGACGAACAGCCACCTCAGCAGCGGGACCAGATGCTGCATCAGCGTCATCACCGACACCCGTCGGTGCACGCCAAGCAGACGCAGATCCAGCGCGGCAACACCGCCGAAAAAGCCGCCGGTCATCACGATATGGAAGATTTCCGCAGCCGGAAATCCCCACAAGAGGGAATTCAGCCACTGCGTCAGTGGGGACTCGTTGAGTGTCTCGAACATAGGGTTACCTCCTGCCCGGATGTTAACCCAGCGCCGGCAGCTTTTGTTGCGGCAAAACCGGCTGGTTGCCCCGTCCCGTTACATGGCAGGCCCCAATACCTTGTGCTTTAATCCGGCGACCCCGCCCCACCCAGTTGAGGATACCAGCATGCAACTGCCACTGACCTTTACCCACTCTTACCCCCGTTTTCCCCGGCCCTTGCTCGCCCTTGTCGTAGCGTTCGGACTCGCTGCCTGCAGTGAACCAGCCCCCGCCCCGGAAGCAGCCGCGCCAGTCGGCTACAACCTGCTGGAAAACGTGCCGGCCAGCGACAGCGACCTGGTCATTCCCTACAGCAAATTCCAGCTCGACAACGGCCTCACCGTAATCGTGCACGAAGACCACAGCGATCCGCTGGTGCATGTGGATGTCACCTACCATGTGGGCTCGGCGCGGGAAGAGCCACAGCGCTCGGGCTTCGCCCACTTCTTCGAGCACATGATGTTCCAGGGATCGGAGCACGTAGCCGATGAAGAGCACATCCGCACCGTATCCGAAGCCGGTGGCGACATGAACGGCACCACCAACGAAGACCGCACCAACTATTTCGAAACCGTGCCGAGCAACCTGCTCGAACGCATGCTGTGGCTCGAAAGTGATCGCATGGGGTTCCTGCTGAATGCAGTGACCCAGGAAAAATTCGAAGTACAGCGCGACACGGTGAAGAACGAGCGTGGCCAGAATGTGGAAAACCGTCCCTACGGCCGTTTCAATGAAGTGAACAACGCCGCGCTGTTTCCGCCCGAGCACCCCTACTCATGGCCGGTGATCGGCTACCCGTCCGATCTGGATGCAGCCACTGTCGATGATCTCAAACGCTTCTTCCTGCGCTGGTATGGCCCCAATAACGCCACACTCACTGTTGGCGGCGACGTCAGCAATGAACAAGTGATGGAACTCGCTGTGAAGTACTTCGGCGATATCCCGCGCGGGCCTGAGGTGGCACCGGCGAGCTTCCCGGCCCCGGTGGTGGATGCCGATCGCTATGTGTCCTACGTCGACGAGAACATCCGTTTCCCGGCCCTGTTGTTCACCTGGCCCACCGTGCCGCTCAGCCATCCCGATCGCGTCGCACTCGATGCCTTGAACGAAATCATCGGCGTTGGCCGCAAGTCATTCCTCTACAAACAGTTCATTCTCACGCAGAAAGCCATTGAGGCCAGCGGCTTCAACCAGAGCCAGGAACTCGGCGGCATGCTGACCTTCTTTGTGCTGCCGTATCCCGGCACTTCGCTGACGCAGTTTGAAGGTGAGCTGCGCTCGGTGATTGCCGGCTTCGGCCCGGATTCGATCAGCGATGAAGACCTGCAGATCTTCAAGGCCGGCCAGGAAGCCGCGCTGGTGCGCAGCCTCGCCAGCGTCAGTGGCAAGGTGTCGCAGCTGGCCTTCAACGAGACCTTCCTCGGCAATCCCAACCAGATCCAGAAGGATTTGAACGACATTCGCAGCCTTACCAAGGACGACATCATCCGGGTGTTCGATACCTATATCAAAGACAAGCCGGCAGTGATCCAGAGCGTAGTACCCGGCGAAGCACCCACCAGCCAGGCCCAGCCCGACAACTACACGGTGCCTGCCCGCCTGACGCGTGTCGGTGATACCGAAGAACCACTCACCCTGCGCGAACCGCCACAGACTTTTGACCGCACTGTGAAACCTCAGCCCGGCCCAAGCCCGCTGGTAACGATGCCAGCCTATTGGGAAGACACACTACCCAATGGCGTCAAAGTGATTGGAGCCAAATCGACCGAAATTCCGCTGGTCAGCATACGACTGGTGTTCGAAGGCGGCCGGCTGGCAGAAACGCCAGCACAGTTCGGCCTCGCCTCACTCGCCAGCCAGATGATGAATGAAGGCACCGAAACCCGCAGTGCCGAAGAGTTCGAGAAAGAACTCGACAAGCTCGGCAGCACCATCGGCGTGGGAGCCGGCAACGAAAGCCTCAGCGTGAACATGCAGACACTGGCCGGCAATCTTGATGCCACGCTGGCGCTGCTCGACGAACGCTTGTTCCATTCCGCTTACACACAGGAAGACCTCGAACGCCTGCGTCAGCAAGCCATCGAAAGCATCCAGGCCGAACAGGAAGAGCCAAGCGGCATCGCCGCCAAGGCCTGGGGCAAGCTGATCTACGGCGACGGCCATGCCTACGCGGTATCGTCGCTCGGCAACATCGACACCCTGCAGAGCTTCACGCTTGACGACATCAAGGCCTTCGCGCCTGCCAATCTCACCGCAGAGAATCTTGAAATTGTGGTGGTGGGTGAAGTGGAGCAGGCCGACATCATGGCCAAGCTTGCCTTCCTGCAGAATCTGCCGCAGAGCGGCAACAGCGTGCGCGAACAACCGGCAGCCCCGCAGTACACCGGTAATACGCTGTACCTGATCGACAAACCCGGTGCTGCGCAATCGGAAATCCGCGTGGGCTACCTCAGCGACGTGCAGTACGACCCGACCGGCGTGTACTTTGAACGCCAGCTGATGAACTACGTGCTCGGCGGCGCCTTCAACAGCCGCATCAACCTCAACCTGCGCGAAGAAAAAGGCTACACATATGGCGCCCGCAGCGGATTCAGTGCCGGCAGACTGCCGGGGCCGTTCACCGCCTCGGCCAGCGTTCGTACCGATACCACCGCCGATTCGGTGGTGCAGTTCGTCAACGAGATCAAGGGCTATCGCGACAACGGCATCACGCCGGAAGAGCTGGCCTTTACGCAGAACTCGATAGGCCAGAGCGAAGCACTCGACTATGAAACCCCCGGCCAGAAAGCCACCTTGTTGCAGCAGATCATTACCTGGGACCTGCAGAGTGACTTCGTCAAACGCCAGCAGCGGATCATCTCCGGGCTGACAGTGGAACATGTGAACGAATTGGCCAGGACCCACCTGCCGTTCGAGACCATGCAGATCCTCGTGGTGGGCGACAAGGCCATTATCAACGATTCGCTGGTGGCGCTCGGTTACAACATTGTTGAACTCGATACCGAAGGCAACCCGCTGTAACGCCCATACAACAATAACAACCCAATCAAGGAGCCCGCATGCAACGCAGCACCGACTACTTCCTTACTTCACACGTCGGCAGTCTGCCGCGCGAAAAAGACCTGATGCACATGATGTGGGCCAGGGAAGATGGCGTGCCGGTAGATGCCGGCGCCATGGCCGTCCGCGTGCAGCAGGCTGTGCTTGATATCGTCAGCAAGCAGAAAGAGCTGGGCATCAGTGTCGTCAACGACGGCGAGATGTCGAAGCCCAGCTACGCCACCTACATCAAGGATCGCCTCACCGGTTTCGGCGGCAGCGACAACACCTATGTCTTCGACGACCTGGTCGACTTCCCCAATATCGCCAAACGTGTAGGCGAAGACCCCTCGCGCCAGCACCGCCATGCACCCGGCTGCAAGGGCCCGATCAGCGTCAAGAACATGGACGACGTCTACGTCGACATCCGCAACATGGAAGCTGCTGTCGGCAAGGACGGCATGAAGAATGTCTTCTTTTCCTCAGCCTCCCCCGGCGTCACCTCGATCTTCTTCAAGAACGAGTACTACGCCACGCACGAGGAATACGTGTTCGCCATCGCCGAAGCGATGAAGCATGAATACGAAGCCATCGCCAAAAGCGGCGCCACCCTGCAGATCGACTGCCCTGATCTTGCGATGGGCCGCCACATGAACAGCAAGGGCGTCACCCTCGACGACTTCCGCCAGCGCGCCGCACTGCATGTGGAAGCCCTCAACTACGCCGTTGCCAACATCCCCGCCGAACAACTGCGCATGCACCTGTGCTGGGGCAACTACGGCGGCCCCCACCACCACGACATGAACTTCGCTGACATCGTCGACATCGTCATGAGCGCCAAGCCCAGCACGCTGTTGTTCGAAGCTGCCAACCCGCGCCATGCGCATGAGTGGTCGCTGTTTGAAACCTATAAGCTGCCCGAAGGCAAAATCCTCTGCCCAGGCGTGATTGAGTGTCAAAGCAACTATGTGGAACACCCCGAGCTGATTGCGCAGCGCATCAAACGTTATGCCGATCTGGTGGGACGCGAAAATGTGATGGCGGCTACTGACTGTGGTTTCAGCATCCATGTGGGACAGGCCGCGATTGATCCCGGGGTGGTGTGGATGAAGTTGAAGGCGTTGGCGGAGGGGGCGGCGATTGCGAGTGGGTGGTGTTGGAAGAAGTGATACCACTTCCAGAATAAGGGGTCCCAGTGTCGGTAAAGAATGAACTGCGTGAAGACTGGCTGGCAGCAGCACAGGTCAGGGCAAAACAACTTGATGACGGTACAGCTCAGGCAGTCCCCGGCGACGATGTCATTCGCAGGGCGCGGGCATTGATCAAGCCGTCTTCCGAATCAGCTCAATCTGCTGGAGGCATGGAATGACTACTTCGGCCACTAGGCTTTCCTCTGCATCCCACGCCGTCGATGTCACTATTACCGACGATGCGCTGACCGTGGCACTTGATGATGGTCGTGTACTTTCGGTACCACTTGGCTGGTTTCCAAGACTGCTCCAAGGCTCTTGCAAGGAGCGCGACACCTGGAGACTTATCGGCCAAGGCCAGGGTGTTCGTTGGGAATTGCTGGATGAGGACATCAGTGTTGGTGGCTTGATTGCCGGCCAGCCTTCTGGCGAAAGCCAACGTTCGTTCCAACAATGGTTACAAAGCAGGAAACACTGAGTACTTTTGCCAAAGGCTTTCTTCAATGCCTTATCAGGTAAGACAAGTAGCCTTGGTCGATACCACTATGTGGAACATGAACAGCGTCACCCGAATCGAATATCAATCTGGTTATTCGTACATGATCTGGTTTGATAATGGCGTAAGTAGCTGCGTGGACTTCTCTGAGTACCTGCAGCGCGGCTCCATGTTCGTGCCATTGCGTAATCTGGAACTGTTCCGCCAAGCGCAAATAGAGGGAGGTACTATCGCCTGGCCCAACGGAGCAGACATCGCACCGGAGACGCTCTATCTGAAGTGCAATGAGGCAACCCATGCTTGAACCCACCCGCTCAATGACCTCCGTCCACGTAACCAATGTCGCGAAAGTCGGCATCAGCTTCGGCTCTGCACTCGCCATCACCATCTCGTGGAGCGCCAACCAGTCGATCCTGTGGGCTATCGTCCACGGCTTCCTGTCGTGGATCTACGTCATTTACTACGCGTTGTCGGTACGTACGTAGAGCCAGATGATCTTCGCCGCAACCGCATCTTTCTTCCTGGCAGTCGTGCTGGGACTCACGCTTGTCGTGCTGGGCATGCGCTATCGGCGCGGCTCGCTAGCGCTGGCGGTAGCGCACGTTGTTGCTGCTCTAGTGGGTCTGGCACTGCTGCTAAGACATATTGCGGATTCGGCCACGCAACGACTATATAACCTCTCGGCTTTTTTGTTTGTGCTCGCGCTGCTCGGCGGGTTTGTGCTGCTGGCGCTACGAATCAGCAAGCGTGAATACCGCACGCCGCCGCCGATGATTGTGGTTTTCTTGCATGCGGCTGTGGGGGTATTCGCGCTGTTGCTGTTGGTAGTTTGAAATTTGGTAACAGCACCGACAACATTTTCTGTCAGCCAGGTCTTGATTGAAGTTCGCCCACAAAAACACAATAGCCACACGAGCATCGAACCATGCAAACAATCACCCGTCGCAAGCTGCTGAAGTTCTCCGGCATCAGTGCTGCCACCGCAGCCCTGCCGTCCTTCGCTCTCGGCCAGGCCCTCACATTCCCGCCAGGCGCTGTGATCAGAACCCTGTTACGGGATTACGCGCCGGAAGAACTGGCTGGCGGCTCCACACTGTTCCATGAACATCTGTCGCTGGCGCCGGATTTCATGGACAAGTTTCGCGCTGCAGCGGCAGCGGTGCGCGCGCTGAATGAATCGACACCATTAGGTGCGGCACCTGCGGCCAGTAATGCTGCTGCGTCGCGCCCGCCGGCATCAGGCCCTGCAAGCGGCCCGACGACCGACATCACAGCGATGATCGCCGACATCAACCAGGCCAAGGGCGCTGGCGTCGCTTGCATTGTCGATGCCGGCCATCCTGACATGGGACGTGATGTCGATTTCGCCCGGCAGGTATCCATGCAAACCGGCATGCCTATCGTGGCCTGCGCAGGTTTTTACTCGCAGCCTTACTATCCGGCGTCAATCGCTACGATGAGTGAAGACGACATCGTGCAGGCGCTGCTGGAGCAGATTGCAGCCAATCCCACCGGCGCACTGGGTGAAATAGGCTCGTGGGATGAAATGACCAGCGATGAACGCAAGGTGTTCCGCGCTGTGGGTCGCGTGCATGTGGCCACCAACCTGCCGATCATTACGCACACCGGCATTCCGGGCAAAGCTGCCATCGAGCAACTCAACATCCTCGAAGACATGGGAGTGAATCCGGCCAGTGTGGTGATTGGCCACCTCGGCAATCTGGTAGATGCCAACGTGTATGTGCACAAAACGCTGTGTCGGCGCGGCGCCTTCATCGGCTTCGATCGCCAGGGTGGCAATGGTGATGCCCAGGTGGTGCCAATGGTGCTGGCGCTGATTGATGCCGGCTATGCCGACAATCTGCTGTTCTCGGCCGATGCCTCCAGCGGCTACGACAAAACGCTGACGTCATTTATACCGAAGCTGAAAGCGGCTGGCGCCAACGAGGAAGTATTGCACCGCATCATGGTCGACAACCCACGGCGCTTTTTGGCATTTGTACCGAAAGGCTGACGAAGGCCTGCTGCTCACAGCGCACAGGCCTAGGCAGAGGCCGTGGCTCAGGGCACCCGATCAACCGCGACCATCACTTCATTGCGCCGCATGAACGGCGGTGTGAACGGCGCGTTGTAGGCAGCACTCATCACTGGACCCTGGGTCGGAATGCCGGCAGCCTCGAGCTTTTGCAGTAGTTCATCGGCATGTTGTTTGAGATTCTTGTCGGTCCAACGACCGGAATAGCGGACCACTGCCATCAGTTGGGCAGGTACTGTCTCAATGGCTACATCCGCACTGGCTGGCGTGGGCACGGTGCTCTGCGAAAATTGCTGGGGAACTATGAAGGCGATTTTCCACCCGTTGGCAGAAGGCGTTTGTTGCACCGGCGCCGTCATGCTGATGGACTTGTTGGGCGTATTGTCGCCACTGATGTATTTGAACAGCCGGCGGAAGCCCTGACTGGAGGCTGTATCGCGGTCGTTTTCACCGGCAATGAGTGTGGCCGCCACCATGTAGGCTTCGTACTGGCGATACTCGACGCCGTCGCGGGAAGTGACTACGGTGAACTTCGGTTCTTCGATAGCCATGGCGCAGGAGGTATCCAGCAGAAAAAAAGACAACAGCAACAGGTGGACAAGTTTATTCGGCATGGGCATCAATCCTGATTTCCTATATTTGTTACGAAAGCATACTGCGGATGGATTGCAAAGCGTCCAGCCGCACCACTATACACGCCGAGAAGGCATGGAGCCGGAAACCCGATGAACACCCGCATAAACAGCCCCGCCACGCTGCGCAAAGCCAGCAAGTACCTCACCACCGCCGATCCGGCCATGGCTGCGCTGATCGCCCGCATTGGCCCTTGCCGCTTGCAGGTGCAGCAAGACAGCGATCTGTTTCTGTCGCTGGCACGCTCCATCATCTTTCAGCAGCTGCATGGAAACGCAGCAGAGACCATCTACCAGCGCACCTGTGCCTTGTTCCCACGCTCGGAGCAGTTCACCGCGAAAGACATCAAACGCGCCAGTGAAGAGAAACTGCGCAGCGCCGGACTCTCGCGCAACAAGCAACTGGCAATACGCGACCTGGCCGACAAGGTGCTGAATGGCACACTGCCGGTGATGGACGACCTGCACGACCTCGACAATGAAAGCATCATCAACACGCTGACCACCGTGCGTGGTATTGGCCGCTGGACGGTGGAGATGCTGTTGATGTTCCGCCTGGGCCGGCCCGATGTCTTGCCAGTGGACGACTTTGGCGTGCGCAAGGGTTTCATGCTGATGCAGGGCCACAGCGACATGCCGACACCGAAGGCGCTCAAACTGCACGGCGAGATCTGGGCGCCCTACCGCACAGTTGCCAGCTGGTATCTGTGGCGAGCGACGGAGACCTTCACGGCTGCCGATTGAGTACTGTTGCAGGCATTGTGAAGCTTCCTTGTCACCTGCAGCAGGGACTGCTTTACTCGCGTTTCCGCTTGCGGAAAGCCCGGCGACAGACCGGGCCCTTTTGCAACCACTGGGACAATTACAACAATGAAACTCTCACGCCATGCAGGTTCGCTTTCTGGTTTGCTGTTTTGCCTTTGGCTTGCAGGCTGTGGTCAATCCAGCTCGGAACCGGCACCGCTTGCCGAAACCACCACGATGTCGCCTGCTGTAGCACCGGCCCCAGCGGGAGCCGCAGCCATCGACCACACGCGCTACGTCAACGCCGCCAGCGAACCCCAGAACTGGGTCAACTACGGTGGCACCTGGAAAGAACAACGCTACAGCACGCTCACCCAGATCAATGACACTAACGTAAGTAGGCTGGGCCTTGCCTGGTTCGCCGACCTCGGCACCATGCGCGGCGTGGAAGGCACGCCACTGGTAGTCGACGGTGTGCTCTACAACATCTCGGCGTGGAGCGTGACCACCGCCTACAACGCCGCCACCGGCGAAAAGCTGTGGCAGTACGATCCGAAAGTCGCGCCCGAATATTCGCGCATTACCTGCTGCGGCACCGTCAGCCGCGGAGTGTCAGCGTGGAACGGCAAGATCATTATCCCGGCGCTCGATGGTCGCCTGATCGCAGTTGATGCCAAGACCGGTGCCGAAATCTGGCAGACCGATACCAAGATCGAAGGCCAGCCACTCTCCATCACCGGCGCACCACGCATGGCCGGCAACCTGGTGGTGATCGGCAACAGCGGCGGTGACGTGGGTTCGCGCGGCTACATGAGCGCATACAACGCCGACACCGGCGAGAAAGTGTGGCGCTTCTTCATCGTGCCCGGCGAACCCGGCAAGCTCGATGGCGAAGCCTCCGACTCGGTAATGGCCATGGCTGCCGCTACCTGGACCGGCGAGTGGTGGAAGATGGGCGGCGGCGGCAACAACTGGGACGGCATCGCCTACGATCCCGAGCTCAATCTGGTGTACTTCCCCACCGGCAACGGCTCGCCGCACCACATGAAATTCCGCAGCCCCGAGGGCGGTGACAACCTGTTCCTGTGTTCGATCGTCGCCGTCGATGCCGCCACCGGCGAATACAAATGGCACTACCAGGAAATTCCGTCGGAACAGTGGGACTACGACTGCACCTCGCAGCCGCTGCTGGGTGAACTGACTCTCAACGGCGTCGAGCGCAAGGTGATCATGCATGCGCCGAAGCAGGCCTATTTCTACGTGATCGACCGCGAGACCGGCGAGCTGCTCTCCGCCGAACATTACGTGCCAAACACCACGTGGTCGACGCAGGTGGACATGGCCACCGGCAGACCAGTGCTGAGCAACATCGCCTACCCCACCAGCGAACCGGTTTTGCTGAGTCCCGGTTTTGGCGGCGGTCACAGCTGGAACCCGATCTCGTTCAATCCGCAGACCGGTCTCGTCTACATTCCGGCGCAGGAAACCTATCAGGTGTATTCAGTAGCGGACGAACTCAATTTCAAACTCGGCGCCTCCACTTGGGCCGGTGGCCGTGGCAATCCCGAACTGCGCAAAACCTTGAACCAACAGATGCAGGACAACGAAAAAGGCTACCTGCTGGCGTGGGACCCGGTGCAGCAAAAAGAAGCCTGGCGGGTACCGCATCCGCATTCCGGCAACGGCGGCACCATGACCACCGCCGGCAATCTGGTAGTGCAGAGCAGCATCCGCAAAACCATTTCCATCTACAGCGCTGACAAAGGCGAACTGCTGTGGGAAATGCCGATCGACAGCGTGGCGCCCGGCGGCCCAATCACCTATGAAGTGGATGGCAAGCAATACCTCGCCATCAACGCCGGCTGGAACAGCGCGCTGGTGTACGGCCTCAACGAAGGCGGTGTGCCCTTCACCTACGCCCCTGCCCGCCTGTTGGTATTCGCGCTCGATGCCACCGGCGTGCAGCTGCCACCGTCGCCGGAACCAGCGTCGCTGGTAGCGCCACCGGCCACCCAATTTGCGCGTGAGCAGATTGATCGTGGTGAGCAATTGTTCGCCGGCACCTGCCAGCTGTGCCATGGCCAGAATGCCATCGGTGGTTTGAAAGACCTGCGCTACATGACTGCCGAAACCCACGCCGATTTCAACACCATCGTGCTGCAAGGCACCCGTGCCGACAAAGGCATGCCACGGCAGGAAACCATGACGGAAGCACAAGTGAGCGACATCCACTCCTACGTCATTTCCCGCGCACAGGAAGATTGGCAG
>Ga0255100_1000114_pt1 | contig 38578 bp, 55 predicted proteins | sample Colum_Colum_RepB_2_FD_188449 | JGI IMG/M metagenome (GOLD analysis project Ga0255100, IMG submission 188449) | Freshwater microbial communities from Columbia River, Oregon, United States - Colum_Colum_RepB_8d | ecosystem: Environmental > Aquatic > Freshwater > River | place: USA: Oregon...
CTGAGAATCGGGTATCTCTGAGGAGTTCGGGGAATTACCATCGAGTCCAACTAAATCCTACGGGAAATAACTGGAAAAACGCATCAGCGATTGATGTGGACATTGTTCCCCAGGGAGTTCGATAATGTTTCGCACACTTCCAGTATTTGGTGCTGACCTTAGAGGAATCTCTGAGGTTGTCCGTGGAATCATGGACGGAAAGACCAATAACACCGGAACGATTACTCTGGCAACGGGAAACGCCACGACTACAACGATTCAGGACTATCGTATCGGCGCGAATAGCGTGATTATTCTCGTGCCGGACTCTGAGGCTGCTTACGAGGATTCTGCTCCTTACGGTGCTTTCCAGGACTCCACAGACCAGGTTGCGGCAAACACGACCACTGCCTATTCAATGACGTTTAACACGACTGATTACTCCAATGGAGTATCGGTGGTGAGTAACTCTCGAATGACCGTTAAGAATTACGGTATTTACAACCTTCAGTTTAGCGCTCAACTGGTAAACACAGACTCCTCAATTCACGACATTGATATTTGGTTCAGGAAAAACGGAACTAATATACCCGCATCGAATAGTCGATATTCTGTCCCTAATTCCCACGGTGGAGTGGATGGGCACACGATTGCGGCTCTAAATTACTACATCGAACTCAACGCAAATGATTATGTAGAGATCATGTGGGCAACGGATAACATGGCTGTGAGTATTCAACAGTTAGCGACTAGAACAAGCCCAGACACTCCGTCGACCCCCTCTGTGATTGCAACGATGCAGTATGTTGCTCCGGCTGCATCTACAAATGTTTATGTAACCGCAAAGGGAAAAGGGACTGCAACCTTAACACATTATGCAAACAACACGGCTGACAAAACATATGCCTATATTGTTGTTGGCTAGTATAATTGGCTCCGTGGATGACCCGTCACGGAGTCCTTTCTAAAAGGAAACGCCATGCCAGATCAAGTATCCACACAAACTACGCAGATTGATCCAACCATTCAGCCCTATTTGGGTTTTGGTTTGACCGAGGCTCGCCGTCTATATGAGGGTGGTGGTCCTAAATACTACGAAGGTCAGACTTATGTAAGTCCGTCTGCCACTACCAATCAAGCAATACAAGCTCTCCAGCAGAGGGCATCGACTGGTAGTCCTTTGTTGACCCAGGCTCAACAACAGACCTTGGGAACGATTCAAGGCGATTACCTTGGTGGAAATCCTTTCTTTCAGGGTGCGTTTCAACCTGCTGCACAAGCGGCTCGTCAGTCGTTTGAGAGTGCTCTAGGTGACATTGGGTCTAAAGCCTCTCTAGCAGGTCGCTATGGCTCTGGAGCGATGGGTAATCTGCAACAACAAGCCGCAGGTCAATTCGCTCAGAAACTAACGGATACTGCTGGACAACTTGCCTATCAGAACTACGCTCAAGAACGTGGTCGGCAACAGGCGGCTACGGCAATGGCTCCAGAGATGGCTCAAGCAGATTACGGAGACATTCAGCGTTTGTTGGCTGCCGGTCAACTGGGTGAGGGTTATCAGGGTCAAGCTCTCCAGGCTGACATAAATCGTTTCAACTATGGGCAGCAACTGCCCCAACAACAGCTAAACCAATATCTGAATCAGGTGTATGGTTTCCCTGCGGGTAAGACCACGACCACTCAGACACCGTACTACACGAACCCCTTGGCGACTGGACTCGGCACAGGTTTGCTTGGTGTGAATTTGTTGAGTGGTGTGAACCGTCTGACAAATGGTGGTGTTTCTAATTGGTTGAGTGGATTTATGACTCCTTCAGGATGGGGGACTAGCGGTTTGCAAAATTCTGCTGGTGTGAATTTCCTGACTGGTGATAACTACGGTTAAGGACTGACATGGCACTACTAGACATTTTTGGCGAAACGCCTTCCTACTACGGTGGTCTTTTGGGCGACGAGGAATTGCGTAAAGCAAAAGATTACGCACAATCCCAAGGACTTCAAAACGCTGCAATGGCACTTCTCCAGGCGGGTGCTCCGAGCCGCACACCTGGTGGTGGTGCATTGGCTATCGCGCAGGGTCTTCAGATGGGTCAGCAGGCTTATAAACAAGCCATGAACGAATCTCTCAAAGATCGTCTGACGCAATTCCAGATTCAAGACATGATGCAAAAACGTGCTGAAGACCAAGCAATGCGCCAGCAGCAAGCCCAAGCACAGCGAATCTTGCAGTCTTCCTATCGTCCTGAACAGGGCATGATTGGTCAAACGCCTTCAGAGGTTTTGCGCGATGAGGAAGGCAATCTGATGCCTGGTGCTAACGTGCGTCCAGCAGGTTTGGATTTGCAAGCCGCATTGCCTGCTCTGAGGGTTTTGGGTCCGGCAGGAACTAAGACTCTGACTGAGCAACTTGGCATTGAGAAGACTCTGGCTGATTTGGCTAAGTCTCAACGTCCTGAAGGCATTATTTTGGGAGAGGGACAAGGAAGGTTTGAGAATCAAAACGGAAAATGGGTGCAAGTTGCAACTGGTTCTCCGAAACAAGAACAAGTCGCTGGTGACGTTCGTGAAGCCATGCAAGTTCTTGGAATCATGAAGCCTATTGGCGATTTGAACGCAATGGATCGCAAACAGATTCAAGGCTACATTGATCGCAAAGATGCTCTCAAGGCTCCTAAAGTTGCTGTGGATTTGAAAGACCCTACTGCTGTTGCCAAAGCATCTCTGGATGTGATGAACAAGTGGGAAAACGTCCTGAAAGACAGTGGCGCGGTTGAGGTTGCAAACCGTTATCGTGCTTTGCAGTCTGCTGTTAGCCAAGCCCAACAAGGCAACGCAAACGCAGATGGTGCGATCATTTATAACGTGGGCAAGATTTACGATCCTTCTGGTGCTGTGCAAGAGGGTGACAAGGCAACGATTTTGGGTAATCGTTCAATCCCCGAGCAAGTTAAGGCTTATGCACAGCGTGTTTTCAAGGGTGGTTCATTGACAACTGCCGAACGAGAAAATCTCTTGACGATTGCTGAAAACATTGCAAAAGAGCGTCAATCTCAACTGGCTCCGCAACGTCAAAACTATCAAAATCTGACACGCGATTTTGGCGGAAATGTTGCAAATATTACCGACCCGTTTGAAGCTGCTTTGTCTAAAATACCCGAAGTGAAAGCACAACCTACTGATGTACGTTCTTTGGCTCTTGAAGAACTAAAACGCCGTAGAGGTCAATAATGGATTTCTCAAAACTTACAGATAAAGAGTTAGAGGCAATCTCCTCTGGTGATCTATCTTCTTTGTCTGACAAGACTTTGAGAATGCTTGCCGGAGAGACTGAGAAACTCACCGTGTCTGATAAAGAACAGATGCGTAAAGAGTTATTCACGCCTCCTAAAGACATTGGCATGGTTCCTGGCAACTTGTCAGACCTTCCCCGTCAACTTGGTTTGACTGCTCGCGCTGCGATTACTGGTGCGACTGCACTTCCGGCAATGGGTGCTGATGCTCTTACCGGACTGATTAACTTGATTGCTGGTAAGCAAGTCATGCAACCCACCTCTCAGGCTTTGCAAAGTCTGATGACGCAAGCTGGAGTGCCTGAACCCAAGACTGCACAAGAGCGTGTGGTTCAAGACATTGGTGGTGCAATGTCTGGTGTTGCTGGTCCTGGTCTGTTGGCTGGAAAAATGGGTCCGATGGCTAAAGAGTTCTTCATGGGAAGTCCTCAAGCCCAAGCCGCTGCTGCGATTGGTGGTGCTGCCGCTGGTGGTACTGCAAGAGAATCTGACCTCGGACCCGTTGCACAGACATTAGCCGCGATTACAGGCTCTATCGCCCCAGGTGGTGTTACGGCTACACAAGCACTCGGACGAGGCGCTAAAGAGGCTGTAAGACCCTTTACTGAGGCTGGCAGAGAGGTTATCACTGGTAACGTGCTTCGCTCTCTTGCGCGTGATCCTGAAGCGGCTATTAAAGCGGCTGAGTCTTATCAAGCAAGGGTTCCTGGTTATCAACCTACCACTTCTCAAGCGACCCGTGATCTTGGGATAATCTCTGCTGAGACTCCGATTCGCTCAATGGCGTCTATGGGTCAGTTTGAAGCTCAAGCGTCTGCTGCAAACCAGGCTCGATTGAAAATCCTTGACCAGATGGCAAAGGACAAAACGGCTCTGGAAGGCGCGATTAAGAAGCGTGACGAAGTTACTGCTCCTTTGCGTGAACAAGCGTTTGCCAATCCTGTTGATGAGACTGCATTTAACACTGCGGTTTATGAGAATGTCCTTGGAAAGATTGATGCGATTTCTGCCTCTGATGTTGGGGCAAGAAAGACCGTTCAAAAGGCGATGGACTTTGCTCGTCAAACCGTAGAAGGTGGGTTGGGTTCACCGACTCGTCTGTATGAGGCTCGGAAGGATTTGAGGGACGCTGCACAGGGTCTTTTGGATAAAGAAGGGTCAGCATACAGTCTTGCGAAAAAACAGCTTGAAGAAGTGATTAGGGCTGTTGATGACGCGATTGAATCTGGTGCGCCTGGATATAAAGACTATCTCCAGAAATACGCCACCTCTAGCCGTGGAATTGAGCGTTTGGAAGCCGCACAAGAGTTCAGGGGTAAGGTTCTCTCAACGACTCCCGATCCTTCTCGCATTGGGGACTTCTTGATTTCTCAGCCTGCGTTTACTCGCGCAATTCGTGCTGCTGAAAAAGACACTGACCTGTCTAAAACTCAACTCGCCGTGTTGAAGCGAGTGGCTGAAGACTTGGACTCTGGTGTTTTAAATCGTGCTGGTAAGGTTCCTGGCTCGGATACTTTTAAGAATCTGAGTACAGCGAACATAATCGGTGGGGTGATTGGTAAGCAGATGTTTGGCGAAGTCCCTGCCGCTGTGAACAAGACTGTTGCGCCTCTTAACTGGTTGTATAACGGCACAGACGATCAGATTCGAGAGTTGCTTGTGAGTGCAATGCTTGATCCTAAGTTGGCTGCTGATTTGATGAAAAAGGCAAACGTGATGACTGTTGAGCCTTTGAGTCAAGCATTGAAAAAGAAAGCAATCGCCGCTGGTTATGGCGCATCCTTTGGTTTAACGGAGTAAGACAATGGCAAAGACAAAGATTTCTGAGTACAGCACAACTGCTGGCAATAACACTGACATTAACTCAATTAACATTGCGGAAGGCTGCGCGCCCAGTGGTATCAACGATGCCATTCGCGAATTGATGCGTCAGTTAAAAGAATTCCAAACTGGAGGTGCTGGTGACTCTGTGAACTCTGGAGGGGATTTCTCTGTTGCTACTAACAAATTCACAGTCGCGTCTGCCTCTGGTAATACGTCTGTCGCAGGGACTTTGGGAGTTACTGGTGCGGCTACTTTGTCGTCTACCTTGGCTGTCACTGGGACAACGACTCTGACGGGTGCTTTGGTGGCAAACGGAAACGCCACTCTTGGTGATGCTTCTGGGGATACGGTAACGATCAAGGGAACTCCTACCCTGGAAGTGAATCCTACGCTCTCCGGCGGCACTGCTAACGGTGTACTGTACTTAAACGGCTCTAAAGTTGCTACCAGCGGGTCTGCGCTGACGTTTGATGGCAGTGCTTTAACAATTACCAGTGGCAGTCTCAATCTGGGTTCTGGTGGAGCAAATGGATTTATATCCGGCAACACATGGTACGGGATAAGTACCGGAGATTGGAATTTCCAAGCAGGTAACGGTTCGCAGCAGTTTGCTTGGAAAAATAGTTCCGGAGGCGATTGGATGCGCCTGACCAGCACTGGTTTGGGTATTGGGACAAGTTCGCCTCTGGCGAGACTGCATGTAAGAGGGGCAACAAACGGCAACTTGTTGGTTCGTGGTGGCTCAAGTGCTGCAAGCGGTTTAACAGGAACGGCACTGTCCAGCATTAACGATGCAGCAAGTGCGACAGCTTCTTTGACGCTTGAAGGCACTGACTTCAATTTTGTTCAAAACAACGCTGTCACTGCTGTGCTCAACTCCTCCGGCAACCTCGGCTTGGGGGTTACTCCTGACACAGGCGCAAAAGTTTTGGCCATGGGTAATGCAACAGCTCCCTCTACAAACATATTAGGCGGTCAACTTTATGTAGAAGGTGGCGCATTGAAATTTCGCGGTTCTTCTGGAACTGTGACAACCCTTGCTAACGCTTAAAGGAAACATCATGACTATCACCTGGAAAATCTCTCAACTGGATCGCCAAACCTCTGACGGTTTTATCACCTGTGCCCATTGGAACGCAACCGCTGTGGATGGTGAGTATTCTGCCTCTATTTACTCTACCTGCTCATGGACGGGTACTCCTAGCACTCCCTACGCTGAAGTGACGGAGCAAGAGGTTCTGGGCTGGTGCTGGGCATCGGGTGTCGATAAAGAAGCCACTGAAACCGCTCTGGCTACTCAGATCAATCTCCAGAAGAATCCTGTGACTGCTCAAGGTGTGCCGTGGTGACAAACGTGGAAGCTCGTTTAGACACGCATGAGCAAGTCTGTACGCATCGCTACGAACAGATCAATGCTCGTTTGAAGCGTATTGAGAACATCATGATTAAGGTCGCAGGGGTAATGCTCTGCGGCATGGCTGGTGTTATCTGGGCGTCTATCTCTAAGGTTTGAAGTGAGTGTTAGACCCAATTTCTTTGATGATGATGGCATCCAGTGCGGTGTCAGCAGTCAAGAAGGGTTGTCAACTTTACAAGGACATAAAGAGCGCAGCGGGTGATGTGTCATCCGTCCTTAAAGATATTGACAAACAATTCGCTGGAAGGAAAGTCTCCAAAGAGCAAGCTGAAAAGATCGCTGAGAAAAAAGCAGAATTCAAGGAAGCGGCTACAACCGACCCGAATGACGTGATCTCTCGAATTGGAAATCAGTTAGGAGACTTCTTTGACGCTTTTGACAAGATCGAGCAACTTTTTTATGAAGAAGAAAAACAAGCTCATCAGGTCTATGAAGGCGAGGATTCTGTCAGCAAGAGAGCACTTCAGAGGGTTTTGATTCGTTCTCGACTACAAATGATGGAGACTGAAATGCGGGAGATTATGATTTATCAATCGCCTCCAGAGTTGAAAGATTTGTGGTCAAGATTTGAGGTGATGAGAGCGCAGATCGGTCAGGAACAAAAAAGAGCCTGGGAGAAACTGAGGATCGAAAGACAAAAAGAAGCCGCTGAACAAAAGAAAGAGCGAGACTTTTACTGGGGAATTGGAGCATGGCTGATTTGCGGAACAATCGTATGGCTGTACCTAATGCTCCTCCTTTGGGCAATCGCTCGACACAGAGAAGGCTCGTTCTCTCTATGGTGGGTAACGTCATCCTGATGTTTGCTTTGCTGATGTGTTTGACTTTTGGAGGGTTTCTGTTCATGGACTATAAGATCGAAGAAGCCAGGGCGAGGAAGATGGATAAACGAGTTGTCGAACTTAGGAAACAGTTTGACCAAGGTTGCGAAAAATGAGGTGGTTGCTTCTTCTAATTCTCTTGTCTGGTTGCGAAGATCGCTATCGGTACAAGTGTCAAAACCCTGATTACTTTCAAAGCGCAGACTGTCAGCGTCCTAAGTGTCTGTTCACTCAACAGTGTTCGGATTATCTTGTAGCACCTATCTTGGAGAAGCAAGTTGTACAACAACAAAATCAACCGCCTTCTGACAAGTGAAGAAATTGAAGTCCGAGTTTGGGCTATCGTTGTCATCATTGTCACCGTGATTCTCGCGGGCATCGTTGGGTTTATGCTTTACTCGGTGACGTTCGTTACCCAACCGATCAAGAGCATGGCTCCTATCGACCAAGCCTACACAAAGATGTTGAACGACATTGTTCTGCTCATTGTGGGTGGTATCGGTGGCGTGATGACCAGAAAGGGCGTCCAAGCGGTGAGTGACAAACTGCACTCTAACCAGACGCCTCCTCCCGCGGCAACTCCAGCAGCAACTCCCGCGGTAAGTCCTGCGGTAAGTTCTTCATTGCCTAACTTCAACTGGATGGGGTTTACCAATCCCGCACTAGACGAAGAATGGCGTCCCCCTCCACCTCCCACGACTCCCCCTGATTACGTTGACCCTGCGAAAGAGGAAATCGCCGTAGAAAGAGCCGCTGCGAGGTCTGAAGCATGAAACCTAACCCTTGGCTCATCCTTGCGGTTTTAATCGCTCTGGGGGCGTTTTATGGCTACGGACACCACAAAGGTTGGACACAGCGCGATCAAGAGATGCAAGTAGAGATCGCCAAGAAAAACAACGAAGCAAGAAAAACCGAGCAGGAAATGACTCAGAAACTTGCAGAGACTTCTAACGCTCTAACGGAGGCAAACAATGTTGTCACTAAAAAACAAACTGCTCTTGACGCTGCTATTCGTGCTGGCAGGGTGCGGCTCCCGACCCCAAGTTGTGTATCAACCCCCCAAAGTGCCCCCACTCCCGCCGGGAATACAGAAACAAGAAGTGAACCTGACCGACCGACTAACGAAACTTCTGATGCCGACAGAGCAACCCTCGCAGCCATCGCAGAAATAGTCGCTCAAGGTGACAGGAATACCGCGCAATTAAATGCCTGCGTGGATGCTTACACGAAGGTTATGGAGAGCATAAATGGTCAACGCTAATCAACTACAAAGACTCAAAATCGGTCCTGAGTGGGTCGATCCTTTGAACGAAACATTCGAGCGTTTTGGCATTCTTACTGCTAGACAACAAGCTGGCTTTATTGGGCAATGTGGACATGAATGCGGCAACTTCAAAGTCCTTGAGGAAAATCTAAATTATCGTGCGGCTACTTTGATGAAGCTATGGCCAAAACGCTTCCCTACACAAGAAATTGCAAATGCTTACGAAAAGAACCCTAAAAAGATCGCTAATATGGTTTACTCAAACCGCATGGGGAATCGTGACGAATCCTCTGGTGATGGGTATCGCTTTCGTGGTCGCGGGTGTATTCAGCTTACAGGTCACGCTAACTACTTCCACGCTTCAAAAGCTCTGGGAGTCGATTTTGTTATGGACCCCGATCTTGTCGGAACGCCTAAGTATGCTGCACTGACTGCCGGATGGTTCTGGTCAACTCACAAATGCAATGAGTTGGCAGAGGTTCAAGACTGGATTGGTCTAACCAAGAAAATCAACGGCGGAACGATTGGTCTTGCTGACCGAATCAAACACATCAACGAAGCACATGATGTGCTTCAGACGTAAACGTCAATCCTAGAACCCAGGCTTTTCCAATACTTGTATTCCTCGGTCTGGGTTTGCTTATCCAACACTTCAGCAACCTTGTTTTGAACTATTTGCTCACGGTTGATTTGCTTCTCTTTGATCTGTACTTGAGAAGGCATCGGGTGAAGTGTTGAATAAGCGATTTTCACATCAGTCCTGCGAACGGATTTTGTAGGTTGACCCAGGCTTTTCCAGTCCTGATTCTACACACTACCGACCTATTCACTCCATATTTAGCAGCGATCACCCTTGACGGACCTTCTGATGAACGGATTTCGTCAGCCATTTCCTGCGTTAGTTTGGCGTTTGTGGCTCTCTTGTATATCTGGATTTTTAAACGCCTTGTAGGGCTTTGTAGAGCCTTCCTGTTGCCTTTTTTCATGTGTTGTTTGGAATCGTTATAGGTCGTGTGTTCTGGATTCACACAAAGCCCATTCCCACACTTGGCGACATAGTACCCGTCCCTTAACTTTCCTCCAAGAAGCTCGGTAAACAGTCTGCGAACCGCGATCATCTTTCCTGCGTGAAACACTGAGGGAGTGCCGTTTGCACAGTATCCAGTCCACTCCCAACAGTCTCCGTCCTCAATGGTCCTCTCTTTTAGAGTTGTAATCGTGTGAATCTTTTGTTGTTTCATACCAAGCTAATATGTAAAGAATGACGGACAGGGCAATGATTAGCCCTATCACTAAAATGCCGATGATGAGTGCCAAGTTAATCTTGTAAGTCCTCGATCATCTTTCGATGTTTCTCTGGAACTAACCTTTTAACCTTTAGGTAAAGATTGTGGTCAGAATTGAAAGTTATATCGTCCTCACCATCGAAGATGTTTATATCGTAATCGTCTGCCAATCCCACATCAGGATCGCCCGGCTCAAACGTATAGAAAACTTCAACAGGACCGTCATCAGTTTCGTACTCAAAACTTCCGGTCGAGTACCTTAATGCGTCAATGCGTTTCATACTGTCCACTCCCTCTCGTTACGATTTTTGGAAGATTTGACAATGTTTCCTGTGAGTTTGACGAGACCCATCTTCTGAAGCTCTGGAAGACGCCTGGAAACCGCAGAACTCTCCAGACCAAGACGAGAGGCAATCCCGTCCTTTCCCATGGGTCCGTGAGTTGATAGGCAATCCACAATCATGGCGAAGTGTTTGTTTGGATTGACTTGTTCGGCAGCCTCGAAAGAGGTGACTGGATCGGTTGATCGTGCGCGTTTAAAAAGGTCAAAAAGTTTCATTGCTACTCCTAAAGTTTGAGGTACTCGCTGCGTCTGCAAACTACACTGATTTTCCCAGTGCAGTCTTTTGTGGTGCAAGTCACTAGCAGCATCCGCTTTCCCTCAGTTAAGTTTACTCGGTTTTTTGCTTTTCTGGAACTGCATTCAATGTTTCTTGTGCAGCTTTTTGTTGCCCAATTTTTTGAAGCAACAGGAAAGCCCCTGACTTAGTGGGAAGTTCTCCCAAGACGTTCATCAAGAACACGATTTGGTTTTCTTCAAGTTCAAGTTTCATTTTCACTCCTTATACCTTGTTTTCATCAAGACGATGATCTCCACACCAATCTGTCATGTAGACAACTGGATAGCCGTTCATTGTTGGTGCATGACGGCGGCAGCGACCAAGTTCATGCTGACCAGTATGACTTAAATGATTGGTTGGTTCTTTCTTGACAAACCAAATGCAGGTCTTGCAACGCATACCGGAAGACCGATGAATCCAAGGGTCAGCAGATTGCTTTGCTTTTTCTTTTAGGATGTTGTCTAATTTTTCGTGATGAGATTTTATTCTTTCATTCATCTCAACATATGGAGATACTTCTTCACGTTCAATCATAATTTCTCCTTAAAAAGGTACGGATTCGTCATCGTCCTCAAGTTTCGGCAAGCCTTCATATTCGGGCTTTTCCTTATTCTCTGGACGCTTCAAGATTGTCATTTCGCTACAAATTATTGAAGTTGAATTGATCTCCACCCCCTTCTTGTTTAGGTATTTTTCGTATTTGATTGTTCCCTCAACATAGACGAGTGCTCCCTTCTTCATGTACTGACCAACAATGTCAGCCAGCTTATCAAAGAAGGTTAGACGATGCCATTCTGTGCTCTCGATCAGATCGCCGTTCTTGTCTTTCCTGCGCGAGGTGGTGGCTAGAGTTGCGTTGGCAATGGGTTTACCTGCCGCGCTATAACGCACTTCAGGGTCTTGACCGACATTGCCTACTAGATGAACTTTACATACGCTTGCCATTTTTTTCCTTAATCTCATTGAGTTTCTGAATCATGTTTTCCAGGTCTTTTAAGAATGTCCTTACCTCATCCTCCATTTGTTTAATTTTTTCTTCGTCACGATGCAACCTCTTGACGAACAACTGAAGACCCTCTGGTGCTCGATCATCGAAACAGACGTAATCACACCATTTGCGACCAGTACAGCACATTTGCCACATCATTTGAGCCTGATGGTCTGGGTCTATCTTGTCGTTCAGAATCGAATCCAGGTGATTGTGAATCTCTTTACACTTGATCTCAATGAGACCGTGTTCTCCCACGAGACCATCAGGTGAGCATCCCGAAAACGGAATAGTCGGATGCTCGACCCAAGCGACTTGTTCAACTGAGGTGAGGTTTTCTGCTTCGTAAGCGGCTCTGGCGACTGGTTCAATTTCTGTTCCTCTTTGCATTGCGGCTGTGGTGAAAAACTCTGTTGGTTGTCCAGTCATTCGTTCGCAAAGTAACTGAGCCATGTACTTAGCCCGACTTGCTGACGCGCCTGATTTTGTTTTAGCCAGCAGGTCTGCCATGCGGGAGGCACTCACCTTGCCTAACCTGAGCAACTTCCATGCTTCGCTGCCTTGTTCAACCATTTGCAAGTGCTCCTACCAAAGTTCCCTCTTGCACTTCGGTCAGATCAAAGTCACGGCGCAGCTTGTCTGTGGTGTAGTTTCCGAGTTTGATTTGCTCAATCGCTTTTGACAGACGATTGTTGTCGATTGAAGGTTTCTTTCTGGCGACTTCATGCGTGTGTGCGTCTGCATCGTTATCACCCTCTGTGGGGATTGCAAACGTCTGAAACGCCATGTATTTATAGGCTGCTGACATGGCTTTGTTTGTTGCCTTGTCTCCGCTATCCATCGCTTCGCCAAAAGTCCTAGCGGTGTGTTTAGAGCCATCCTCTGCGGATACCAGATCAAACTCTGCCTCTACGGTGACATAGAACAAAGCTCCACCAGATTTTGAGGTACGTTCTTCACAAGTCCTGCCCAACATTCTCGGAACGATCACTAGACCATTCTGAGCCATGATGGAGGACAGGACGTTGTAAACAGCGTCAATGCCTCGGAACTTGTATCCAGCGCCTTGTGTGTTTGTTGAGGATTTTGCGATGCCAATTTTGCAGAGTTCTGCTTGGACTGCGTTGATTGCTTGATAGACTTTCATTACTACTCCTTTAACTTAAATTATCAATCATTTTTGACAGGTGAGTGATCTCATCTTGAAAAAACTTTACACGCGAATCATGGAACGCACAAAGCTCACGAATCTTTGACTCCAACATTCCAACTCGATAGGCAAGGCGGTCTGCTGCATTTCCGTCTGGATAGTGAATTTCTGAGGTTTGCTTGATCGAGTTAATAATAAATTCTGGACTCATTTTTTCTCCACTTGTTTAGACAATAACCAACGCTCCCCCAAGATGCGAACAGAACGAACCCAAGCGCGTTGATTGTGGCGATTCTGTTCTCTGGGTATGTAGTCAACATTAAAGAGCCTACGCACTGTTTTAAGGGCTTGTGTGTTCATTAGCCCCTCCATGCCAACATGACACCGATGGCGATCATGGAAAGGATTGTGACGATTGCTGAGACTGTTTCTTTCATTTGCTACTCCTTGTTAAAACCTGTTAAGGTCTGACAATCTTAACGACTTGTTAAGTATCTTGTCTAGGTGTTTTCCCTAATCCCGACTGATTTGTTAAGGTTACAATGTTAAGGCTGGTCAGAAACAGGGTTAGCGCCTGTCCGATCAATGTATCAGAGTGCAACAACCGGAAACTCTGCTTTATGAGGCTGACCAGCACCAACACGCATGGGGATTGAAAGTCGCCTTGGACGCGCTTAATGGGCCACAAACAAGGAACCACCAAATAGCGCTCAGTCCCCAGTCGTGTTGGTGAAGTTCAGATTCTGGAACGCTGCACCCATAGTGCAGAGGACCACACGGGCGATAAAGTAAACAGTCGTGTGCACCAACAACTTTAAGGAACACCATGAATTTGCAAGACGCCATCAAAATCGCTGGAAACAAGAGTAAACTTGCGACCCTTCTCGGGGTTTCCAGGGCTGCTGTTACTCAGTGGGACGAACTACCTGAGAAGCGTATCAACCAGCTCAAAGGTATCAACGAATGGCAAACGCATTTCAGTGGCGAACAGGACAAAGCTCAATCGCAGTCGATCTCCAGCGCCAGCGAGACAAGTCCACAATGACGAGTATTCGAAAGGACGATCCGAACAAAGAAGAAACAATCACCAAGTTCAGAAAGTCAATAACGATTCTTCCGTCAGTACATCGCTTGCCAAGTAAGGCAAAAATCTAGTACACTACAAAAAAGACGCTTGGCGGCGTTACTCAGTGGGGTTACACATGCTGTCTGCTGGTACTGAGCCAGTCCGCCAACACCGCAAGGTGAGACAGCAGGTGTAGCCCTTTTTTTTGGGCTTTTTATATGGCAGGCGATTGGATAAAACTTCAAAAGGACACTCCAGAAAAACCCGAGGTTCTTGCAATGGCAACCAGATTGGGAATAGACCCCGATGCCGTTGTCGGAAAACTCGTGCGAATTTGGTCTTGGTTCGACACACACACAGTTGACGGTAACGCACAGAGCGTGACATTTGCGTTACTAGATCGTATTTCTGGCGTGACAGGTTTTGCAGAACAAATGATGTTTGTTGGTTGGCTGGTTGAATCTGGATCAGTGATTACGCTGCCAAACTTCAGTTATCACAATGGTGAGACAGCAAAATCACGCGCTTTAAGCAAAAATCGACAAGAAAAACGAAGAAGTAACGCAAAAAGTAACGATGAAAGCGTGACAAATTCCGTAACAAATGCGTTACCAGAGAAGAGAAGAGAAGAGAAGAGTTATTCAGTATCTAAAGATACTGGCGACAAGTCGCCGATCACGACTGACGAAATTATTTTTTCTTATGGTGTCCCATTGTTAACAAATGCTGGTACACCTGATAAACAAGCAAGATCATTTCTTGGAGGCTTAAGAAAGTCACATGGTGATGAGGCTTTGGTTAACGCGCTAAGAGACTGCATGCGAGCCAAACCTTTACAACCTTTGGAGTGGTTGGCAAAAGCCTTACCTCCGCATGAACAAAAACCGAGGTTGAACAAGCAAGAAGCATTGGAGGCGTCAAACAGAGCCGTTGTCGAGCGTTTCCTAAAAAAGGAAGGTTTCGTATGAACTACCACGAAAAAATGCAATTTTCTATTCTTGTGAGTGATGCACTAGGATATTGGAAACAGGACATAAGCGAGTTTGCTTTAGAGGTTTGGTGGAATGGTTGCCGAAACTATGAATTTGATGACATCGCAAAGGCTTTAAGCCAGCATGCAACCGATCCAGACAAAGGTCAGTTTGCGCCGAAAGTTGCTGATATTGTCAGGATTTTGTCAGGCACTAAGTCTGATAGATCGTTAAGAGAGTGGAGCCGTGTCCACGAAGCAATGTCTTCTGTTGGGGCTTATTCTGATGTTGACTTTGGAGACCCTGCAACGCATGCTGCAATTAGAGACATGGGTGGGTGGCCAAAATTGTGCAGAACAGAACTCAAAGAACTAAGTTATTTGCAGCATCGTTTTTGTGAATTGTATAAATCACACGATGGACATACCAATGAAAAAATTAGCTTAATAGGTGATAGATCGCCTGATGAAATGTATTTAAAAAAAGGTCTAAAACCTCCAATGGCTGTTTTGATTGCAAATGCCAATCCATCAAAATTTGTTGGCGAATCTTTGTCAAATCAAATTGTTGACGCTTTAGGATGGGTAAAAAAATGACCAAGACTGAAGCTCATAACTTACTGGACATGGTGAAAAATGGAATCCTCATCGAATCGCACCGGATCAGAAAAGCCCTCATCCTCACCGGAGACATTCCCCACATACTTGGAAGACCTAGAAAACAGACTGGTGGAGCACTATGCGAGGATGGCAATCAACCACATCGAGCATTCGAGACACATGGTGAAGATTTTTCAGAAAGACTTTCCGACCCTTGGGGAAAGAGTAGCTAAACGACTGAAAGAATTAAATGACATTCATGATTAACTTCACAGTCTACGGCGAGCCTCAAGGCAAAGCCCGACCCAGATTCAGAAAGGTCGGAAACTTTGTCCAGACTTACACACCACAAAAGACAAAATCCTACGAAGACGAGATAAAGATGTTTGCCAAGGCAGCAATGGGCGCAACAGAGCCACTAGAAACGCCTGTGGAGGTTTTTTTATACATCAGGAATAGCGTACCAGCGTCATACTCAAAAAAACGCACTGAGGCTTGTTTATCTGGTCAAGAAAAACCAATTAACAAAACAGACATTGACAACATTGCCAAGGCTTTTTTAGATGGTATGAATGGAATTGTCTATAAGGATGATAGACAGGTTGTTGAACTTCATGCAAAAAAAACATACGCTGAGATTGCAGCAGTAGAGGTTTTGGTGAAAGAACATGGCTGAATTCAAACTCTACTCATACCAACAGGCTCACCAGACGATCCTAGACTTATTGCCAAGAATCAAAGCTAGATTGCAGTCTGGAAATGTGTTAACCTTAACAATCACAGAGGACAATAGAAGCCTTGACCAGAACGCAATGTTTCACGCTCTCATTGGGCAGATCGCTAAACAAGCGCAGCACATGGGGGCACATTGGGATTCTGAGACCTGGAAGCGATTGTTAGCACATATGTGGGCAAAAGAAACAGGAAGGCAAGCTGGTCAACTGGTGGCAAGTCTTGACGGAAAAGACATTGTTCAGTTGGGAATCCAGACAAGGAAGTTTAGTAAGCAAGAAGCAAGCGAATTCACAGAGTGGGTTTTAGCTTGGGGATCACAAAACGGAATCACTTTCAAGGAGTATTAAATGAGCATAGAAGCAATGAAACAGGCGCTGGACGCATACTGCAAAACTCTGCATCCACTTTGGAACACACGCATCAGCAGAACAGAAGCCGAGGGTTTTTTTGAGGCTGGATTTAAAGCGGCCATAGAGCAGGCTGAGAAGCAGGAGCCGATGGCATTAAAAATCTACAAACCGACACCACCACGGGGAGCCATTCCGAATGTCCGAGATGCAGAACTGCCTTGGGTGTACGACCAAGACCCGTCATCGGGCTATGTTGCATCCATGTGGGTCATACCTGTCAAAGCAACCCCACAACCACAGCAGAATAAGAAGCCATCGGAAGGCGGAGATTGCGATAGCCCTTCATGGTGCAAGCAATACGGAAAGTGCCATCGCAAGGTTGTTGGCGCTCCAACTCTTGCGAACTGCATTGATGAGAGGCATGAGCCGTGGGTATGGATGCCAGCCCCGATCAAAACCCAATGGGGACACGATATGGTCGTGGCTGACCTTGCCATCGACAAAGACCATACTGTGTCCGTTTACTGTGAGCGCGATCAGACGGAAAAGGTTGAAGCAATGTTCAATCGAGGTTGCTAATGAGACACGGCATCGACTACAAGAAAGTTCACTGCAAGGTTGGCGATAAGGTTCCGGTCTATCCCTTTTCATGGCTTGGCGAGCCTTTCGTGGGGGTTGTTGAGAAGGTCAAGATGAATCAATTTGGCAGGGTGAGCTACGTCATCGGCAAAAGAGAGGTGTTTGCTGAGGAGCTGTTGCCTGCGGTTGGTCAGCCAAAGTTAAAAATGAGAATCTCCAATGAGTGCTCACAAAATCCTGTCAAACAAGGCTGAAAGACGCCTGCAATGGTGGAAGCCAGAGGACGGTGCTTGGATTGATATTGTGTCGCTGATTAACGCTTTTCCTGACATTTCAAGAAATATCTGGTTGGCATCCCTTATAGGGTCTAAGGTCGGTTGGGAGCAAAGCCAAGTTAAGAGATTGCCTCTTGAGGGCAGAAAATACCGAACCCGCACAGTGGTTTTGGTAAGAAGTCTCAGGGATTGGCTACATCACTACAACCCAGGCAAAGAGGAAACTGTAAATAAACTGGTGGATGATCTCTTGACCGACTCAATGAGTTACCAAACCTTCCTTAAGGACCTGAGAACTCAGACCAGATTAAAGAGTGGTGTTAAGCGAGAGAAAAAAGAAAAAGAGAAAACAGAGAAAATCGGAAAGATAACAAGCCGAGAGGTTTTTAACGTATGGCATTAACTTTTGAAAAAGTTGTAATTGGAGATGCGACACTTTACCTCGGTGATTGCATGGACATTCTGCCAACAATAGAAAAGGTGGATGCGGTGATTGCTGACCCGCCTTATGGTTTAAACATTGCTGCGCAACCATTTAAACATCAAAGGATGAATGGCGCTGAAAAAAAAGATTGGGATGAAGCAGCACCTACAAAGTCAATGCTTGATGAAATACTGTGCAAAGGAGAAAAAGCAATTTTGTGGGGTGGAAATTATTTTCAGTTGCCACCTTCGCGGTGCTGGCTTGTTTGGCATAAACCAGATGGCCCTCAGTCGTTTAGCCGCGTTGAGCTTGCTTGGACAAATATGGATAAATTAGCTGGTTACTTTCAGTGGACTATTGCAGCTACAAACCCAGAGCGTGTTGGCCACCCGACACAGAAGCCACTTGCATTAATGAAATGGTGTATAGAACAAGCTGGCAACCCTGAAACCATCCTAGACCCATTCATGGGAAGCGGCACAACAGGAGTGGCGGCTATCCAAATGGGACGAAAATTTATAGGCATTGAGAGAGAGCAAAAATACTTTGAAATAGCTTGCAAACGTATAGAACAAGCCTCAAAACAAACTGATATGTTTATTCAACAATCAAAACAAGAGCAAGTAAGTTTTCTATGATGTATCCAAAAACTGAGTACATACGCAGTCAGAAACTCTTGAAAGCGGTGGCATCGTTAAGGTGTATGCACTGCGGAGCCAGCGAAGGCGTCCAGGCAAGTCACTCAAACTGGTCTGAACATGGAAAAGGACGCTCCTTGAAGGCAAGCGACATTTACACTGCTGCTCTGTGTCTCAGGTGTCACTTTGAAATAGACCAAGGCAGAGACTTAACAAAAAACCAAAGGAAAGAAATGTGGGTTAACGCTCACAAAAAGACCGTGGAGACTCTGGTTTTAAATCGGGAATGGCCCTCTAGTATTCCCGTACCAAAGGTGTAAAATCGACATGACTGGGACGCCCGAGTTCTCCTCTCACGCAGTTGCCTTCCCCAGTTGGGGGATGCGTCCCCCTTCTTTTTGAAAGGTTTATATGGCTGGCTTACTCGCTCCCGCAGAGGAGATCGTGATTGAAATCCAAGAGGCTGAGAAACCAGTCATTGAAGGATTGACCAAAGAATCCAACGAGAAAATACGTGACACTCTGATGGAAACTCAGATGCTCGGTCCGGAGAACACTCAGGAAGCAAACACCGAGTTCTGGCGTGGTTTGGCAAACGTCTGGCGTATCTCTCCAGATCAAGCAAAACGCCGTTTGTGCGCGAACTGTGAATATTTTGATGACGCTCCAGAGACTTTGGAAGCGATGGAAGTTGTCCCGCAAGACGAGTTCGATAAGGACGGTGGTGGTCGGGGTTACTGCCACAAATTCGAGTTCATTTGCCATAACCTTCGCGTTTGCAAGGCTTGGGAAAAAGACATGAAGGAAGATGATGAATAAAGCTCAAAAGAAAATCGGCAAGGTGATGGGCGAGTTCAAGTCTGGAACTCTCCATTCCGGCAAGGGTGGAAAGGTTGTCAAAAACCCCAAGCAAGCCATTGCAATCGCCATGAGCGAAGCCAAGATGCCGATGCGTGGTCAGCGTACAGCTACGAATAAGGCTAAAAAATGAAAGGCTTATACGCAAACATTCACGCCAAGCGTGAGCGTATTGAAAAACAAAAAGCCGCAGGTAAAACGCCTGAGCGCATGAGGAAGCCTGGAACGAAGGGCGCACCGACTGCACAAGCATTTAAGCAAGCCGCTAAAACAGCCAAAAAGTGATTCCAAAAAAACTGCACTTTGTTTGGATCGGTGACGAGTCCAAACGCCCTGATAAATGTATCGGGACATGGAGAGAATTGAACCCAGACTATGAGATAAAAATCTGGGGCAATGAAGAACTAAAACAACCTTGGTTCAATGCCAAGCATATGCAGTCGATGTTAGCCCACGAACTCTGTGGGGTCGCTGACATGATGAGATATGAAATCCTCTACAACGAGGGTGGAATCACGTTAGACGCTGATTCTGTCTGTCTCAGTCCCTTAGAAGATTGGTTGCTCAAACCCGCAGCATTCGCCCATTGGGAACAGGAAATCATGCGTCCTGGGTTGATTAACGTATCGGTAATGGGATCGGAAAAAGGAAACCCTTTCTTTGGAGAGTGTATTAACCGCCTCCAAAAGAAAGCATCGGTGATTGACAAGCGAGCCTGGGAGACAACCGGACCTGCTCACATCACGGAAGTTTTCAGGGAAACTGGGTACGATTTAACTGTTTATCCGACACATTACTTTACAAAACATCACTTCTCAGGAAAGATTTACAAAGGCAATGGACACTGTTTCGCAACTCAATTCTGGGGATCAACTCGTGGATATGACGGAATTGATTGAACTCAGGGATGGGTGGTGGTGGCCGAAACACGATAAAGAGGCTTGGAAGTGGATTCCAAGGGAGATTCAAGCCCTGCCAGAACTGCTTAAATGGGTTCCAGAGCGCGGAACAATCATCCAGGCAGGGGCTAACTGTGGGGTGTGGATTAAAGCGTACTCAAGCCTTTTTAACAAGGTTTATACGTTCGAGCCAAACGACCTGAATTGGGAATGTTTACTGAGAAACGTAAACGAGCCTAACGTCAACATGACGAAAGCCGGACTGAGCGACAGGATGGGTTACTGTAAATCGGTGGACGGAGAAGCTGAGAACTGGGGCGCGATGCAGATCGAGGAATCCGATTCTGGTATCCCGATGGTGACGATTGACTCACTTAACATTGACTGCGATCTCATCCAATTAGACGTTGAGGGATTCGAGGAAAACGCTTTGAAAGGTGCTTTTCACACAATCCAGAGGTGTAAACCTGTCATCATCATCGAACAAAAGCGACTCGGAAAAAACGGCATGACAGACGCTGAAATTGCTATAATGATCCAAGACTGGGGTTATTATTTCGCTGAAAGAGTGATCTCAGATAACGTTTTTATCCCGAGGTGAGCATGATAAAACGAGGCTCAGAGGAGTTTTCAGGTTATAACAAACCCAAGAAGACTCCGAATCACCCAACGAAAAGCCATGCTGTTTTAGCCAAGTCTGGTGACGAGGTTAAGCTTATCCGTTTCGGACAACAAGGTGTCAAGGGTAGTCCAGACGGAACGAAGCGTAACGAAGCGTTTAAGGCTCGTCATGCCGAGAATATTGCCAAGGGCAAGATGAGTGCGGCTTTCTGGGCAAATAAGGTCAAATGGTGAGATTATGGGACTACTAGAATGGCTGCAAGACCCTCGCCGTACTCAGGCGGTTCAAGGTATTGGTTCTGCAATTCAGAGTGGTCTATTAGGAATCCAGCAAGGACACCAAAGGTTTCAGGACTTACAGAAACAGGCATTTTCTGACCCGACAAACCCTGCAAGGGTAACTAACCCGCAAGCCATGAATGAACTGGCTCAGATGGGCATGGGATTGTTGAGTTTTGCGCCTGTTGGGATGCTTGCTCCGGCTAAGTATGTAGGAAAGCCGCTAGAAGGTTTGCCATCTAAAGTTGATGTTGGTGGCAAAGTTGAAGAATTTGGCACAGATCAGCGCCTGGTTGATTTGGCAAAAGAGTTAGTAGAGAAAAAAGGTTTTGTTTACAGTCCTCAGTTGAAATATGCCGAGGTTGATCCAGAACGAGCAAAGAAAATTGCTGATGCTTACAGCAAGATGGAGAACAATCCATCGGATCAAAAAGTCAAAAAAGCATACGATGCAATGATTGATGAAACAATGGCTCAATACGAGGCATTGAGGAAAGCTGGCTATAAATTCAACTTTATGCCGGAAAGTGGTGACATTTATGGAAATCCACGAAACGCAATCAACGACATTGTTCAAAACAAAAGATTGTCAGTATTCCCGACAGAGCAAGGATTTGGTGGTCCTTCCGCGGCAAAGGCAAGCGAGGCTAATCCTTTGTTAATGCGAATTGGTGAAAAGTGGGATGGCAAAGAAGTCACTGCAAACGATGTGTTTCGTGCTGTCCACGATGTATTTGGACACGCAAAGCATGGGGTAGGATTTCGCGCAGGTGGTGAAGAAAACGCTTTCCAAGCTCACGCAAGGATGTATTCTCCTGAAGCTCTACCCGCGGTAACGTCTGAAACCCGCGGTCAAAATTCATGGGTAAATTACGGTCCATTTGGAGAATTTAACCGTAAAGCAAGCCCAGAACTAACAGAGTACGCAGAACAAAAAACAGGCATCATGCCTGCATGGACATGGTTAGAAGGTTTGCTTAGATGATTGAACAAGTATTTATTGCAGTAACTGAACTTATCGCAATCTGGTTAATTCAAGACAAAAGAGATCATTACAGAAAATTTGCTTCTATTTTTGGTCTTCTAGGTCAGCCTTTTTGGTTTTATGCGTCATACACAGCAGACCAGTGGGGTTCGTTTTTTCTGTGCTTTTTCTTCACAGCAGCATGGCTTAAAAGCCTCAATGAATACTGGATAAAAGAAAAACCTCAGTTAACAAATAATCAATACTATGATTTGATCCTTGATGCTTTGGATAAGGCAACCGCGGAAAAAAAGTCTAATCTCGATTACAAAGACTACATTCGCAGAGTTCTCAAAGAAGCATTGAATGTGAAATAAATCCAGATGCCTGTTAAACTACGGGTATCTTAACAACGCCAACGAGCCGTAAGGAATTGGTAAGAAATGAAAAAAGTAGAGAGCGGAAATTCTGCTAACCTGACCAACCGAGGCAGAGGAAGACCCAAGGGAGTGCCTAATCGGTCCACCATTGAGTTTCGAGAGACTATTAGTGCTCTGCTATCGGATAACTCTGAAAACGTCCAGAAGTGGCTTACAGACGTTGCAAACGGAAATGAAGATCGCAAGCCTGATCCTTACAGGGCTTTGGACTTACTGGCTAAACTTGCAGAGTACGCAGCTCCTAAACTGTCACGGACTGAAATGACAGGACCAGAGGGTGGAGCGATACAGATCAGCGGCATTTCAATCAATCTGAAACGTCCGAATGAATCTTGAACTAGACTTCCCTGAGAAGCTAGATTTCTTATTTGAGCCTCACCGATTCAAAATCCTTTACGGAGGAAGGGGATCGGGTAAGTCTTGGTCTGCTGCCAGGGCACTTATCGCTATCTCACTTCAAAAGCCAACTCGCATTCTCTGTGCGCGTGAACTTCAGAACTCAATTTCTGATTCTGTTCTTGCTTTGTTAGCTGACCAGATCAAAGCGATGGGGCTTGAGTCCTTATTCGACATTCAGAGAACAGCGATTTACGGAGCGAATGGTTCTGAGTTTTCTTTCGTTGGATTGAAACATAACGTCACCTCCATAAAATCCTATGAGGGTGTAGACGTCTGCTGGTGTGAGGAAGCGCAAGCAATCTCAAAGGTATCATGGGAGACTCTAATCCCCACCATTCGAAAGCCAGGCAGTGAAATCTGGGCAACATTTAACCCCGACCTGGACACTGATGAAACTTTTAAAAGGTTTGTACTTAATCCTCCTCCTAACGCAGTTGTCAGGAAAGTTAACTGGTCGGACAATCCGTGGTTTCCGCAGGTTCTTAAAGAAGAACTAGATCACTTAAAAGAAAAAGACCCTGATGCCTACCTTAACGTCTGGGAAGGGCACACCAGACAGATGCTGGATGGTGCTGTCTACGCTCAAGAGTTAAGACAAGCCCAAGAGCAGAACAGGATCATTGACCTCATCATTGACAAGACCATTCCGGTTCAAACCTTCTGGGACTTGGGATGGGCTGACATGACGTCAATCTGGTTTGTTCAGGTGATCGCCGGTGGTGAGGTTCGAGTTATTGACTTCTACCAAAACTGCCAAAAGCCGATTGACCACTACGCCCAGGTTCTTCAGGACAAGGGATATATCTACAAAGACTGGTGGCTCCCTCACGATGCCGAGCATAAGAACATGACCGGAAAGAGTGTTAAGGACATTCTAGAGGGAATGGGCAAGCCTATCCGAATCACGCCTAAACTTTCTGTGGCTGACGGAATTAACGCTGCTCGAATGTTGCTTAACAGGGTATTCTTTGACGTTAATCGCTGCGCTGATGGTCTTCAGAACTTGAGACATTATCGGTATGACGTTGATCCGAATACTAAGATGTTCTCGAACAAACCTTTACACGACCAGCACTCACACGCTGCCGATGCTTTCCGCTACCTTGCGGTTGGACTTGATGAGAGTCCGAAGTGGGGTTCTTCTATTAACAAACCTCCGAAATGGATCGTCTGATGTATTTACTTAAACAAGGGGACATGGTTCCATCCAAGCGTGTTGACGCACTCGAACAACGCATTGAAATGCTTGAAAATATGGTAAAGGCATTACAATCGGAACAAAAGCCCAAGATGGGCAGGCCACCGAAAGGCACAAATGAGCCAAGAACTGAAAGCGATAATTGAATCCGAGATTGACAACGCTCTTGGATACTTAGAAACCGAAACAACGATCCAACGCGAGGATGCTCTAAGGGCTTACCTCCGTCAGCCTTATGGAAATGAGGTGGAAGGCAAGAGCCAGATCGTTACCGGAGAGGTCGCTGAAGCCATTGATGGTGCTCTGCCATCTCTTGTTCGCATTTTCACAGGCTCTGATGAGGTCGTAAGATTTGACCCTCGCGGTCCTCAAGACGAACAAGCTGCCAAACAAGCTACTGATTACTGCAACTGGGTTCTTCAACGAGACAACGATGGAACCTTGATTCTTCACGACTGGTTTAAAGACGCTCTCCTTCAAAAGGTCGGAGTGGTCAAAGCGTATTGGGATGAGTCTGAGGATATTACGCGAGAGAAGTATCAGAACCTGACCGAAGACGAATTGGCTATGTTGATGGCTGATGAGTCAATGGAGATTGTCGAGCAAGACACCCAGACTTTCCCTGTTGTTGGACCGGATGGACTTCAGCCTATCGGACCGGATGGGATGCCTGCCACTTATTCAATCTACGCTGTTACTGTTCAAAAGAAAACCAAGACAGGCAAGGTTGTCGTTGAGAATATTCCTCCCGAGGAATTCTTGATCTCGAAACGAGCAAAGAACATCCAAGACTCTCCGTTTGTCGCACATCGCCGATTGATGACTCGTTCTGATCTTGTAGCGATGGGGTTCTCTAAGAAGATCGTAGAGGGTCTGCCTGCGTCTGATTCTCTGACCTACACACCTGAGCGTCTGGCTCGATTTGACAACGGTGAGATTCCTGATGACATGGCATCCTTGGATACTTGGATGCAGACTGTTGAGGTTTTTGAGTGCTATATCCGCAAGGGTACGAAGCGCGGCATTGCCCAACTCAAACAGGTTTTCTACGCCGGAAACGAGATTCTGAGCGAAGAAGACAGCGACTATATCCCGTTCCATTCTTTGTGCCCGATTCCGATTCCGCACAAGTTCTTTGGTAACTCTCTCGCGGATAGGACTGTTGATCTTCAGCTCATCAAGACAACGATCACCCGTCAGATGCTGGACAATATGTATCTGACCAACAACAACCGAGTTGTAGCAGTGGATGGTCAGGTCAATCTGGATGATCTCTTGACGTCTACCGCAGGTGGCGTGATTCGAGTCAAGTCTCCTGGTGCTGTCCAACAGTTGGCAATTCAGAACATGGCTGCTGGCTCGTTTCCGATGCTTCAATATCTGGATCAAGTTCAACAGAAACGCACCGGAGTGACGGACGCCTCTCAAGGTCTTGATCCTTCTATCCTTCAGAACGTGACTGCCGCTGCGGTTGCCTCAATGCAACAAAGTGCCGCAGGTAAGATTGAGATGATCGCTCGAATCTTCGCAGAAACGGGCGTTAAATCGCTTTTCAAGGGAATCCTGCATCTACTATGCAAGTACCAAGATAAACCCCGTGTGATCCGTTTACGGGGCAATTATGTGGCGTTTGACCCTCGGGAATGGTCGAATCAGTACGATGTAGACATTAACGTGGGGCTCGGAGCCGGAAATCGTCAAGAACAGATGGCAATGCTCTCGATGGTTCTCCAGAAACAAGAGCAGATGCTGGCGCAATACGGTCTGAACAATCCTCTGGTGAGTTTGGGTCAGTACCGAAACACTCTGGGTCGGATGGTGGAAGCCGCAGGGTTTAAGGATTCTGCTGAGTTCTATAAACCGATCACGCCTGAAGTTGAGCAACAGATTGCCCAACCGCAACAACCTCAAGTTGATCCGGTGGCACAGGCTGCGATGGCAAAGGCTCAAGCTGATATTCAAGTCCAGCAAGCCAAAGCACAGGCAGACATTCAGTTGGCAAGGGAGAAGGCTGCGGCTGACCTACAACTCCAACAACAGAAATTCATGGCTGAGATGGAGATGAAACGTCAGGAATTCGAGGCTGAAGCGCAACTCAAAGCAATGAAAGTTGGTGCAGGCATTACCTCAAACATTGAAATTCCAGGCTAATCATGGCTAATACTCCAACACTTTCTGATGTTCTGTATGCCCTGAAGATTACGACAGGGAAACAACCATTTGATGCCAAGTATGACGTCAATGGTGATGGCAGTGTAAACACAGCAGATGTGATGGGTCTTCAGAAGGCGTATTTGGGCAAAGACCCTGGTTTTGCCTTTGCTGGAGATGGATTTCTCTCTCCGTCTACTAAGACTGCCGCAGATTACGCCGCTGAGAATCAAGCCAATCAAGAGCGTATTGCAGCAGAGCAAAAAGAAACTGAACGCCGACAGACTTTGTTGGCTGACGCACAGAAGATTTATGGGAACGTCACTCCTGAGTTGGTGGCAAATAATCCTAATCTGACTCCGCAACAGTTAGCCAGCCTTGCCACGAAGAACTACTGGTCAAACGAATCAGAGGCTTTTTCTCGCGTAATGGCGGGAATGGAAAACGGAAAAACCAAGCTAGAAACGCAGTCTTTGGGGACAGATGAGTTTGGCAATGAGATGACCAGACTTGTACTAACGACTAAAGAAAATCCTGGTTACGACACGATTGAACTAAGACCCACCTCCCAGCCTGGTGTTTATCAGTTTGGAACGCCTAACCAAGTGGCTGGTGGAACGATCCAAGGTGTTATCCAAGCCGATCCAGCAAAAGGCACATACACACCGATTCAAGACTACACAAAACAGGTTGTTTATACGCCTGGACAAGGTGGTGGATTCTTGGGTTCAATGATTGGCTCTTTGGGTGACATTATCAAAGAGTTAGGACCAATCGCAACGGTTGTTGGTAACGCAATCGCCCCAGGTCTTGGGACTGTTTTGAGCGTAGCAACTGCGATTGACGAAGGCGCAAACCCTGCTGACATTGCTAAAACGATTGCAATCGCAGAGGGCGTGAATCAGCTTGGTGTCTCTAGCGATGTTTCTCAAGCAACAGGATCGCAAGCGGCTGGACAAGTGGCTGCGGGAACTGTGCAGGGATTGTTGTCTGGTCAGAACTTAGAAGATGCTTTAACCTCTGGGTTAAAAAGCGTTAGACCAGCAAATGAGTTTGAGGCTGAAGTTAATCAGGTGCTCGATTTACCAGCAACACAAGAAACTCCAATATCTGGTCAAGACTTAGCCGCTGACAACATCACCGGAAACACAGCAACCAATGTGATAACTTCACTGGTGACTGATGCGATAAACAATGCGGTTACTGGTCAAGATTTGGCTGCTGACTCTGTTACTGGAAATACTGTCAACGACATTGTGACCGCGATTGTTGCGGACGCCGTAAATAATGCCGTTTCTGGTCAAGACTTGGCGGCAGATTCAGTTGCTGGAAACACCGTCCAAGACGTCATCACCAACCTGGTGAACAACATCGCAATGGATACTTTGGTGTCCGGTCAAGACCTAGCTGCCGATTCCATCACTGGAAATACGCTTCAGGACGTCATCACGACATTGGTGAATACTGGAGCAGACACTCTGGTTTCTGGTCAGGATTTAGCCGCTGATTCAATCACCGGTAATACTTTGCAAGACGTTATTACTACGCTTGCGGATAACATCGTAACTGGAACTGATACGATTGGCACGACAAGCGACACTATCGGAACTACAAGCGATACGATTGGCACGACAAGCGACACTCTTTTGTCTGGTCAAGATTTGTCTGCGGATACGATCAGCGGAAGCACTCTACAAGACATTGTTAACGTTCTGAATCAAGATACTGTTTTGTCTGGGCAAGACCTGGCATCCGATTTAGGAACTGGTACAGCAAACACACTTGACGATATTACAAAAGCACTTTCTGGTGAAGGCTCTCTCATCACTGGTCAAGATTTGGCGTCTGACTTAAAGACTGGAACGGCAAACACGCTAGACGATATTTCGATTGCATTGGCAACCGAGGGAACCGGATTAACTGGTCAAGACCTGGCTGCTGATAACACTGCCGGAAACACTCTGACTGATATTGCCAATGTCGTTACGACAAATAACGACACAGGTGGTGGAGCAACCGTTGATGACGTCATAAAAACGCTCTCAGACGTTGCCAAAGTAGCTAGTATTGTTGGAGTTGCTGATAATGTCATCAATACTGTGAACCAACCAACTCAAAGGACTGGATTCGATATTGTCCCAGTCCCGACAGATTGGAAGTCTCCGGTTTATGACCAGAGTTTCACCCCGATTGATTTGAACTCAATTTTGGACAATATTAACCGACTGCAAAACACTCAATGGGCTACCCCAAGAACATACGGCGGTGCGTATATGGGGACTCCTGTTAATATTAGTGACATTGTTAACCAGATCATGGGCGCAGAGTTGACGCCTCAAGCCATGCCATCGAATATCACAAACGCAGTCGGAGGAATCCTTGGATCGTCCACAACTCGCTAAGAATCTAATCAATGACGATTTCTTCAAAGAGGAAATGGATCGTTTGCGCCAGGCAGAGATTAACAATATCTTGAACTCTCAGCCTGACGAACAAGACAAAAGAGAGATTGCATACGTTAAGATAAATGCAATACAATCAGTATTAACACATTTTGAGTCGATTGCTAACACAAAGTTAATCGAACAAAAGAAATGGAAAATCCTCTAACGAGGCGGTGGCACACCGTTTGTGCTGACAATTTGGGAATGAAATGAGCGAAAACACGACTCCGCAAGGAAGTGTGCTGACGGTGGACGGAGCCGCAAACGCATTTCTTGGAATGATGGATTCAGCAGAGGAACCCACTGGGCAAACCGAAACTGAGGAAATCTCCGAGGAAGCTGGCGAGGCTGTCGAGGATGAGTTGGTAGAGCATGAAGAAGTTGAGACAGAGAAACCTAGCACTTTTAAGGTCAAAGCGGCTGGCGAAGAACGCGAAGTGACTCTTGAACAGCTTATTGAGGGCTACCAACTTGGACAAGACTACACCAAGAAAACCCAAACGCTTTCGGAGCAACGCAAAGAGGTGGAAGCCGAACGTGCGAAGATTGAGGAAGCAAATAAACTTCGAGATCAATACGCCCAACGTCTGCAAATGATGGAGCAATTCCTCCAGCAACAGACCAAGGGTGAAAACTTGGAAGCTCTTAAAGAGACTGACCCCATTGGTTATGCCGTAAAGGTTGCTGAACAACAGCAACGCAAGGAGCAAATGGCGGTTTTGAAAGCCGAACAGCAACGCATTGCCCAACAGCAACAAGCCGAGCAGTCCGAGCGTTTGAAATCTCACATTGCAGAGGAAAGCTCTAAACTAGCTACCTCGATTCCTGGTTACGCTGACCCGAAGCAAGGCGATCAAATTCGGCGAGACATTCGCGAATACGCTAAGTCGATTGGATGGACAGATCAAGAGTTAGCCAACATATATGATTCTCGCGCTGTGCTCAGTTTGTATCAGGGCATGAAGTACGCCTCATTGCAGAAGGCAAAACCGAACGTAACCAAGAAGGTTACTGAGGCTCCTAAAACAATGAAATCAGGTGTATCTCAAAGCCGCGATGTGGATTCTGAGCAGCGTAAAAAAGCTATGGCGCAGTTGAAACGTACAGGAAATGTGCGTGATGCTGCAAACGCATTTGAACGCTTTTTGTAAGGAACAAAAATGGCTACCTATCAAACCTATACCGCTATTGGTCAGCGGGAAGACCTTTCCGATGTTATCTATAACATCTCCCCCACCGATACCCCGATCATGTCATCGGTTGGTAAGTCCAAGGCAACCGCCGTTTACCATGAGTGGCAAACTGACTCGCTGGCTGCTGCCACGACCAATAACGCCGCTGTGGAAGGTGATGACGCCACTGATGCAACGATGAGTCCCACGACTCGCCTGGGTAACTATACACAGATCGTTCAGAAGACCGTCAAAATCTCCGGCACTTTGGACGCAGTGGACAAAGCTGGTCGCAAGTCTGAAAAGGCTTATCAACTGGCTAAAGCCTCTGCCGAGATCAAGCGCGACATTGAAACCATCATTTCGGCTAACCAAGGCCGTTCTGCTGGTAACTCGTCTACCGCTCGCAAGTTGGGTTCGCTGCTGTCTTGGATCACCACCAATAGCTCGGTGGGCACTTCCGGTGCTGACCCCACGACCATCGGCGTTTCGACCCGTACTGACGGCACTGCCCGTAGCTTTACCGAAACCATCCTGAAGGATGTTATTCAGCAGGTTTATTCCTCTGGTGGCAACCCCAAGATTCTGATGGTTGGCGCATATCAGAAACAAGCAGTTTCTGCTTTCGCTGGTATCGCTGCACAGCGTTACATGGCTCCTGGCAATGAGCCTACCACCATCATCGGCGCTGCTGATGTGTACATGAGCGATTTCGGTACGGTTTCTGTCGTGCCTAACCGCTTCATGCGTACCCGTGACGCTCTGGTGCTGGACCCTGAGTACGCTGCTCTTGCTTATCTGCGTCCGTTCGCCACGAACGAACTGGCTAAGACTGGCGACAGCGAGAAGACTCAGATTCTGGCTGAGTTGACCTTGGAAGTCCGTAACGAGGCTGCCCACGGTATCGCTGCTGATTTGGCTGTTGCCTAATCTAAATGGGGGGCTAATCACCCCCCTTTTTTTATGAAACTTGTCGCAGATAACGCTGGTAAACAAACACTCTTTCACTCGATTGACGGAAGTGACGTCCTAGAAGTCAGGCAAGACGTTTCACAGATCATCGAGCAAAATAAAGCCCAATACAACGCTATCGACGAACGAGCGAAGTGGGGCGAACTGACAAAAATTGCTTCTCTCCCAATGGTAGTCATTGATGACCTTAACAAAAAGGGCATAATGCGAGGGTTTGCGGTTATGGACCAACGAGGCTTTAAGGCTTTCTTGAATGATCCAGATAACCGTTTCTTCAGAACCCGACCAGGAGAAGTATGAATATTGCAATCTGTGTTCCCTGCCGTGATACCGTCATGGCTGGCTTTGCTTTTGACTTAGCCAAACTCTGTGCCTTTGATGGTGTCACGCGATGCTCTAAAGGCGGCTCCCTGCGGATTTATCAAATGCCTGGGACACTGATATTCAACCAACGCCAAAAACTCGCTGAGACTGCTTTAGCTGACGGTGCTGACGCGATTCTCTGGATTGATTCGGACATGAGATTTCCGAAGGATTCACTCCAGATCATGTTAAGCCGCGAAGTCCCGATTGTGGGTGTGAACGCAACGACTCGAAGAAAGCCTGTTGAGCCGACAGCACTTGATGCTGATGAGAAGACGAATCAACTTGTAAAGGTTTTCTCAAAGGGTAAAGAGGGACTAGAGCAGATTGTCGGTGTTGGATTTGGAATGGTGTTAACCAGAAAAGAGGCTTTCAATTTACCCAAGCCTTGGTTTTGGTTTGAGACAACGGCAAAAGGTGGTTTAGTTGGTGAAGACATTTATTTTTGTGCGAAGGCATGGGATAATGGGATACCAACATACGTTGACCATGAATTGTCGATGCACATCCGACACATAGGAACGTACGAGTATGGATGGGATGATCTATGATTTCTACATATTCAGATTTGAAAACAGCGATTGCTAATTACTTGGCAAGGACTGACCTCACAGATCAAATTCCCGACTTCATTCGTTTCGCAGAGATTCGCCTGCGCCGTGAGTTGCGAATCCGTCAGATGTTGAAGACTGTGACCACTTCCACGACCGGAGGTGATTCAACTGTTGAACTGCCTTCTGATTTCCTAGAAGTGCGGGATTTTGTTGTTGACACGAATCCGATTCAACCTTTGACCTACTCCAGTCCTTCTACGTTCTCTCGGAACTCTCGCCGTACAGAGAGTGGCAAGCCGATTGATTACACAATCATGGCTCTGGAGTTTGAACTCGCTCCGACTCCAGACAGCAATTACACACTTGAACTGCTGTATTTTGCTGCGCCGACTTATCTGAGTGATTCCAATACGAGCAATGTTTTCATGGCAAACGCGCCTGACGCTTTGCTGTATGCCTCCCTCCTTGAAGCTGAACCCTACATAATGAACGATGCAAGGATTCAGACTTGGGGGTCTATGTACAACCGAGCAATCGAAACGCTGAATATCTCCGACCAACAAGGTCAGTATTCTGGCGTCCCTCTCGCAATGAAAGTTTCACTGAGGTAAATCATGGCTGAAATGTCCAACTATCTCGAAAATGCGCTGATTAACGCAACTCTGAGAAATACATCCTATACAAGCCCGACAACGGTTTATGTCGCACTTTATACGAGTGACCCGACTGATGCGGATACCGGAACTGAGGTTTCTGGTACTTCCTACGCTCGTCAATCGGTGACGTTTGGCTCTCCTTCTAACGGAGTGTCTACAAATTCAGCCGCTGTGGAATTCCCGCAAGCTGGAGGCTCCTGGGGTACTGTGACGCACATCGGAATCCGTGATGCTTCTACGTCTGGAAACCTGCTGTATCACACTGCCTTGGATGCTTCTAAGGCGATTGCAACTGGTGATGTGTTTCGTATCGCCTCTGGCTCACTAAGCGTAACACTCGCGTGAGATGGCTGACCTTCTCCCACCGTGGACACTTGACTCTCTTGATAACTTAAAAGCGAGTCTTGATGACCTGACGCTTTCGTTAGACAGTGAGTTATACGAAACGTCCGTCACGCTGTGGGATGCTTACGGATCGGTCAATGCGACTGCATCCGTAAGTTCTGGTTCTAGTGTTATCTTCGCCGGAGCGGGTTCTGTATCCTGCTCAGCATCGGTTTCATGTGACGCTCAGATTGTCAAACCAGCATCTGCAAGCATCACTTGTGAAGCCACCGTCACCGCATCGGCAACCAGGGTTCAATTTGGTTCTGCTTCAATCACGGCACAGGCTGATGTAACTGCCTCGGCTCAGATCGTTAAAGACGCTGCTGCCTCAATATCTTGTTCTGCAACCGTCACGGCGAATGGTGGGTTACTTCTTGCAGGTGATGCCTCGATTACCGCAAGCGCAACGGTAAGTGCAGCCGCAATCCGTGTAAGGGATGCTGTTGGGTCTATAACGACCTCCGCAAGCGTTTCTTGCGAGGGGATAAGGGTTAGAGACACATCGGTAGAAATAAACGCTCTGGCGACTGTTTCCGCAAACGGGACGGTTATCCTTGCGGGTGTTGGATCGGTGAGTTGTCTTGCTACTGTGGTTTGCGATGGCAGACGCATGGGGGATAATTGGTCAGACGTTTCAGAGAGCGATAACTCATGGACTCCGATTTCTGAGTCTAACAACGACTGGGCTGAAATCTCTGTGGGAACGAATACCTGGACACCTGAAGGAACTGGGTCGAATACATGGACAAGCCAATCTCAAAACAGCAATGTTTGGCTTTTGCAGGGGTAAATGATGGCAACACAACGAATTCAACTGACTGAATGGCTACCTGACCAGCCTGGTATCTCTGGTGCTTTGACAGACGCAAAGAATGTCGTTTCTCAAGCGATTGGATATGGTCCTTTCCCTTCTGCCACGACATTTTCTCAAAGTGCTGCGGAAGACCTGACCACTTTGTATGCGGCAAAAGACACCAGTGGTGCAACGAAACTGTTTGCTGCTGGCGCGTCTAAGATGTACAGCGTTTCTGGTGTGGGTGTTTTGACTGATGTTTCTCGATTCACTGGGACATATTCTCAGACTGGATCGACAACTCTCACTGTGACGTCTTCAGGGCATAAGCTGAAAACTGGCGACACGATTTATCTTGATTTCACAAGTGGAACCGCTACGGATGGGTCTTTCACTGTGACTGTGGTTGACGCAAACACTTTTACCGTGACCACGACTTCTGCGACAACCTCTGGAAACGTCACCATTAAGGTGTCTTCTACTGATTACACAACTCAGTCAGGGGACAGGGTTCGCTTTACTCAGTTTGGTAGAACGATCATTTCCACGAACAACTCCCAACGTCTTCAGTATTGGGATTTGACCTCGTCTACTGCTTTTAAAAATCTCTCTGATTCTGCGCCGATTGCAAAATACATCACAGTCGTTCGTGATTTCGTGGTGGTGGCGAACACTAACGAGGGGTCGCAACAGCCTTACCGAGTGCGTTGGAGTGCTTTGAACAACGAAACCGACTGGGTTGAAAACGTAAACACTCAGTCTGATTACCAGGACATTCCTGACGGTGGTCAGATTGTTGGAATACGAGGTGGTGAGTTTGGCGTGATCTTCTTGGATCGTGCGATTCACCGAATGAGTTATGTCGGTACTCCGTTTATCTTCCAGTTTGACAACATCTCTCGAAACAAGGGATGTATTGCTTCTGGGTCTATCGCTCAGTATCAGGGGATTTCGTTCTTCTTGAGTGATGACGGTTTCTATATGTGCGATGGGCAACAAGTCACGCCTATCGGTGCGGAGAAGGTTGACCGATTCTTCTTCAATGACGCATCGGAATTTGACTTCCCGTCAATGTCTGCCGCTGTTGATCCGGTTCGCAAATTGGTGATTTGGAACTACAAAGGCGTGGATGGTAATCGTCATTTGATTATCTACAACTTCGCCACAAAGAAATGGACCTACGCAGATGCTGGGACTGATTACATTTCTGAAAGTTCTACATCCTCGTCAACGCTTGAGGAACTGGATACTCTGAGCGCGTCCATTGATGCCTTGGCGATTTCGCTTGATTCTCTGATGTTCATGGGCGGTAAATACTTCCTTGGAGGAACAAAGGGAACCAACGTGATGACCTACACCGGATCGAATCTGACCGGAAGGATCGCCACTGGAGACTTGGGTGGCCAGGGTCGTTCTGTGATGACTTTGGTGCGTCCTCAAGTTGACAACGGGTCTGCGAGCATCGCGGTTTCTTCTCGTACTCTCTTGAGCGAACAGGTAACGTATGGAACCGCTGTTTCTGCGAGTTCTGAGAATCGGGTATCTCTGAGGAGTTCGGGGAATTACCATCGAGTCCAACTAAATCCTACGGGAAATAACTGGAAAAACGCATCAGCGATTGATGTGGACATTGTTCCCCAGGGGGTTCGATAATGTTTCGCACACTTCCAGTATTTGGTGCTGACCTTAGGGGAATCTCTGAGGTTGTCCGTGGAATCATGGACGGAAAGACCAATAACACCGGAACGATCACTCTGGCAACGGGAAACGCCACGACTACAACGATTCAGGACTACCGTATCGGCGCGGATAGCGTGATTATTCTCGTACCGGACTCTGAGGCTGCTTATGAGGATTCAGCTCCTTACGGTGCTTTCCAGGACTCCACAGACCAGGTTGCGGCAAACACGACCACTGCCTATGCAATGACGTTTAACACGACTGATTACTCCAATGGAGTATCGGTGGTGAGTAACTCTCGAATGACCGTTAAGAATTACGGGATTTACAACCTTCAGTTTAGCGCTCAACTGGTAAACACAGACACTTCAATTCACGACATTGATATTTGGTTTAGGAAAAACGGAACTAATATACCCGCATCGAATAGTCGATATTCTGTCCCTAATTCCCACGGTGGAGTGGATGGGCACACGATTGCGGCTCTAAATTACTACATCGAACTCAACGCAAATGATTATGTAGAGATCATGTGGGCAACGGATAACATGGCTGTGAGTATTCAACAGTTAGCGACTAGAACAAGCCCAGACACTCCGTCGACCCCCTCTGTGATTGCAACGATGCAGTATGTTGCTCCGGCTGCATCTACAAATGTTTATGTAACCGCAAAGGGAAAAGGGACTGCAACCTTAACACATTATGCAAACAACACGGCTGACAAAACATATGCCTATATTGTTGTTGGCTAGTATAATTGGCTCCGTGGATGACCCGTCACGGAGTCCTTTCTAAAAGGAAACGCCATGCCAGATCAAGTATCCACACAAACTACGCAGATTGATCCAACCATTCAGCCCTATTTGGGTTTTGGTTTGACCGAGGCTCGCCGTCTATATGAGGGTGGTGGTCCTAAATACTACGAAGGTCAGACTTATGTAAGTCCGTCTGCCACTACCAATCAAGCAATACAAGCTCTCCAGCAGAGGGCATCGACTGGTAGTCCTTTGTTGACCCAGGCTCAACAACAGACCTTGGGAACGATTCAAGGCGATTACCTTGGTGGAAATCCTTTCTTTCAGGGTGCGTTTCAACCTGCTGCACAAGCGGCTCGTCAGTCGTTTGAGAGTGCTCTAGGTGACATTGGGTCTAAAGCCTCTCTAGCAGGTCGCTATGGCTCTGGAGCGATGGGTAATCTGCAACAACAAGCCGCAGGTCAATTCGCTCAGAAACTAACGGATACTGCTGGACAACTTGCCTATCAGAACTACGCTCAAGAACGTGGTCGGCAACAGGCGGCTACGGCAATGGCTCCAGAGATGGCTCAAGCAGATTACGGAGACATTCAGCGTTTGTTGGCTGCCGGTCAACTGGGTGAGGGTTATCAGGGTCAAGCTCTCCAGGCTGACATAAATCGTTTCAACTATGGGCAGCAACTGCCCCAACAACAGCTAAACCAATATCTGAATCAGGTGTATGGTTTCCCTGCGGGTAAGACCACGACCACTCAGACACCGTACTACACGAACCCCTTGGCGACTGGACTCGGCACAGGTTTGCTTGGTGTGAATTTGTTGAGTGGTGTGAACCGTCTGACAAATGGTGGTGTTTCTAATTGGTTGAGTGGATTTATGACTCCTTCAGGATGGGGGACTAGCGGTTTGCAAAATTCTGCTGGTGTGAATTTCCTGACTGGTGATAACTACGGTTAAGGACTGACATGGCACTACTAGACATTTTTGGCGAAACGCCTTCCTACTACGGTGGTCTTTTGGGCGACGAGGAATTGCGTAAAGCAAAAGATTACGCACAATCCCAAGGACTTCAAAACGCTGCAATGGCACTTCTCCAGGCGGGTGCTCCGAGCCGCACACCTGGTGGTGGTGCATTGGCTATCGCGCAGGGTCTTCAGATGGGTCAGCAGGCTTATAAACAAGCCATGAACGAATCTCTCAAAGATCGTCTGACGCAATTCCAGATTCAAGACATGATGCAAAAACGTGCTGAAGACCAAGCAATGCGCCAGCAGCAAGCCCAAGCACAGCGAATCTTGCAGTCTTCCTATCGTCCTGAACAGGGCATGATTGGTCAAACGCCTTCAGAGGTTTTGCGCGATGAGGAAGGCAATCTGATGCCTGGTGCTAACGTGCGTCCAGCAGGTTTGGATTTGCAAGCCGCATTGCCTGCTCTGAGGGTTTTGGGTCCGGCAGGAACTAAGACTCTGACTGAGCAACTTGGCATTGAGAAGACTCTGGCTGATTTGGCTAAGTCTCAACGTCCTGAAGGCATTATTTTGGGAGAGGGACAAGGAAGGTTTGAGAATCAAAACGGAAAATGGGTGCAAGTTGCAACTGGTTCTCCGAAACAAGAACAAGTCGCTGGTGACGTTCGTGAAGCCATGCAAGTTCTTGGAATCATGAAGCCTATTGGCGATTTGAACGCAATGGATCGCAAACAGATTCAAGGCTACATTGATCGCAAAGATGCTCTCAAGGCTCCTAAAGTTGCTGTGGATTTGAAAGACCCTACTGCTGTTGCCAAAGCATCTCTGGATGTGATGAACAAGTGGGAAAACGTCCTGAAAGACAGTGGCGCGGTTGAGGTTGCAAACCGTTATCGTGCTTTGCAGTCTGCTGTTAGCCAAGCCCAACAAGGCAACGCAAACGCAGATGGTGCGATCATTTATAACGTGGGCAAGATTTACGATCCTTCTGGTGCTGTGCAAGAGGGTGACAAGGCAACGATTTTGGGTAATCGTTCAATCCCCGAGCAAGTTAAGGCTTATGCACAGCGTGTTTTCAAGGGTGGTTCATTGACAACTGCCGAACGAGAAAATCTCTTGACGATTGCTGAAAACATTGCAAAAGAGCGTCAATCTCAACTGGCTCCGCAACGTCAAAACTATCAAAATCTGACACGCGATTTTGGCGGAAATGTTGCAAATATTACCGACCCGTTTGAAGCTGCTTTGTCTAAAATACCCGAAGTGAAAGCACAACCTACTGATGTACGTTCTTTGGCTCTTGAAGAACTAAAACGCCGTAGAGGTCAATAATGGATTTCTCAAAACTTACAGATAAAGAGTTAGAGGCAATCTCCTCTGGTGATCTATCTTCTTTGTCTGACAAGACTTTGAGAATGCTTGCCGGAGAGACTGAGAAACTCACCGTGTCTGATAAAGAACAGATGCGTAAAGAGTTATTCACGCCTCCTAAAGACATTGGCATGGTTCCTGGCAACTTGTCAGACCTTCCCCGTCAACTTGGTTTGACTGCTCGCGCTGCGATTACTGGTGCGACTGCACTTCCGGCAATGGGTGCTGATGCTCTTACCGGACTGATTAACTTGATTGCTGGTAAGCAAGTCATGCAACCCACCTCTCAGGCTTTGCAAAGTCTGATGACGCAAGCTGGAGTGCCTGAACCCAAGACTGCACAAGAGCGTGTGGTTCAAGACATTGGTGGTGCAATGT
>Ga0255100_1000118_pt1 | contig 37648 bp, 28 predicted proteins | sample Colum_Colum_RepB_2_FD_188449 | JGI IMG/M metagenome (GOLD analysis project Ga0255100, IMG submission 188449) | Freshwater microbial communities from Columbia River, Oregon, United States - Colum_Colum_RepB_8d | ecosystem: Environmental > Aquatic > Freshwater > River | place: USA: Oregon...
TTTCATTTTCGCTTCAAATGTAAACTTTAGGTTCAATCAACACTAGGTTGATCAATCTGCCGTTTACACCGGTAATTTTCTCACCTTTCGATGAAAAACCGCCCTTTCAGGCGACGAAAAATGTGGTTGAAGATTTTTTCAGCTTCAACCTGCTTTGCTGATAAACTCAGCGACCTTTTGAATCGCGTTGTTCGTAAGAACGAGAACAGTTAAGCCCATGCCCTTCAGACTGACAATACCTTTTTGGAAAAAAGTTTAAAATCGCCTCAGGAGAGGTCCGTGAATCACCCCGGGTAATCCCCTTGTTTGTTGAGGTTTTCCTAAGGATTGACGCTGTTTAATAGAGGGGCGTTCGTGTGACCAAAAAATTAGAATTGGGATGCTTTGCTTTCGCCTGATCATCCAAAGCTTTGCTCTAGAGGACCGTAGAAATCGTGAGGGACCTCCGATTCGAATCCGTGATTGAACCGGTTTACAGCAGCAATCATTGGGTTTTGGCCTGTTTGAAGAAGCTCCAACACCCGGTCATTCTACAGGCGCGATGAATACCGACTGCGCATGAGGGGTCCCTACCAGCCATGAAACCTCACCGCTGGCGCGAACTGCTTTTGATTTTTTCGGCCGTTTTGGGCTGGGTTTATGCAACGGCCGAGGGTGTTTCAGAGTCGAAGCTTCCAGTTTTGGATTTGCGCTCACTTCAAGAGATTCAATCGACGACGAAGGCTCCGTGCTTGGTTGGCTGGATGCCAACAAATGCGTCGGCAGGTGGGCTTGGAGACACCAACACGGTGGGAACTTTGAAGGCGCAGGTGAAGTTTCATGGAGCGTCGTCCCAAGCGTACGAGAAGAAGTCGTTCGCCTTGAGTTTGAACGCGCCGACACCTTGGTTGGGGCTGCATTCAGGGCGCCAGTGGGTTCTGAACGCCGCCTACATCGACTGCTCGATGATGAGGCACAAACTATCCTACGACCTGTTTCAATCGCTGGCATCCCCTGGAAACAATCGGCCGGCATCGTCCTCTCGCTTTGTCGAGGTGATGCTGAACGGGCACTACCACGGAGCCTACTTGTTGATGGAGCGGGTGGACGGCTCGCTCTTGGGATTTGCCCCCAAGGGACGTCCCTCGAAGATTCCGAGCGTCATTTACAAGGCCATCGACCACGAGGCGAATTTCAGGCAGTCGGGGCACACGGGTTATGAACAACGGGAGCCGAATCCGGAAGAGCGGGAGCTTTGGACCCCTCTCGACGAGTTGAATCAGTTTGTTTCCGAATCAACCGATAAGGATTTTTTCAATGAGAAGGTTGGCATCGACTCGCGTTTGGACACTGGCAATGCCATCGATTTCCACCTCTTGGTGCTGTTGACGAGCAACATGGATGGCATCGATAAGAACTTTATCTTGGGTCGGGATGCCATCACGGAGGCGCATCCTCATCCGAAGTTTTTCTTTGTGCCGTGGGACTACGACGCAACTTTCGGCCGCAACTGGGAAGGTTCGCCAGTCGAGCCAACGTTTTGGCTTTCAAACAATCTCTTCGACCGGCTTCTCAGCAACCCGGGCTACCGGCAGAAGTACGCAGCCCGATGGAACTCCCTTCGGAAGCGGCAGTTTTCGGTCGAGAACCTGCATCGAATGATCGACGAAAATGTCCGCGTTTTCGGACCTGCCGCTCAGCGCAACGAAAAGCGATGGAGTCCAATTCGCGGAAGCAACTCAGGGTCACTGGCCTTCACTGAGGATGTCGCTCAGATGAAGGAATGGGTGGTCGCTCGGACGCGATGGCTCGACGCAGCGATTGAGCGTGAGACCCGAACACAGCCATAAGCGCAGCGTTGGTTGGAGTCTCCAGTCATCCAGGCTCATGCGTTGGCCGGTGAGGGTTGAGGACTGGCTTTCGCGAATCCGGTTGCTTTCGGCGTCACCCCATCAACGCTGAATTCATGTCGCGCCTTTTCTGGGGATGCTTCCGGCTGCTCATCGCGTTGACCTTCATGGCCGGTGACGAACGGATCTTTGCCGCCGCTTCGTCCAAAACCAATTCGTCGAAAACCATCAAGGTTTTCCTGCTGGCGGGACAGTCGAACATGGAGGGTGCTGATGCGCACGCCAACCGCATCGACGATTACCCCGTTTTCAAGGGCGCGGGTGCGCCTCAATCCGATGTTCTGTTCGCTTCCCTGCCCACGGAGGACTCGAGGGTACCGGCTCTCTGGAGAACGCTGGCACCCGGCGAATCCTTCGGTTCGGAAATCACCTTTGCCCGGAAGCTAAAACGGTCTGGGGCAGCTCCTCTCGCCATCATCAAGTCGGCCATTGGCGGAACGACGGTGGCTTTCGATTGGAATCCGGCAGCACCCACCAACGGACAAAAACTCTACCCCAGAACGCTCAAACTCGTTCGGGAAACTCTGCAGGAGCTGGATCGTCGTGGTGTGCGTTACCAACTGGAGGGAGTCCTGTGGCATCAGGGCGAAAACGACATGCTCGACCCGAAGTTAAACCGACAATATGCGCGGGGACTCACAGATCTCATCGCTCGGCTGCGTCAGGACCTTCAGTCGCCCCATCTGAGATGGTTCATCGCAGAGGTCAGCGAGAAGGGAATTTGGGGCATGGATCATCGGCGCAATTTGGCCATTCTTCGGCAACAGCAGGATGCCGTGCTGAAGGCAGACCCGCTGCTGCGTTGGGTGCCCACTTCCCACCTTGCCTTTGACGTCATGGACAGTGGGCAACCTCACTACCACTTCGGGACCCAAGGCCAACTGCAGTTGGGCGAAGCGTTTGCCGACGCCTATCTTGCTACCGTCGGGATTCCGGTTGCTTCCGAGACAGACCGGGTCAAATCCAACCCGCCAGTACTGAGAAAGAAAAGTCGCGTTCGACTCTTCGTACTGGCTGGCCAGCGCAACATGGAAGGAGAAGACGCCTTCGTCGCACAAATCCCACAGACCCCTGGATTTGAGAATCTGACCCAGCCCCAAAAGGAGATTTTGTTCCGGTACTCGTTGGGTGGAGGGACTCAATCTTCACAGAACTGGGAAGCGCTGGGTCCGATGGATCGTCTCGGCAACTTCGGCCCGGAACTCAGCTTCGGAGCATACCTTCGGCGAACACTCCACACCGAGGACACCATTGCGGTCGTCAAATTTACCCACAGCGGTGCGCAAGGGCCGGACTGGTCGCCCGATGGCTCACCCGAGGCCCACCGCAACCTCTACCCCAAATTCTCCACCTTCGTTCGTGAAGCCTTGGAGGATTTAGCCCGACGCGGCCACGAGTGCACCTTGGAAGGAGTCTTCTGGCACACCGGGGAGAACGACACCTACTTCACCCCCTACCGACAAAACTACGCCGTCTGGATGCAGCGGTGCATTTCTCAGGTTCGTCGGGATTTCAAGACCCCCAACCTACCGTGGTTCATCTCTGAGCAGCATCCCGCAGCCATCTGGAAGAACTCGGATGACATCAACGAATCGCTTCGCGCCATGGCCCAGTCCGAAACCGGGGTCATCATGGTCACCACATCGCAACTCCCCCACGAACGAAGGCATTTCGGGACGAAGGGCACACTCCTGCTTGGAGAGGAATTCGCCAAAGCCTATTGGAAGCAGCTTCGCGCAGATAGACCGTGATACAGGTCATCCAGCACGCTGCTGGTTGCGTTGGGTGGACGAATCCGACGAATGGGCCAAGGCGGTGAACTTCTGGTCGTATGTCTCGGGTTGAAAAAAATCGCAGCGCAACACGGACGGGTTGAAGGCGGAAGTCGCTGCCAAATCTGGGACAGGCACCTTCTTTAGAGTGAAATCCAAGAGCGCAAAAATTAACTGAGCCCTTGATTTCAAAGAGTGGAGCCGACTGTCGGGATTGAACCGACGACCCACGGTTTACAAAACCGTTGCTCTGCCGCTGAGCTAAGCCGGCTAAAACTCAATGTTTACAGGCTTTTTGTGCGTTTTGGTTGATTTTTGAGCTGTTGACGCCCAACAAAAAACCAACAACTTTTCCCGCACTCACGCCCTCAACTAGGAAACCCTGCCAGTGAAGCCCAAATCTGCCAAGGCGAAGTTCAAGTCCAAGAAGCCCAAGACAACCACCATCCGGGAGGACTACCCGAAGGTGCGAATCATCAAGCGTCGCAAAGGTTTCGCCTACCAAGTGGATTGCCGACGCAAAGGTTGGACTGGACCGGCTCAACCCGAATTCCTCACCAAGAAGGAAGCACTGGACAAGGCACGAGAGGTTGCGGCTCTAGTGGATGACAAGGGAGTAGAGGGTGCTGGCAACTACACCTCCCTACTGGGGAACGGAGAATTGGCGGAGTTTTCCAAGCAACTGCAACCGTTCGGGAAAACCATCGGTGATGCGGTCGCCCACTACCTCGGGGTACTGCGGTCCAACCAAACCATTGCGGAATCACCACCAGTTACCGAAGCATTGGAACGGTGGGTTGCCTACAAAGAGGCTGGAACTGATGGCGCCTTGCGCCCTCGCAGTCTGGGGACACTACGGTACTGGTCCAAACGACTGGCGAAGATTTTCCCAACCCAGCGACTCCAACACCTCACCTACGAACTCATTCGCCAGACCAAGGACGAACTGCAAACCACCGAGGGCAAACCCGCCAGTACCCACCTGCGGAAACATTTCATCGGTCACCTCGGTCAGTTCCTCAACTGGTGCATCCAACAAGGGCTGACCGACACCAACCCCACTGTCCGAATCAAGGTAAAGACCCCAGTTCCAGAGGCAGAATTCCTTACTCTCGCTCAATGTCGGCGATTGGTGTCGGTGTTGAACCTGCCCGAGTTCAAACCCCTGGTTGGATTCGTATCCATCGGATTGTTCGCCGGTATCCGAGTCGCCGAAATCGCCCGTCTTCACTGGTCCGACATCAATCTGGACCAGATGCAGATTTCAGTGGTCCGTAAGTCCGCCAAAACCAAACGGGGGCGCTCCATCACCATCACGCCGGTTCTCAAGTCGTGGTTGGTCAACCTGGACCAGACTCAACCGTTCATCGGAACACCGCCACGCCGGTTGGTGGAGCGGTTCAAGAAGGAGCTCGGGTTTTCGTGGAGCCACAATGTGATGCGCCACACCTTCGCCACCTACTGGCAGAGTCACAACCGTGATGCCGCACGACTGTCCGCCAACCTCGGAAACTCCGAGGCTACTGCCTCCAAGCACTATGTGCGGATGGTGTCCAAAGCGGATGCTGAGCAGTTTTGGTCACTGTATCCCTACTCGGACACCGCCACCGAATTCTTCAATTTTACTGAGCAAACCTCAAAATCCGGTGAACCTGCGTCGGTGTAAACCGACTGCCTCGTGCCGTCTTGAACCCACGGGCATTGAGCCCATTCGCCAAGTCCTTGAGCCGGTGACATCCACTCCGTTGCAGTTCACGAACCACCACCACCAACTCGCCCAACCGTTGGTGGCTTTGAATCCGACGAAGTTCCCGAGCACGACCCAACGATTCGTTGAACCTCGGATTTCCCAGTTTGGTTCCACGGCGTTTGGCTGATTCCAGTGCCGCCTTGGTTCGGGCGCTAATCATCGTCCGTTCGTACTCTGCAACCGCCACGAGGATGTGAATCAAGAATGGCGTGGCGTGAGGGTTGTCCACCGCCACGAAGTTCACCTTGGACTGCTGGAGGGTGGTGATGAAGTGAAGGTTACGGCTCAACCTGTCCAACTTCGCCACCAGTAGAGTTGCTCCCGTCACCCGGCACATCTCAATGGCTTGGTTCAAGATGGGGCGCTCATTCACCTTGCCGCTCTCCACCTCGGTGAATTCAGCCACGATGGTTCCTTGAACCGCACCGATGTGGTTCCTCACCGATTCCTGCTGAGCATCCAAACCCAAACCACTCACTCCCTGTTGGGTGGTACTGACTCGGTAGTAGCAGACGAAGTTCGTGTTCACGCCGTCCTGCCTACAGGCATCCTGTAGGCATACAAGCGGTTTTTTACGAACTGAAACCACTTTTTACAGGCAGAAACGAACATTTCAGTTTGTAAGCGCTATCCTACTATCAACTGCCATATTTTTACCACTAACCTGAGCCCGCTATTGAAATCACGCATCGGTGTCAATCCGCTCCATTTCCACATCTTTTGGCTTCCTGCCAGATACTTATCTCATATGACATCATTCGTACGAACACCATCACCCGATGCATTGGTTGAGCTCCTTATCAAAGAACTCCAGAAAACAGGAACCAGATGCGAAACCGCCCACAACTTAAACCACACCTACCCAGATGCCAAACGAACCTCTTTCAAGTGGCGATGACTCGCTGATTCTCCAGCTTCTGGACATCGTGGCACAACGACTGCACCAACTATTGACCCAAGGCATCATCTTGGAAGGTCCAGAGATGATTCAGCAAACCCAGCTCAAGATAGACCGCCTACGCCAGCAACTGGATAGGCTACGGGTGGTGCTGCGAAAGCAGAAAGAGACTGAGCAACGAAAACGAAAACTGGCAAAACGAGCTGCTTAACATAGAAAATCGCATCGCATACATCCACACCTTATCCGCCCAACACACAGGGAACAATAAAACCCTAGAAACCAGCATATAAGCATATACTTTCCAGCTTTACCAGCCGACCTTTTTATATAGACATCGGGTGATTATGTGCTAAGATGTTCTTGTGGTTGAGATGTTGAGACACCGAGGGTTCAACGATGAACTGGTGGTAATTATTCTCAACCACTAACACCCACTAAACCTCAACTTGAGTGGGCGCAAAACAAAACCGCACAAAGAACTATGACTACAGACGATAGCATCCCTAACCGCCTAGAACTAACTGTCGGTGACACTATGTCACTGACCATCAATGACTGGGTTAATGAGGCAAAGACCCACTCCCGATTGATTGCTGGGTACACCAAAGAAATGGAGCATTGGCAGAAGCGAGAACTAGAATCTGCCATCATTTGCGGTTCCAACTTGGTGAAGATTCGCCAAAGCTATGGCGACCGTGGAATTGGGTTCAAACCGTTCATTGAAAAGGAATTTGCGAATGAATTCAGCTACAAGACTTGTTTGCGCTATATGAAACTTGCGAACCGTAGCAGTGAAATTCCATCGGATGTAAACAATATCCGCCAAGCTTATATTCGCCTTGGAATTTTGCAGGAAGACTATTTGTATCCCAAGCCGGAATCCAACAGTAACAACAATTCAGGAGCCAATGGAAAACCTAGCAATGGAGCATCCAAAGACAACAGCACCAAGAGCAAACCAAAGAGCCCAAAGCGGACCCTCAATGATTTGCTTACTTATGGTGACTCCATCTTTATGACCCACAAGGACGATAAGAACACGGTGGACGATAGCCACGAGTTTTGTGAGTTCAAGCTCAATCCAGAAGGTCAGCTCTGCGGGCGCCCAGTGGTGAAAACAGACAAGTACTGCATCATCAGACCGGCTGGAGTTGAATTCTTTCTCAAGAAGCTCACGCCGTATGTAGAATGGTACTTGCGACAGACCGCCACTAATGTGTCTCAATTTCCTGCTCCATCGGAAACAAAGACATTGCTGGCAGCTTAAACAGTAAACCTATGACTATTGCAACGGTGGTTTGGATTATGTCCAAACCACCTTTTTGTTTTCTATTGTCAACCATCCCACCAACCACCACCAATTAAGTTCTTTGACCTCTACATAAGCTTTTAAGCGAACAACAGTGTCAACACACCATACCGCTAGATATTGGTCTATATGAGCATTAGAATTTTAATCACCACATTCTTCACCGCATACTCTTTCTAGTATTGCTATAGCTATGTTTTATAGAAAGGTTACTTGAACCTGTACATATGCTAGGTGACCCTGCTACCTGTATAAATAGGAAACAAGCACAGCAACCACCTGTTCACCTAGCGGTTCACTCCAATCAAAGCCTAATGCTTAATGGTTTAACCAATCGTAGAAACAACGAGGTTACAGCATCGGTGACATAGTGTCACTGACCCAGAACAGGTTCACCATCCAGAAGCATCTACATTCAAATTCTTTGACCTCTTCTTTAGCTTTTGAATACAAAATGGGGTATTGAGGCTACTGAGGAAAACTAGAGCTATATGAGGTTTAACAGAAACCAATTGAACTGGTGCGATTATAAAAAGGTTACTTGAACCTGTACATATGCTGGGTGACCCTGTTCCCTGTATAAATAGGTAAACAAGCGCAGCATCATCTGCTTAACGGCTCCAACTAAGAGGTTATACACCTAAGATGCTCTGCTTCAAAAGAGGTTTATGTCCCACAACTTTCTCAAATATGTATTCAGCCCAATGCTTCATCAACGCCCCATCGTGAACCCTACAAAGAAATCCATCGTGCATAGGAACAAACCACTTCAGTTGCAACAACGCCAAGTTTCCCAACCGTTCAACAAAGATATCAGCTTCCAAGTTCTGCAACTCCAACGCCATTGATTTCTTAGAACAAATAGAGTCAAAGAGAATGGGGCAGTTCTGTTCCATCCATTGACCCATAACATTATTGGATGGATGTTCAGGGTGACATAGAAACCTGCTGACGATTCGTTTAAGTTCATCTCTGGTTCTGGTGGTTGATGAATGCTTGGCTAGAACACCATAGAAATCATCTTTCAGCACTTGTACCAACCGATTCTTTTCTTCAATGTCCGTCGCCCAATATGGCAATAGGTTGGGATAACAGGCGGTGATATCAAAGTAGAGTAAGTTTTCACCTGTTGGTTCCAGCATCAGATTCACCCGAGCTTCTTTCACCATCCTTATGACAGTATGAAAGAGTCTTTTGGAGGTGTCACCGTAGCCTACACTGAATCGCTTATGATAGACCCACTTGCAATATTCCAGCGCCAGAGCTCTGCGCTCAACACTGTCTATGTGAACCAACTGCTTACGCACGGTTAGTTGGTTTAGGTTCTCCAGGACGAACTTAGAAACCGCATCAGTAGTGTTACTATCGTCATTGAACCGTTGAATTCGTGGGTGGTCAAAAGCAATTGCGGTTAATGAAGCTTCTCTATTGTCTTCAGTAAGACCAGGAATTCTATAGCTTTTGCTGAAACCAGCATTAACATCAGCTGAATAGATGTGGTTGATGTCCAAACAATCGTGCTGTTGCAACCAAATCAGAAGCTCGGAGTAATTGTTGCCAAGATAGCTACTCAGAGTTCGGCTGTGGATGTTATGGTAGAGACCCACATCCTCCGAGTCACGAATGATGATATGTTGAACCAGTGCTCTTAGTCGTTTATCTTCTTCAGAAATATTGCTGGATTCTAGTAGTGACGCCAAGTCCTTAGTGACAACAAGCAACTCTTGTCGCAACCAAGCTCTTTCAGCATTCTGTTTCTGCTTGAGAGTCACTTTGAGCCTATAAACACAACACCCCGAAATCAATCAGTTGAAGCCGGGGTGCTGATGAATCAGTCTATCGGTTATTGGACAACTTTCAACCGCCAGAACTGGGTAGCTTTGCTGGCACGAACCAAGTGGTTCTGACTGCCCCCATTGCCAACCACCACACCACCTTGAGCAGTCCAGCCAACCATATCGGTGGAGACCTCTAACTGGTACTTCACATTGTTGAGGGTGTAGAACTCCACATCCACAGCAGGAAACACAGCCAATGCACCCGTGGGCGTCACACTGCGGTTGTTTGGGTTACCATCACGAGCCACCTCAATGCCGTCACTATAACCGTCACCATCGGTGTCAGTGGTCAACGGATTGCTGCCGTGGGTACGAACCTCTGCAAAGTCACTGAGTCCATCCCCGTCACTATCAGCCTTGTTGGCGTTGGTTCCCAAGAGCAGTTCGTCGTAGTCACTGAGACCATCCGAATCACTATCAGTGACCACAACTGTTACGGTTGCTTCGGTGCTGATGGCGGTTCCACTACTATTGCTAACGATGACACGAAACCGACTAGCATCCATCGCTGCGGTAACCGAGTTGATGGTGTAGCACTTAAGAGTGGCACCAATAATATCTTGCCCGTTGCGTTGCCACTGATAATTGTAATTCACTGCGTCTTTGAGTGTGACACAGAATGTTGCATCGTTGCCAGCAAGGAGGATTTGACTCTGAGGTTGATTTACTATTACTGGCGGAGGGTTGGTCGAAGTTGATTCGTAATCATAAAGAGCTTTCACCTCACCTCCGGAGAGAGCACGGTTGTAGATGCGCACATCATCTATTAGTCCATTGGTTTCATCCCAATTCAGAAGACTAATCCCAATGCGATGCGTCCCTGTGTTTATGGTGTTTAAATTGCTCAACGGAAGAGGTTCCGGTTCATTCACCTGGTTAGCGGTTAAAGACAATTCACCGTTAACGTAAAAACAAATGTTTGAGCTATCATATGTCACCAAGCAGTGATTCCACTGACCCACTTTAAACGGAATGCTGGTAGACAACTCATAGGCATATCCAGAGAAAAGAAGAAAACCATTATTTAGCAATATGCTAAACCCTTGTTTAATCCAAGGTTTTCCGCAGGCATATAAAGTCTGCAGCGTATTGTTGGATGCGACATTGAACCAAAGACTCACTGTTCTTGGTGAATTTGTGATTGGTATGAAAGCCCTGGTTGGACAAACAATTGCCTGTTTGCTGCTGGATGATAACGCAGATATTTTTTCACCGAACCTATCGGTCCCTAGAATCAAGGGTGAACCTGAAATCGTCTTTCCGTGGAGAAGGTTTCCACTTTCATCATTCGCATTTCCGTTAAACGGATAATACGCAACCAAACCCTCTTTGAGGAATGTCGGTTGACCCAGTGCTGACAAGCTGAAGAGCATTCCAACCAGCAGGTTTAACACGGTGATTGGACGCCAACGGTTGGGTCTGGTGGATAGAAGGTTCATAGAAGGAATGACTGGCGGGCTGAGAATTTTAGTCTGATAGGATGACTACCCACCTTGGTCTGCTTGGTCAACGAGTCACTGCCCGTTACACGAAAAATGTCACCCTAAGGTGGATTTTTACGGTGATAGGGCGGTTTGAAGGGTGTGGACCGTGTGTTTGGGGCGCTAAAGTGCCCAACAGTTGCCCAACAAGGCACTGCGCTCAAACGCCTGTAACGCAGCACCAGGAAAAGTACTCGCCAAATGCGAAAATCCCCTGTGTTTACGGCACTTCGGTGAACATTGGCTAATCCTGTGCCCCTGGAGCTTGACTAAAAATGGGCAGATGTTCCCTGTTGTGTAGCAGGTTACAAAACCGTTGCTCTGCCGCTGAGCTAAGCCGGCCCGATGTACTCCGATGTGGAGTGCGGGAATGGCACCTAACGGCGCTTACTCCCGGTGGGCATTGAGCCTTGCTTGCAGAGACTCCAAAGCCAAGAGGAAGTTTTTCTCGACCTCACCAGCCTATGATCTACCTCCAAAGGTCACGCCGGTGAATCGGAGTTTCCGCGAAATCCGCCCTTCTCAGGATGGCCGCCAGGGGCATGCTGGTGGGCATGACCTCCCTGAAGAACACACTCCTGATGCTTGGCCTCGCCGCCTGGGTCGCTCACGCCGAGAACTGGCCGCAATTCCGTGGTCCGGACGGTCAGGGCCACTCCAAGGAGAGCTCGGTTCCCACCACTTGGTCAGCAACCGACCACTTGGCGTGGAAGACCGAGATCCCGGGCGAGGCGTGGTCTTCGCCGATCGTGCACGGGAACCGGGTCTTCGTGACCACCACCACGGACAATGGCGAGTCGTGCCGAATCATCGGGCTGGAGCGCAAGACCGGACGCATCGTTTGGAACACCGAAGTGTTTCGTCAGGTGCCACGACGCAAGGAGACCCGCAATTCGTACGCGACACCCACGCCGGCGACCGACGGCAAGCGGGTCTACGCGTGCTTCGGTGATGGCAGTTTCGCTGCGGTAGACTTCGACGGCAAACCTCTCTGGATCAACCGCGAACACCCCTTCTACAGCCAACACGGGTTGGGCACCGCGTTGGTCCTCCACGACGGATTGCTCATCATGTCGAGGGATGCCAGCAGCGAGGGAGCCGACAAGAAGGTGGGCTGGCAGATACCTTGGGAAAAATCCTACGTGGTGGCGCTCGATGCCAAGACCGGGAAGCAGCAATGGCGCACCGGACGCGGAAGGTCGCGTATTTCGCACGGCACACCCGTGCTGTGGAGCGATCCAACAGGACGTCGTCAATTGGTGACCGAAGCGGGCGACGTGCTGCAGGGATTCGACCTCAAATCGGGCACACTTCTGTGGACCAGCGATGTGCCCGGTGAAGGCAAGGTGCCGTCGGTGGTCATCGGTGGCGGCATGGCATTCTGCTCAGGTGGATGGGGAGGCAAGGATGGCATCAAGGCGTTCCGATTGGGAGGCGAGGGATCGCTCAAGCAATCCAACCTTGTGTGGGAGCAGAAGCGCGGTGAACCGAAGGTTCCCTCGCTGATTCACCTGGATGGCCTTGTCTACGCCATGACCGACACCGGCATGGCCACCTGCTACGAGGCCTCCACCGGGGCCATCGTCTGGCAGGAGCGGGTCGGTGGAAACTTCTCGGCGTCGCCTGTGTCAGCAGCTGGGCGGATCTATTTCGTCGGAGACAACGGGCAGACGACCGTGCTCGATGCCTCGAAGACCTTCCGCTTGGTGGCGCGCAATCCCTTGGTCGAGGGCGAGGAGGTCCAGGCTTCACCAGCGATTTCCCAGGGCCTGTTCCTGATCCGGACCCGCAAGTCGGTGTGGGCATTCCGCAGGTGATCGCACACCCCGGCACCGCCAGAGGCCGGGCTCAACGGCTGCACCTACCCGCCCCCCAACGAATGCTCCTCACCGGAAGCACCGGAAATTCGGCGCAATTTCTCAGGGTGTTACATTTTAAATTTGCTTTTTAGATGAAATAACATGTAACGGATATCATGAGCAAGCACGATGCCTCCCGTTGAGCCTCTTCGCAGTCCGGCATTCCATGAGGTTCCTTCGGACACCCGCGCCGTGATGCACCAGTGCTGGAGCCACCTGTTTTTTCTCCACTGGATCGAGCGGCCCGAGCGCTTGGAAGCCCTGTTGCCCCCGGGTCTGACACTGGATGTCCATCTGGGAATCTCCCATATGGGCATCGTGGGATTCCTGATGGAAGCGGTTCGCCCCCGGGGGCTGCCGCCCGTGCCGTGGTTGTCGTACTTCCGGGAACTCAATGTCCGACTGTATGTGCGCGATCGCCATGGACTCCCCGGGGTCTATTTCCTGTCGCTGGACTGCGACCGGGCCATCGCGGTCTGGATCGCGCGCACGTTCTTCAGCCTGCCCTACCGGCACGCATCGATGGAATTCGGGGCGACCTCCGAGGATTGCACCTTGAGCTGCCGTCGATGGGGTATCGGCCATGGGCGGGCCGAATATGCGTGGCGTCCCATTTCCATGCCCAGGGTCGCCGAGCCGGGCAGCGTGGAGTTCCACCTCCTCGAGCGTTATCACTTCTTCACCGAACGCGGCGGACACCTGCATCAGGGGCGAGTGCGCCATGCTCCCTACGAGGCCTCGCGAGCGCAGTTCTCGCAGTGGAGTGCCTTGCCCCTGGCCTGGAACGGTCTACCCATCCCCGACCGGCCTCCGGATCTGGCCCACTATTGCCGGGGTGTTTCGGTGGAGGCCTTTCCCTTGCAGCGCATCCCGTGATCGGTCGGGCTCAAGCTCGGCCTATGGCCTGGACCGTCAGCGGCGCGCCAGCCACCGGGTGGCATTGCCTACGATCCGGAGGGCGTTCGGGTTGAAGAAGACCGGGTAGGTTTCGTGACCGGGACGGAAATAAAAGATCCGCCCCCGACCCAAACGCCACACCGATCCGCTGCGAAACCACTCGCCCGAAGCCCAATGCTCTTCAAGCACCACCTCGTCCGGAGCCGGCACGTGGAAGGGTTCGTCATACATCTCGGTCTGCTCGATCGCGAAAGACTCCGGCAAGCCTTGGGCAATCGGATGATGCGGCAGACGGATCCGGACTTCGCTCGGTTTCCCGTCACCCCGATAGGCCGGGAAGCAGCAATTGGCCCGGAGCAACCGCACCTCGACGGGGCCCTGCGGCGGGCGACGGTATTGAACCTCCGGCGACAATCGTTCCTTGTAGCTCGGGGCCATCCACGGCCGGGGCAACAAGTCGCTTTCGACCATCACCGCACAGGCGCGCTCTGCCTCAGGCAGGGCCGCCAACGCCCTATCGCGGGCCACGGCGTTCATGGATTCGACGAAGGGGCGGGACCAGTGCGCCGAATGAAGGGCCAGCAAAGAGAGCTTCCCAGAGCGAATCCGCTCAACAATCCGCGCGGCGGTCGAGGGCTCGATCTCGGCGTGGCGGACATGGCCCCACCAAACCAGAACGTCGACCGAATCCAAATCCCGGAGACCCTGCTCTGCATCATCGATGCAAACCGAATCGACGGACAGGCCTGGTAGTGTCTGCAGGTGGTCCGCGATCTGGTTTCCGAGCCAATTCGGGTAAGCCTTCTTCTGGGCTGGCTGGCGCTCGTCCCAGACACGCACGCGAATCCGGGAAGATTGCGGAGTCTTGCAGCCCGCGGCCGCCACAACAGCAGCACCGCCTACTAACCAATCGCGTCGGGAAATCATGGGGTGGATCGTCCGGTGAAACCACGCCTCAGGCAACACCGTCCCACCGAGTTCGACGTTGCAGTGGCAACTCGATGAACCCTTTTCCGGAACATGGTTCGACAGTTTTTATGAATGACTGACCCCTTTTGTGTAAATATGCGGGACCGACCCCTTTTGGACTACCGGATTGCTTAGAGGGGGAGGATCTCGCCATGATCAGGGTCTTATATGTCGAGGCGGCAATACCCGTTTCATTTGATTGAACCCCAGTGGCAGCGGCACTGGGCGGCAGAACAAACTTTCCGGGCGTGGAACCCGGGGGACCGCATTCCGGAATCCCACCCCTTCGGGCTGCGCCATGGGCTGGACGGGCGAGCTGCGTCGGCGTCGGAATTGCCACCGAAGTTCTACATCCTCGACATGTTCCCCTACCCCTCCGGGGCCGGCTTGCATGTCGGGCATCCCGAGGGGTACACGGCGACGGACATCCTGGCGCGCTATCGCCGGGCCCAGGGATTCAACGTGCTGCACCCGATGGGTTGGGACTCGTTCGGTCTTCCTGCAGAGCAGTATGCCGTGAAAACGGGCCAGCACCCGCGGATCACCACCGAGACCAACATCGCGAATTTCACCCGCCAGATCCAATCGCTGGGCTTCAGCTATGACTGGACGCGCGAAGTAGCCACGACCGATCCAGAATACTTCCGCTGGACGCAGTGGATTTTCCTGAAGATTTACAACTCGTGGTTCAACCCGGCCACGAACAAGGCCGAACCCATCGACACGCTGTCCTACCCGGCCGACTGCCAGACCGAGGCCCAGCAGCGTGCCTTCCGAGATTCCAAGCGACTGGCTTATGTCAGCGAGGCTCCGGTGAATTGGTGCCCCGAGCTGGGCACCGTGCTGGCCAACGAAGAAGTCATCGACGGCAAGAGCGAGGTGGGCGGCTTCCCGGTGATTCGCAAGCCGATGCGCCAGTGGATGCTGCGCATTACCGCCTATGCCGAAAAGCTACTGGCCGACCTGAACACCATTGAGTGGTCCGACTCGCTCAAGGAGATGCAACGCAACTGGATCGGTCGCAGCGAGGGGGCCGAGGTTGATTTCCAAGTGGACGGACAGCCCGAGAAGATCCGGGTGTTCACCACGCGGCCCGATACCCTGTTCGGGGCCACTTACATGGTTCTGTCGCCGGAGCACCGACTCGTGGCAGGCCTCACCACACCGGCGCAATCCGCCGCGGTGAAGCAATATCAGGAATTCGCGGCCACCAAGTCCGATTTGGAACGCACCGAGTTGGCCAAAGACAAAACCGGTGTCTGGACCGGCGCCTTTGCCATCAATCCGGTGACTGGCGGCCAGATCCCCATTTGGATCGCCGACTACGTCCTCGCGAGCTATGGCACCGGGGCCATCATGGCCGTGCCTGCCCACGATGAGCGGGATTTCGAGTTCGCCCAGAAGTTCGGGCTGCCTGTGGTGCAGGTGGTTCAGCCGCCCGATGCGAAGACCGAGTGGCAGGGCTTCTGCGACGAGGGCACGGCCGTGAATTCGAGCAACGCCGAGCTCGCGCTCGACGGGCTGCCCACCGCGGAGGCCAAGCGGCAAATCACCGTCTGGCTGGAGTCGAAGGGGCTCGGCCAGAAGACGGTGAACTTCAAGCTGCGGGACTGGCTCTTCAGCCGTCAGCGCTACTGGGGAGAACCGTTCCCGATCCTTTGGCGCAAGGACGCCGATGGAAATTTGTACCACGAGGCATTGCCCGAGACGGCCCTGCCGCTGATGCCGCCGACGCTCGAGGACTACAAGCCGACGGCCGACGGACAACCGCCTCTGGCCCGCGCTCAAGACTGGCTGCACCTGCCGGACGGCGCCATTCGCGAGACCAACACCATGCCTCAGTGGGCGGGTTCGTGCTGGTATTACCTGCGCTACCTCGATGCGAAGAATGCTCAGGGCTTCGTGGGCCGCGAGGTTGAGAACTACTGGATGAAATCCGGTGGCAAGACGCCCGGAGTAGACCTCTACGTGGGCGGTACCGAGCACGCCGTGCTGCATCTGTTGTACGCCCGTTTCTGGCACAAGGTGCTGTTCGACTTGGGACAGGTGTCGACTGCAGAACCCTTCTTCAAGCTGGTCAACCAGGGCCTGATCCTCGGTGAAGACGGCCAGAAGATGTCCAAATCCCGCGGCAACGTGGTCAACCCAGATGACGTGCTGGTGGAATATGGTGCCGACGCGTTCCGCCTGTATGAGATGTTCATGGGACCGCTGCAGGACACCAAGCCGTGGAACACTCAGGGCGTCGAAGGCGTGTACCGCTTCCTCGGCCGGGTGTGGCGTCTCTTTGTCGACGAAAAGGCCGAGACGGATTACGAGCAAGCCTCGACCGTCGCCAGCGGAACCGATTCCGCCGCCGAGTCTGCCCGGCTGCTCGACCTGATCCGCCTCTCGCCGCTCATCCGCGACGACGCACCGACCCCGGCCCAGCTCAAGCTGTTGCACGAGTGCATCCGCAAGGTGACCCACGACCTGGAACACCTCCAGTTCAACACGGCCATCTCGGCCATGATGGTGTTCATCAATGGGGCCATGACCTGGGAAAATCGACCGTCGACCGTGCTCGGATCCTTCCTGCAATTGTTGGCGCCGTTTTCACCGCACCTGGCCGAAGAACTTTGGCAGCGGCTGCACCAGCACCGGGACGCCGCAGTGCCATCGCTAACCTATGCACCCTGGCCTGCGTTCGATCCGGCTCTCTTGGTCGAGACCGACATGGAGCTGCCCGTGCAGGTCAACGGCAAGCTGCGCGATGTGATCCGGATGCCCGTGGACGCCACCGCCGCGGAAATCGAAGCCGCCGCGCTGAAGGCCGAAAAGGCGCAACAGTTCATCGTGGGCAAGACCGTGAAGAAGGTCATCGTCGTACCGCGCAAGATGGTCAACGTGGTGGTGGCCTGATCCATTGCTCGGCATCCAGCCCATGAAATCGCTCACAAAACACCTCACTGCAGACGAACTCCGGATCGTCTGGATTTTGACGGCGGTGTTGCTCATGGGCATCGGCGGCAAAATTTGGATCTCCAGCCACCGCGGGACCGATTCCACGAGCACTCCCCACGCCAGTTCAGCCTCCGTAGCGACTCCCTGAATGGAACTTCCCCGCCCCAAAGATCCGATCGCCGATCTGGTGGCCACTGATGGCCGTTATCACCGCGACGCCTACCTCTTTTTGAGGGACGCCTTGGAATACACGCAGCGCACCTTGAAACGGGAGGTCGGTGGAAAGACCCGTCACATCACCGGACAGGAATTGCTGGAAGGCATTCGGGAACATGCCCTGAAGGAATACGGCCCGATGGCGCTGACGGTGCTGGCGGAGTGGGGCATCCAGCGTTCGGAGGATTTTGGAGAAATCGTCTTCAACATGGTCGAACACGGGATCCTTTCCAAGACGGAGACCGACACGCGGAAGGACTTTCAGGACGGCTACGATTTCGAGAAGGCCTTCCGCACTCCATTCAAGCCATCCAACCGGGTGGCCTGATCTCCCCGCAGTCACCGATACAAACGGCACGACTCTGGCTTCCAACGTCTGCAGGGTCCGGCCTTTGCCGGAGCCAGAACCTGAACCCGCTTGAAACCCACCGCACCGCGCCCTGCCCCTTCTGACATCCTGTTCATGCTCACGGTGGGAGCCATGTGGGGACTTCATGGTCCGCTCCTGAAGCTCGCCTACCGGGCCGGACTGAACTTCGCTCTGGTTTCGGTGGGCGAATACGCCATCGCGACCCTGGCCTTCGGTGTGGCCTGTTGGATCGGTCGGGTGAAATGGCCCGCGGAGGATCGAGGATTCTGGTTGCGGATGTTCTTGGGCGGACTGGTGGGAAGCGGTGTGGTGCTCTTCCTGTTCTGGTCCTACCAACTCGGCACCATTCCGGTCGGAGCCACGTTGCTGTTCTTGTATGTCCCCTTCACCTCGATCCTGGCTGCCCTGGTGCATCGGCGCTGGCCACCGGTCCGTGAGATCTTTTCCGTCTGCCTCGTGACGGCGGGAGCCGTTCTGGCCACCGATTTCATGGGGTCCACCGGTCCTGACAGTCTGAAAGGTGCCCCGCAGGCCATCTTGGCAGCGCTGTGTTTCGCCGGATTTTTCATGATCTCCGAAGGGCTCGGAAATCGATCAACCCCGTTGTTTCGCTCCTTTTTCTTCTCGGCCTTGTCCGGACTGATCCTGCTCGGGGTGACCTGGTTGGTCGGTTGGCCCCTGAGCGTCGTGGGAACAAGCCTCGGTGGAACCCTGCTGTGGCTCACAGTGCTCAGTGCGGTCGGACAACTGGTCCCAGTGTTCCTCATGATGAAGTCGGCCCATCGTCTCGGCGGCGGTCTGGGAAGCATCCTGACTTCGCTGGAGCTTCCGGTGGCCGTAGGACTCTCCGCCTTGCTGCTCGGAGACCCGCTGCGACTGTCCCAACTGGGCGGCATCGGGCTTATTCTCGCTGGCATCGCTCTGCCCCACTTGCGGTTGGGTCCGGTTCCTGCTTCCGGATCTCCGGAATGAGCGACTTGATTCCTCTCATCGATTTCTCCCCCTTCTTCAGCGGGCCTGCAGGCCGACAGAGCGTCGGAGCCGCGGTGTTCCGGGCGGCCCACGAAACCGGGTTCATGTACCTCAAGGGGCACGGGATTCCATTCGACCATGTGAGTGAAACCTTCGGACTCGCTCAGGATTTCTTCAGACTGCCCAGCGAAACCAAGGTCCAGCACCTCCGCACTGCGGGCAATTTCGGCTATCAGTCACTCGCCCAAGAGGCCTTGGATCCCACACAACCTCCCGACCTGAAGGAGGATTTCACCATGCGCAACGCCTTGGCCATGGACGCCTCGGATCCTCGCTGGCCCTCCGAAGCCTTCCGATGGAAAGCCACGGGATTCTACGACGAATGCCGCAAGCTCGCCGCGCAAGTCATGCAGGCCTTTGCCCTGGCCTTGCGATTGCCGGAGGGGTTTTTCGACGACAAGCACACGGGCAAGACACAGACCTTGAGATTCCTACACTACCCGCCCAGCCGAAGTGTGCGACCGGGTCAATTGGGGGCCGGAGCCCACACCGACTACGGGACACTCACGCTCTTGTTCCAAGACAACGCCGGCGGATTGGAGGTGCAAAATACGAATGGCCTCTGGGTACCGGCTCCACCCATGCCCGGGACGGTGGTGGTCAACACCGGTGACTTGCTAGCCCGGTGGAGCAACGACGTTCTGCGTTCGACTCCGCATCGGGTTCAGGTGCGGCCGGAGTCGGCGGCAGCAGGGCGGCTCTCCATCGCGTTCTTCAGTGATCCCGATCCTGAGGTGCTGGTGGAAACCATCCCCTCCTGCATCACCGCCGATAGACCCGCCCGCCATGCTGCCATCCTGGCTGGTGCACACATCGAAGAACGCATCCGCATCTCCATGCAACAGGCGGCCCACGCCGCTCAGGCTTGAATCGGTCCCCACTGTCCTTTCTCTAATCCCATGCTCGACTGCTCCTCGATGGATTCATTGCCCGATTACTCCAGCCTCGGCCTTCCGACCGAACGCGATGGCATGGAGCAGTTTGATCACCTCCAGGCCTATCGACGCCTGGGCCCCATTTACCAACTGCAGTTCCGAGGCGAGCGTCATGTGGTCATCGCCGGGATGGAGGCCAACGAGGCGGCCTGGCGCAACCCAGACCAATGGTCCTACCACGAAGCGCTGGTCCCTTTTCGTGAGATCATGGGGCCGAGCCATGTGACCCAACTGGACGGCGACCCGCACCGACGCAAGCGGCGCAACTTGCGCAATGGGTTTGCCATGAGCGCCGTCGCTCGCCACCTGCCGGTGATCGATGCAGTCCTTCGGAAGGAATTCGCGCGGGCTTGCGGACAACCGGTCCGCTTGCACGACTTCTTCATGACGGCCCTCACCCAGGCCAACAGCAAGACAGTGCTGCACTGCGAACTCAATACCGAGGCGCTGGCGCACTTCATCGCTTTCGAAGAGGAGTTCATCTCGGGCACCATTTTGGGGGAAGCTCGCCATGGCCATTACGCGCGACCGTCGTTCGTGGCCCATCGGGAGTTCGTTTTCGGATTTCTGCGGGAACTGGTCTCCGGGCGGCTCGCCGGTGAAACTCAACCCGACAGCTTCCAAGACATGATCAACGATCGCCGGGAACGTGGCGAACCGGTCGAACTCGACGAACTCATTCCAGAAGCCTACTTGCTGCTGATGGCCGGCACCGGCAACACGGCGAAGATGCTCAACTGCGGCCTGCAACACCTGCTGGCCAACCCGAGCTGGCTCGGATTGCTGGAAGAAGAACTGTCCGGCTACCGGGTGGATCAATTCATGGCGGGGATGGGTGCCTTTCCCCGGCTCAAGGCCACGCTCATGGAAATGGAACGCATGTTCCCCGCCGCGCCGATCCTTTCGCGGGTGGTGGAAATCCCCTTCCAGTTCTCCGGATTCGAACTGCCTCGCGGAACCCGGGTTCTACACCTGCAGACGCTCCCGCATTTCCTCGAGGAGGTGTATGACGAGCCTTATCGATTCGATCCCTCTCGTTGGATCGATCGTGAATACCCCAAGAAGGCCCACGGCACCTTCGGCGGCAGCACCCACATCTGCCTCGGCATGAACCTGGTCCGCATCCACTCTCCGGTGGCCATCGCCAACCTGCTCCGCGATTACCGAGTGAGCCTGGGTGGCGACCCCGATATCGTCGTAAACCTCAATTACGGTGTACCCCAAACCGCCCACCTCACGGCCCATTGGACCCGTCGCATTCTGACCAACCCCTTGGCCGCTCCTGCACCGGTTGCCCAAACTTAGCCATGGGCCATCCTTCCCACCTTCCGAACTCCATGCGCATTCCTCATTACACTGCCTCCGCCGATTTCACCCGCTTCGTCCGGTCGTTGCCCAAGACCGAAACCCATTTGCATCTCGAAGGTTCCACCCCCATCGAACTGCTTCGGGATCTGGAGCCGGAACGCTACACGAATCCGCCGCCGTTCTGGCAGCCGGATTTCAGATACGAGAGCTTCGACCAGTTCATGGCCTTGTACGATGAGTACTGCATGAACTTCTACCAGTCGGCCCAGCGTTATCATGATGCGGCCAAGATCGTTCTGGCCACGTGTGCCGAACAAGGCACGCGGTACGTGGAAACCAGCATCCACCTGCCCGGGTTGGCCGCGGTGAAAGACTCCGGCCCGGAGGTGCTGGCCGCGATCCGCGAAGCCGCACCTCCCGGACTGGAACTGCGGATTTTCGCTGGCATGTGCCACAACGACTACGCCGCCCATGGTTCGCTCATCGAGGCGGCGCTCGGCTGGGACGACCTAGCGGGTATCGATTTGCACGGGCCTGAATACTGGCGGATGGAAACCTGGAGCATCGACATTTGGCGGCGCGCACAAGCGGCCGGCAAGATGACCAAGGCCCACGCGGGCGAGTTCATGCCGGCCCCCTTCGTACGCTGGATCCTCGACAACCTCGGCGTCCGACGCATCGAGCACGGAGTGAGGTCGGTGGAAGATCCGGAGTTGGTCCGTCACCTCGCCCGCGAACGCATCACCTTGGACGTGTGCCCGATCAGCAATGTGAAACTGGCTGTCCAGGGAGTCACCTCCATGGCCGAGCATCCCATCCGGGCATTCTTCGATGCGGGAGTACCGGTGACCATCAACTCCGACGACACCTTCTTCTTCGGCAACCGGCTCGAGGAAGAGTATTTCGCGCTGAATCAGGAACTCGGATTCTCAAAGGCCGAGCTGGCCCGCATCGCTCTCAATGGCATTGAGATCGCCCTGCTGAGTCCGGAGAAAAAGCAGGCCCTCGTGGCCGAATGGCGGGATTTCGTGGTCGCAGAGAATTTGGATCTCGCCGTGGCCGAAGGATCAAACCGCTTCGTGGGATGATTTCTCCATGAACACCGGCACCGCGAGCATGACTGCCGACATGGATAGGTAACCGATCACCCATTTCCAGCCCGGTTTGAGAACCCCGACGATGTCGGCGGTGATGAAACCGAAGCTGTGAATGAAACCCAGGCCCGCCAAAAACGCCCCGGCCGCGAACCACACGGCTGCCTGACGGAATTTCTGATCGATAATGCACACGGTGGCCGCGGACAGGATGAGGCAACTGAGGAAATAACCCTGCTCGAGGGCGAACATGCCCTCCGCATGGAAGCTGCGGGCCTTGAGGATGCGATCGAGCAATTCCTGTCGGAACGGGTTGCCCGGAGTCCCCACACCCACTCCGGACATGACGTTCTTGGCCACCAGCGCGCAGTAACCAGCGATGGCCGGGAACAGTCCGACGATCACCGCGGGAATGTGCCGCCGCGGGATGGCGTCCATGGCCTGGGTACCCATGGAAATACCGATCCAAATGAGGATGGCCATGCCGGCTTCCACCGGGATGGACCAAGCCAGGAGGCTGAGCGATCCCGTCAGGCACACGAGGGTCACGAAGATGGCATTGAGGGTCGAATAACCAGCCCGCGAACCAATGGCCTTCCAACCGGGATGGCCGATGTAAAGGGTCGTGGGATACGGTGAACCGAAGACCGCCGAGATCAACGTCCCGATGCCGTTGATCAACAGGGACGGCTTCGTCTCGTAGCAATCGCCCGCCGCCTCGGCCGATCCGAGCACTTGCATGGATCCCACCACATTCACCACGCCCATGGGCAGGATGATGCTGAAGAAGGGCAACAAGTATGGCAGACTGTCCCGGAGTGCCTGAAAGGCCGGTGTCGGCAAGTGCAACCCCAAGTGACTCAAGTTCAACGGATAGGCCGGTGCCGGTGAGGGTAAACCAGCCCAGTTCAACCCCCAGGCTCCCAGAGTTCCGAGCGCAACGATCACCAGTCCGCCCGGAATGCCACCCTTGAATCGGTATCCCCCATAGTAAACCACCAACGCGATAGCCAAGGTTCCCATGCCGATGAGCGGATAAACCCAGGCCCGGAACAGGAAATCCATGGCGATGAAGAACACACCGATGCCTGCCAATGCGGCCAACAGGGCCGCCAGAGGCGTGACCCGCCGCAAGTGATGGAGGAAAAACGAACCCGCAAACTCGATGAGTCCGGAGCCTACGCAGGCGGCGATTCCGGCCAACCAAGCAACCTCGTCGGCCTTCGGCTTGGGCAGGCCTTGGGCCAGGGCCATTTGCTGCGCGGGGTACATCACCAGCAACGAATAGATGATCACCGTGACCAGGTTGAACCCATACGGGAGCGCGCACACGTCGTCTCGCCCCTCGCGGGCCGCCAAGCGCAAGGCCTGACGGGCATACATCAAATTGCCAAAAACCAATCCCACTGCGGAAGCTGGCAGGATACGGCCGAAATACAGCTCCGGAGAAAACCCGAGCAACCCCAGACAGAAACCGGTCATCAGCAATAAGTTCACCAAGCTGTCGAGGCCTAGGGCGAAGAAGCCGTCCAGGTCGCCTTTGACAAAGGGTTTCATCGGGGGTGTTTGGGGATCGGAACCAAGCTCGTCGGCAGGGTCAAAACCGACGCTCATCCCGGGAGCAATTGACATGCCGCTTGCCCGGCCACGCCCGATCCCGCAGTCATCCCGAATGGATTGAGTATCTGCACGATAGCCGCATACACTCCTCTCATCGCAGTCGAACCCGCCAGGCCGCTGCGCGCAGTATCCCGGACAGATCGAGCCCGGATGGTACCGACCATCGTGGATATTTTCTGACTCACAGCGCCCGCCCGACGGCGTCTTGTGATGTGAGGAATCGGAGTCTAGCGTTTGCTTCATGCACCTCCGTGGATGGATCGCGGGCCTTGTCGTGGCGTTGATCTGCCTCTTCCAAGCCTCCGCGCAAGACGCCCGGTTCATCCGCCTGCGCAATGCCACGGTCACGACCCCACCGGCACCCGATGCCAAAGCGCGGTCCGCAGCGGTCAGCGCCAACAAACCACCCGTCTCAGGTCTTTTTCTCATCCAACTGGAGGGGCCTCTCTCAGCGGATCAACGCGACACCCTTCAAGCGAAACGACTGGCCCTTCTAAACCCCATTCCGGATCACGCCTATGTTTGCCACCTCGACACCGCATCGGCTGCCGAGATCCGGGCCATCCCCTTCGTACGTTGGCTCGGGGAATACCGGCCCGAGTGGCGCTTGGACCGTCGACTGACCGCGGCTATGGCCGAACAGCCCAATGTGCCCCGGGAAATCCGCCTCATGCTGCGCCCACAGACACCACCGGGAGTCTTGATAGCGGCCCTACGTCAGTTCAGCGGATCGGTGCACCGGACCGAGACAACCTTCGGCATTTTCATCGGGGGCAAGACCACCCCGCGCCGCATCTTGGAATTGGCTCGATCGGAGTCCGTGCTGTGGATGGAACCGGCCGGTCGCATGAAGTTGGTGGACGAAATCGCCACGGAAATCCTGATGGGCGACGACGGGGCTCCGGGAAAGCAGGCCGAAGTCCAACGCCTCGGTTTCGATGGGCGCGGGGTCACAGTGGCCGTCGCCGATTCCGGCCTGGACACGGGCGAGGCCGAGACGATGCACCGCGACTTGCAAGGCCGGGTCGACGCCTTCTTTGCCTACGGCGGCCTTGAAGACGCTTCCGACGAGCACAGTCACGGCACACACTGCGCGGGCATCGTGGCCGGCAGCGGCGCCATCGGAACCAAGGATGACAACGGTTACCTCTGGGGATTGGGCGTGGCTCCCGGGGCTCATCTGGTGGCCCAGCGCATGTTCGATGGAGCCGGCGACTACTTCGCTCCACCCAGTTACGAGACGTTGACACGGGACGCTGTGAGCAGTGGCGCCTACGTCGGATCCAACTCCTGGGGTGACGACACTCAAGGACGCTACGACCTGAGCGCCGCAGAATTTGACGCCCTGGTGCGAGACGCCGATGCCCGGACCCCAGGAGAACAGCCTTACATTCTCGAATTCAGCGCCGGCAATTCGGGTCCGGGCGAGCAAACCATCGGTTCCCCGGCCGTCGCCAAAAACGTCATCGCGACGGCGGCCTGCCAAAACGACCGGTTCGACCTGGCCCTCTACGCTGAAGGAGCCGAGACCATGGCGGATTTCTCCAGCCGCGGCCCCGCGGAAGACGGCCGCATCAAACCCGACATCACTGCGCCCGGCACCTGGATCGCCTCGCTGAAAAGTCAAATAGCCAGCGACGCCAACGCCTGGCTGGGTATCGACGAGAACTACCTGTTCCAGGGCGGCACTTCGCAGGCCGGCCCGCACGTGAGCGGTGCCTGCGCCGTGTTCGTGCAATGGTACCGGGAGACTCAAGGCGGACTGACTCCGTCACCCGCCTTGGTGAAAGCCGCGCTCATCAATTCGGCCGTGGACATGACTTCCGCCGAAGTGCCCGTGGACACCGATGACGAGGAAGCCGGGACCATGCTGGTGGTCGGCGGCACGCCTCCGGTTCCCAATGGCGACGAAGGATGGGGGCGTTGCGATTTGGCCGCGTTGATCGCCGGAGAACGCCGCTTCAATTTCACCGATCAAGGCATCGGCCTGAAAACCGGGACCCTCTCGGAAAAGAGGATCGTCGTGGGAGCCGATGACGCGCTCAAAGTGACCCTGACTTACACCGATGTCCCCGGACTACCCGCGGCCATCCCCGCCTTGGTCAACGACCTCGACCTGGAGGTGGTTTCTCCCGATGGGCGTGTCTTCCGTGGCAATGCCTTCCTCGACGGTGAATCCGTGGCCGACACCGCCGAAGGGGATCGCATCAACAATGTCGAGGGGGTGTTGATCAGCAACCCCACTGCGGGCGAATGGGTTCTCCGCATCCGGGCACAACGGGTGATCCAAGATGTCCACGGGCGAACCAATACCGCTCCCGAACAAGACTTCGCCCTCGTGGTTTCAGGTCAAATTCCGTTCCCCGGCGAAGGCGTGGTTTCTTGGGACAAGGAAACCTATCCGGCCCCATCCATCGCCCAGCTTCGATTGGTGGACACCGATTTGCGCAATCAGGCGAGTGCCTCGGTCACCGTGACCTCCGATTCACAACCGGCCCCGCTGACCCTCACCCTCCTGCGCAGCGGAACGGGAGGAACCTTCACGGGAGCCGTGTCACTGGTCACCTCGCCCAAGGCCGGCAGCCTGACGGTGGCCAACGGTGACACGTTGTCCCTCTCCTACTCGGATGCCTCGCCAGCAGGCCTCCGCACCCGGACCGCCACCATCGACTTGGATCCGCCAGGCATCGATTCGGTGCGGGCCGTCCAGCGCTTCGGTCGGACGAGCCTGCGTTTCAACGCCAGCGAACCCGTGCGATCAGTGGCCATGGTCAACCCGGTCAACGGCCCGGCCTTCACCGTAACCAACGCCTCCCTGCGAACCTCGCCCGAGCTCTTCCTGCCCGAATTGGTGCCCGACCAAGTTTACCGCTACTTCATCGTGGCAACCGATGGCGCGGGCAACGTGCGCACCAACGACAACGCGGGACGGTACTACTTCTTCACCGCAACCCGGCCAGCCAAGGCCCTTCTGCTGTACTCCCCGGAGTCCACCTTTGAGCAACTGAACCTCCCCTTCCCCGGGATCGAACATTGGACCCAACCCCTCGACTCCCTCGGCATCGATTACGAAGTCTGGAACTTCGCCGAAACCAACACAGTCCCCTCCGCGGCCTTGCTCTCCGGATACCGTATCGTGATCTGGAGGCCCGAGGATCTGGCGACGTTGCCGGCGGGTTTGGCTAACGGGCTCTCGTCTTATGTGGCCGGTGGTGGAGCGCTCTTCGTGGCCTCCTCCGAGGTCTTGAGTCGCCTGTCGCCCGCGGAGCAATCCTTCCGCACCAATGTTCTGCACGTGGCCGACTTCACCGAGGATGTCGGCGCCACGATCGCCAACGGCGTCCATGGCGATCCCATCAGCAACGGCCTAGCCATCGGCCTCGATTATCAGGAGTTTCCCGATCTGGGATCGTTGCTCGATTTTTCCACCTTTCCGGATGCCCTGCGTCCCACTGCGGATGCGGCGACTATCCTGACCCAGGATGAAGGCCGGATCATCGGCCTGCGCTACCCGCGCACCGGCAACGACAGCCAAGGTCGCGTGGTCTTCTTGTCCATCCCCTGGGAGTCCATCCCGACGGACGCGGAGGCTCCGGACAACAAGGTCACCCTTCTTGGCCGAGCCTTGGATTTCCTGGTGCCCGGATTGCGAGGAGGTTCGAGTGTGACCTTCCACCAACCGGCCTACACGCTGCCCTCGGCCGCCATGATCGAGGTGAACGACGCGGCTCGCTCCGGCCAGAAACGAGTCACCTTACAAATCACCAGCTCCACCGATCCGAAGGGGTTGGAACTGCCACTGGTGGAAACCCCATTGAAGGGCGTTTTTCGGGGTCGGGTCACTCTCGGCAGCGCCGCGACCGACACCAACTCCGCGCGCCTCCGTTGCGCCCAGGGTGATGTGCTCACGGCGGCGTATAACAACGCCTCGGGCATCGCTTTGTCCGCCGAGGTGATCATCGACACAGTTCTACCGGTGATCAGTGGGGTGGCGACCGATCCTGCCTACAATGAAGCGGTGATCACCTGGAACACCGACAAACCGACCGACACGCTGGTGCGATTCGGCGAGAGCGGCGGCGACGACACACTCCTCACCCGAACGGCTTATTCGGCGGACTTGACCACCGAACACGAAATCCAGATCTCGGGCCTGCAACCCGACCGGGACTACTACTTCCTGCCGGTCAGTCAAGATGAGGCAGGCAACACGGCAACGGCACGCTTGGCCGGACGATCATTCCGCCTGCGCACGCTCCGACCGCTGGACGCCCCATGGAAAGACTCCCTGGAGAAGGGGCGTTCCGGATGGGCCACCTTCGACGACGACGCCTTCGATGAGGAGACGGGCCAAAACCTGCTCAACACCACCTGGCAGTTCGGGACTCCATCCAACCGCCATGGCATTCAGGCCCATAGCGGAACCCACTGCTGGGCCACAAATCTCGAAGGTCAACCGGTCGACACAGCCATCGCCGACCTGCTCAGTCCGGCCATTGATTTACGAGGCGGCAACTCCGCCCGCCTGAAGTTCCGCACCTGGTACGACACCACCGAACGGAGCGACCTGCTGGACTTTGAATTGTGCCAGGTGGCCATCAGCACGAACAACGGAGCGCAATGGAGTGACTTGGCGGGTTTTGGTTATGGCGATGTTTCAGCGGATTGGGAAGAGGTGGATGTCGACATCAGCCGCTTCACGGGGCACGTCGTCCGCATCCGTTTCAACTACCAGTTGATAAGCTTCGAGACGACCGATCGTCCCGGATGGTTTGTGGACGACCTGGAGATTTCACTCACCCAGAATCAGCCCTCGTCATTCTCCATCACCAACAACTTGTCGCAGGCCAGCTTCAGCATCCGCGGCCCCACGAATTTCGGAACGGTCATCGGATCCGGCCGATGGTTCAATGTGTCCAATGCGGTCCCCGGCGAGTACGTGGTGCGCTGGTCTCCCGTGGAGCATTATCTCACACCGCCCGCGGTGACCCACCAAGTGGGTACCAATGTGCTGGTACTGGTCGGTCGCTACGAATTCCCCGATTCCAACACCAACGGAATCTCGGACCTTTGGGAAAAAAACTTTTTCGGCCGGATTCTCGGAGCCGATTCCGCTCCGGGCACCGATTCCGACGAAGATGGATTCTCGAACTTCGCCGAATTCCAGGCCGGAACCGCACCCAATGACCCAGCCTCCAGCCTCCGGCTGAACCTGCCCTCAGGCGGAGTCAACGCACCGATCCTGGTCTCTTGGCCCAGCACCCCTCTTCGGGAATACTCGCTGGAAATCAGCGACGATCTTCAACGTTGGACCATCGCCAGTGATCCCCGTCGCGGAACAGGGGGCCTGCTCACCAACACCATCCCGGCACTGCTGGGGCGAGGCGGCTATTACTTCCGGGTGCGCGTCCAACCCTGAACAAGGCAAGACCCCGATCCGGTGAAGGAATCGGGGTCTAAGATTGGGGCCTGAAAGACGTCGACTCAGGCTGCAAACGAAGTCCGCCGAGGGGCCATCCGCGGAGTGATTCTTAAACCACTCCGTTCAAGGAATCTTGAAGTTCGAAGGTTACTTCTTCGGCTCTTCCTTCTTGGCCTCGTCCTTCTTTTCAACCGGCGGTGCCACCCAACCGGTGTTGATGTCCACACCCGGCAAAGCGGCTTGGAGTTTCTTAACGCCCTCCGGGGTGACTTGGGTCTGCCAGAGGTAGAGATTACGCAAGTGCGTAAGGCCGGTGAGCTTGGCCAATCCGGCATCGGTCACTTTGGTGCCATACAAGTTCAGGTACACCAGATTCTGGAGCCCTTGGATGTGCTCAAGTCCAGCGTCGGTGATGCCCGTCAGCTCCAAGCCCAGTGTCTGCAAGTGGGTCAGGCCAGAGAGTTGCTTGAGTCCAGCGTCGGTGATCTTGGTGTTGCCCAGACGCAACTCGACCAAACTGTTGATCCCAGAAACTGGGCTGAGAGTGGCATCGGTCACCTCGGGCCCTTTCAAGCGGAAGTTGGCTTCCTTCCAGGGTACTCCCAGAGCGATCGGGCGGGCTTCGACGCCTGCTTTGGACAAGGCCGTGATACCGGCTGCCTCGGACGAGGCCGGCTGGAATTCCTTGGGCAACTGCGGCAACGGGGGCACCGGACGCGCAGGTCGGGCCGGCTGGGCTGAGGACGGAGCAGGTGCAGCCACGGCAGCGGCCAAGACCACGCCATCCGGCCACTTGGCACCCTCCTTGATCCATTCCTTGAGTTTGGCTCGGAGCGGTTCCGCCAAGGGGCCGCCCTCGGGGGGCATGAGTTCGTCGTTGTCCTTGGCGAGGAACACACGGTGGATCATCTCGCTCTTGTCCGGATCACCGGCCACCACGGCGGTCTTGTCGCTCTTGCCTCCCTTGAAGGCGGCGTCTTTGGAGTCCAAGCGGTATTTGCCCTTTTGCTTCTCCGTGCCGTGGCACTTGAGACAGTGCTCGGTGAGAATCGGGGCGATGTCCTTGGAGAAATCGACGGCGGACTGAGCAGCGAAAGCCGTGAGGCTGGCCGCAGCAATGGTGGAAGAAAGGATCTTCATACGAAGTGGGTGGACGTACGGTTCTGGTGAAGCTTCACTGGAGTTTCACTGCACCCGCCGGCAAAGGGAATCCCAAAGAAGGGGGAAAACTCGGCACAAGCGATCATTGCCCCGCGATCGGCAGCATGGTTTTTTCCCCAACGTGAATGTCCACCATCTGGAGCTCTTCTACTATGTAGCGCGATACGGCGGCATCATGGAAGCGGTGCGCAATATGCCCTATGGGATCCAGCAACCCGCCATCAGCGGCCAGTTGCTCCAACTCGAGTCCTGCCTGGGAGTGAAGCTCTTCCGGCGGCGGCCCTTCGAACTCCTCCCGGCTGGCACCGAACTCTTCAACTTCATCCGACCCTTTTTTGGTGAACTCAATACCATCGAGAAACAAATACGCGAAGGATCCCAGCAAACCTTGAGGGTCGCCGCTCCGGTCATGGCGCTCCGGGATCATTTGCCACGGGTGCTGCAGGAGGTACGCAAACGGTTTCCCAACCTCCAACTGACGCTGCGAGCCGGTCAACAACCTCAGGTGGAAGCCTGGCTGGAGCGGCATGAACTGGACTTCGCCATCACACTGCTGGAAGGCCATTGCGCCAAAGGACTCAATCACCTGCCCCTGTTGGAACTGCCGCTGGTGCTGTTGGTTCCCAAGGCTTCCCGGTTCCGCAACGCCGGGCAAATTCTCGAAGCATTGGCCTCGGAGAGTTTGGAAGAGCCCCTGATCTCCGTCACCGCCGCCGAATTGGCTCCCCGGCGCTTCCGGGAATTTCTGGAAAGCCGTTCGCTGGAATGGCCCGCTCGGGTCGAGGTCACCGACCTGGAGTTGGTGGACGTTTATGTGCGCAACGGCTTCGGAATCGGGCTCAGTCTCGCCATTCCTGGAAACCCCATCGCCCAGGATTTGAAAGCGTTTCCCATCGCCGACATCGCCCCGCTGCGTTTGGGAGCTGTCTGGCAGGGGGCTCCCAGCGCGGTCATGAGCGCCCTCATCGAAACGCTCCAATCCTACATGAAGCAGGTCGCTGGAACCCTGCCCCATCATTGATCCGAGGCCCGTGCGGTGCCACCCTGTCCGGGTGAGCCATTTGAAACTCGCTCGGCAGGTCTTCGACATTGAATTGGCCGCACTGCGCTCGGTGAAGGGTTCCTTGGACGAGTCCTTCGATCGCGGAATCGATTTGATCTGTGCCACCTTGGCAGCCCGCCGGAAAATCGTCGTCCTGGGCGTCGGCAAGTCCGGCAACATCGGTCGGAAAATCGCGGCCACCCTGAGCAGCACGGGTTCGACGGCCGTGGTGCTCAATCCGGTCGATGCCTTGCATGGCGACCTCGGCATCGTGCAAGACGGCGACCTCATCCTCGCCCTCAGCTACTCGGGAGAGTCGTCCGAGTGGACGGACCTGCTTCCGGCACTGCGACGTTTTTCGGTCCAGATCATCGCCCTCACCGGCAACCCCAAATCCACGTTGGCTCAGCACAGTGATGTCATTCTGGACATCCGCGTTCCCCGGGAAGCCTGTCCCTTCAATCTGGCTCCGACGGCTTCGACCACCGCGACCTTGGTGATGGGAGACGCCTTGGCCATCGCGGTGATGACCGCGCGCGGATTCCGGAAACAGGATTTTGCCCAACGCCATCCGGCTGGGGCCATCGGGCGAGCCTTGCTCTACAAGGTCGGTGACATCATGCGGCGCGACCAACGCAATGCCGTGGCGCGTCAGGATCAGACGGTTCAAGACGGATTGCTCACGATGACCCACGCCAAAACCGGATCCGTCAGTGTGGTCGACGGCAAGGGGCGACTGGTGGGCGTATTCACCGATGGCGACCTCCGCCGACGGCTAGCGGCCCACGAAGACATTCTCCAGCGCCCGCTGAAGGAGGTCATGACCCGCAACCCCATCACCCTTCGCGACGACGCCCTCGCCGTGGACGCCTTACGCATCTTCAATGATCGCAATATCGACGATCTGATCGTGGTCAACGCGCGCAAGGAACCCGTCGGATTGGTGGACTCCCAAGACCTGCCCAAGCTCAAGCTGATGTGATCCACACGATCGGATGAGACGCCGGTTCCTCGAATGCCGGACGTTTTCGGCATTCCCGCCGAGCACTGCCGGACGTAGACTCACCGGCATGGTACACGTCGGCATCGGTTACGATGTCCATTGTCTGGTTCCCGACCGCAAGTTGGTCTTGGGGGGCGTCGAGATTCCGCACAGCAAGGGCTTGGACGGTCATTCGGACGCGGACGCTCTGCTGCACGCCATCACGGATGCGGTCCTCGGAGCGATCGGCGAGGTCGACATCGGCCACCTCTTCCCAAACACCGATCCTGCCTGGCGCAACGCCCCCAGCCGCATCTTCCTGGAAGAAGCCGCTCGTCGCGTCCAAGCACGGGGCGGTCGGATCGTGAACATCGACGCCACCCTCATCGCCGAACAACCGAAGATCTACCCCCACATCACCGCCATGAAGGCCCACATCGCCACCGCATTGGGTATCCCTCCGGGCAAGGTGGGCGTCAAGGCCACGACCAACGAAACCATGGGGTTTGTCGGTCGCCAAGAAGGCATCGCCGCCATGGCGGTGGCCTCGGTCAACCTGCCCGAAACCGAAGAATAACAGCAACCATGGGAGCCAAAGCGGACATCGGATGGACCACCCCGGGACCCGACGGGATCAAACGCCACGTCTACGCCCAACATGTGGGTGATCAGTGGAAATTCTTCGAACGCCCCAAGCGACGCGGCTCGGACATCGAATGGGTACCCATGCCCGAACCGCCGCTGGAAGATTGGCTGGAACTGCTCGACGCCCTGGAGCGGGGCTACGTGCGCCGACGCTACCCGCCGGAGCACATCGAAGCGGTGCGCAAACGCATCCGGGAAGTCTTCCCGGAACACCGCTTCCGGTGATCCGCACAGGGTTTCCCCTTTTGAATGATCGCGGTTTCGGGACACAGTAACCGTCATGAGCCGCCCGATCATTCTGGTGACGCCCAGCACCCACGCCGCCGGCGCGGAGTTTCCCGATCATTCCATCAGCGTCAGCAGCCGCTATCTGGAAGCGGTTCTCGATGCCGGAGGACTGCCTCTGGCTCTGCCTCAACTCACCCATCGGGGTCGGTTGGCCGAGTATCTGGAGCGAGCCGATGGCGTCTTGCTGACTGGCGGAGACGACATCCACCCGAAGCTCTACTGGCCGGAGGTTCCCCAGGAGTTGGTGGAACGCTGCGAGTTCCCGGAGCCCGATCGCGACGTGATGGAACTCACCCTTTTGGACGAGCTCTTTCGACGTCCCAAGCCGCTGTTGGCCATTTGTCGCGGGCATCAACTGGTGAACGTGGCCCTCGGCGGATCGTTGTATGTCGATCTCCCCACCCAGCGGCCCGGCGATATCCCGCATGCTCAGATGGACCGCCGATTCGAACCGGTTCATGCGGTGGATATCGCTCCGGACAGTCAAGCGGCGGCCATCTACCGAGCCAAAACTTTGGGTGTGAACAGCACACACCATCAAGCCATCCACCGACTGGCTGATCCGCTGAAGATCACCCTCAGTGCGGCCGATGGCGTGATCGAGGGCACCGAGCTCCGGGCTGAAAGTTCCGGGCTTCTGCCGTGGTTTGCCTCGGTACAGTTCCATCCCGAACGCCTTTATGCGGCCCACCCCGAACACGCCCGGATGTTCCGTGCCTTCGTTCAAGCCTGCTCACCCAAGCCATGAAACCCGGCCGCTACGTCATGAATCATTTCCTGCCGTTCCTCCTCCTCAGTGTGGTCTGTACAGCACTGCTGGGCGCAGAACCTGCATCACCCACAACGCGCCCCACACCGCCGGCCTACGAATATCGCCCCGGTTCCTTCGACGGGACCGGCAAGTGGTTTCTGGGCAGAGAAATCGCCCACTTCATGTCCCATCAAGGGGCACCGTGGCTCGAACGCGATGAGCGTGAAACAGAGGAAGCTCCCAATCGGTTGGTCAGCGCCCTGGGCCTCAAGCTGGGCGATCAGGTCGGTGACGTCGGAGCCGGGAGCGGATACCTGACCTGGCGCATGGCGCGGGTGGTGGGACCCATGGGCAAGGTTTATGCGAACGACATCCAACCGGAGATGATCGCCATCCTACGCACCAACTTGCTGGCGCGCGGCATCACCAATGTGATCCCGGTGCTGGGCACCACCACCGACCCCAAACTTCCGAACAACACTCTCGACCTCATCATCCTCGTGGACGTTTACCACGAATGCGACCACCCGATGGAGATGGCCCGGCGCATGACCGACGCACTCAAACCCGGAGGCCGACTGGTGTTCGTGGAGTACCGAGGCGAAGAGCGGTGGATCCCGATCAAGCCCCTGCACAAAATGACCGCTGCCCAGGTCCGCTCAGAAATGGCAGTCCATCCGAGTTTGGAGTTCGTGGAGAACCTGACGAACCTTCCACGCCAGCACATCCTCATATTCCGGAAAAAGCCGGGAAGACAGGAACCTGGAACTGACAAACCTTGAACTGACAATTGACGCCCCCTCGGAAAACCGCCTACCGTCACGGCTCATTTCGGTGTTCCAGAGTAGCTCAATGGTAGAGCAATCGGCTGTTAACCGATGGGTTGAAGGTTCGAGCCCTTCCTCTGGAGCCATCTTTCCTCTTCGTCAATTCACCGGTCCTTTCCCCCTGCGAATGGCCCGTCGTTCCCTCCGTTCGTCCTTTCAACCGTCATCGCCTGACGGACGTGTCTCCTCGGTTTTCCGTTCCTCGTCCTTGGCTGTTTCAGGCTAGGTCGAAAACCAGCACCTGAGACTCCGAAATCCCCTCGAGTTGCAGAACTTCAATCTCCGTCAGCGCCGCAGCATCGCCTGCCGACAAAACCTCCCCGTTGAGACGCAGTTGCCCTTCGGCCACATGAACCCAAGCGTGACGGCCCGGGGCCAAGCCATGACTCAGGCAATCTCCCGGCGACAGTTTCCCAAGCCAAAGGTCGGCATCTTGATGCATGGCAATGGATCCGTTGCGACCCTCTCGATTGGCAATGAGGTGCAAAACTCCAGATGCGGCCCTGGCCATGGATTTCTCTTCATACCGGGGCGAGACCCCGCGGCGCTCCGGCACGATCCAAATTTGAAGCAAATGCACCCAATCCTGGGCTGAAGGATTCACCTCGCTGTGATGCACCCCGGTGCCGGCGGCCATATATTGAACGTCACCCGCTTGAATCACCCGTCCATTGCCCATGGAGTCCCGATGCTCCAGGGAGCCCTTCAGGACATAGGTGAGGATTTCCATGTCCCGGTGCGGATGCATTCCGAACCCCATCTCCGGGGCCACCCGATCATCATTGATGACGCGCAAACTTCGGAAACCCATCCAACGGGGGTCGTGGTAATCGGCAAAACTGAAGGTGTGGAACGAATCCAACCAACCGTGGTTGGCGTGCCCGCGTTCTTGGCCCCGGCGGATCAGCATCATGGGCCTCAAGGTGACCGAGCCTGCCCCGACAGGCAACCCGTGTGCCGCCGGACAAAGGCTGTTGAATTGACCGTGGACCAGAGCCTGTCCCCATGACAATTTCCACGGAAGGAATCCCCGAGCCATGAATGCGTCCCAACCCCTCTGCAACGGCCCCTTGAGCAGCCGGCGCGAATGGCTTCGAGTGGGCGGGCTGGGGGCGTTTGGCCTCTCCCTTTCAAGCCTGCTGAACCCCGGAATCCAGGCCTGGGGATCGCCTGCCTCAACGGGCGCAGGCAACCGATTCGGTCAGGCCAAGTCGTGCATTCTCATCTTTCTGGCTGGTGGCCCGCCGCAACACGAGACCTTCGACCCCAAGCCTGATGCTCCGTCGGAAATCCGCGACAACTTCCGTTCCATCGCCACCCGAATTCCGGGCGCTCATTTTTGCGAGACACTGCCCTACACCGCCAAGGTGGCCAATCGACTGAGCGTCATCCGCTCGATGACCACGGAGATCGACGCCCATTCGACCAGCGGCGCCTTCATGCTCACGGGCTACGAACCCCAGACCAAGGCGGAGAATGTGCCCCCGGGCCCGCAAGATTGGCCCAGCATCGCCTCCGTAGTGGGCATGCTCAAACCCAGCACCCGCTCCCCCATGACATCGGTGGTGCTGCCGGAACCCCTGGCCAATGACGGCAACATCCTATGGCCCGGGCAAAATGGCGGATTCATGGGGCCTGCGTGGCATCCGATGCTCATGCGGTGCGATCCCACTCAGCTCCCGATGCAAATCGAGGGTTTGAGCCGGCAGGCGGGCGTCTCAGACCTGCGCCTTCAAGAGCGACGGAATTTGCTCGAGCAACTCGATGCCCATTTTCGTCAAGGCGTGGGCAGCGGGTCGGTTGCTTCTTGGGATCAATCCCATCAGAAGGCCTTCGAACTCCTGCATGCCGACGCCAGCCGACGCGCCTTCGAACTCGAACGGGAACCCGCCTCGGTCCGTGAGGCCTATGGTCCCCACAAGTTCGGCCAAAGCCTCCTGCTCGCTCGCCGATTGGTGGAAGCCGGCACCCGATTGGTCCAAGTGAACTGGCCCCGCGAAGGCAAGGCCGAGGTCGCGGGCAGCCCCCTGTGGGATACCCATGCCAGCAACGCCAGCCGTGTCCGGGATGTGCTTTGCCCCCAATTCGACCGCTCCTTCGCCACCTTGATCGAAGACCTTTCAAGCCGCGGACTCCTCGACGAAACCTTGGTGGTCGCCATGGGTGAATTTGGTCGGTCCCCGAAGATCAACGCCGTGGGCGGACGCGACCATTGGGGAGCGTGCTTCTCGGTGGCTTTGGCCGGCGCCGGAGTGCCCGGCGGACAAATCATCGGCTCCAGTGACCGCATCGGTGCCTACCCGGATTCGCGCCCGGTCCGGCCAAGGGATTTTTCAGCGACGTTGTT
>Ga0255100_1000119_pt1 | contig 37548 bp, 31 predicted proteins | sample Colum_Colum_RepB_2_FD_188449 | JGI IMG/M metagenome (GOLD analysis project Ga0255100, IMG submission 188449) | Freshwater microbial communities from Columbia River, Oregon, United States - Colum_Colum_RepB_8d | ecosystem: Environmental > Aquatic > Freshwater > River | place: USA: Oregon...
GTGCGGGGGCCAGTGCGGGGGCTGGCGGTGGAATGTCGGCTGTGCCTCGCAGCGCAGCCGGATCGCAGTCGGCAGTTCCTCCTGACTCACGAAGCAGGGGCAAAGTTGCCGCGCCCAGTCCGAGCCCGGATGAAGCCGAGATGGTGTGCATCGAGGCCGGGGTCTTTCGCATGGGGTGCGACCGGCGCGAGGGCGCGCCCGGTGATGGCGAATGGCCTGCTCGGCCGGTGCAGGTGGAGGCCTTCCGGATCGACCGTCACGCGGTGAGCAATCGGCGGTTTGCCCGCTTCGTGCAGCAGACCGGTTACATCACCGATGCCGAGCAGCAGGGCTGGTCATTTGTCTTTGCGGGCCTGTTGCCCGATGACTTCGCGCCCACGCGCGGGGTGGCCTCGGCCCCCTGGTGGCGTCAGGTTGAGGGGGCCTGCTGGAAGCATCCGCACGGCCCGCAGTCCGATCTGAGTGATGCCCTGGATTTGCCGGTCGTGCATGTCAGTCACCATGACGCGCTCGCCTTCTGTGCCTGGGCCGGCAAGCAGTTGCCCACCGAGGCGCAGTGGGAGCGGGCCGCACGGGGCGGACATGAGGGACGGCGATTCCCCTGGGGTGACGAGGAGTGGGTTGCCGATGGGGCCCGCTGCAATGTCTGGCAGGGCGTCTTTCCGAGTCGCAATGACTGCACCGATGGCTACTATGGCCTGGCCCCGGTCGATGCCTTTGCGCCCAATGATTTCGGCCTGTACAACATGGTGGGCAACTGCTGGGAGTGGTGCGCCGACTGGTTCGAGCCCGACTGGGCGGCGCAGCAGGTGCGTGCCGCAGCGGGCGGGCTGATCATCGATCCCACCGGCCCGCAGGATGGGGATCATCGGGTGCTGCGGGGCGGCAGTTTTCTCTGTCATCCTTCCTACTGCTGGCGGTATCGCAATGCGGCGCGTTCGGCGAGCACACCCGACAGCAGTACCGGCCATATCGGCTTTCGTTGTGTGGATTCAAGACCATGAAAACATCGACCTCCGAATTTCTGACTCTGCGCGGCCTGCGTTATCACGTGCGCACCTGGGGCTCGCCCATGCGACCGATGATCGTGATGCTGCACGGGTTTCAGGATGTCTCGGCCTCCTGGCAATGGACCGTCGATGCCCTGAGTTCGGACTGGTTTGTGGTGGCGCCCGACTGGCGTGGCTACGGCCTGAGCGCGCGCAGCGGATCGGACGCCTACTGGTTCGTCGATTACCTGGGCGATCTCGATGCCCTGCTCGATCACTACAGCCCCGAACACCCGGTGCGGCTGGTGGGTCACAGCATGGGGGCCGCGGTGGGGGCGCTGTATGCGGGTGTGCGTCCGGATCGGGTGGCGCGCTTTGTGAATGTTGATGGCTTCGGGCCGCCCTCGATGCGCCAGGATCCGACGCCCCGCAGGCTGGCCAAGTGGCTTGCTCAGCTCAAGGACGACACCGGCCAGCGGCCCTACGCTGACTATGAGGAATTCGCCCTGCGCATGCAGTCCGAGAATCCGCGCCTGACCACCGATCGGGCGCGGTTCATTGTGGAGCACTGGGGTGAGCCCGATCCTGAGGGCGGCGTGCAGCGCCGGGCCGATCCGGCGCACAAGCGCATCAACCCGCAGCCGCTTTCCACCGAAGACATTCTGGCCTGCTGGCAGCAGACCCAGGCTTCAGTGCTCTGGATTGATGGAGCGCAGTCGGGGCTGTGGGCCCGACTGACCGCCGATCCGCAGGAGTTTGAGCGTCGGGCCATGGCCTATGGCGATCTGCGCATCGAGCATGTACAGGACGCGGGCCACAACGTGCACCACGATCAGCCCGAGGCGCTGGCGGCCCTGATCGAGGACTTCATGGGGTCTTGATGGCGCGCCGGGATTCCCGTCGAGCGATCCACAGCGTGGCCCCCACGATCACCACGCCACCGATCAGGGTGGTGCCACTGGGCGCATCGCCAAAGACCAGAAACCCCCAGCTGGTCGCCCAGACCAGATCCAGGAACTTGATCGATTGCGTGGCCGACATGTCGGCGGTCTTGAGCGAGCAGGTCAGGCAGTAGTGCCCCAGGCTGCCCAGGATGCCGGCCACCAGCATCAGCGCCCATTGCATGGGTGTGGGCCACGACCAGAAAAAGAGCGCGATCGGAAAGGTGATGATCGCCACCGTGATGCCCTGCCAGGCCACGATCACCTCGGGGCTGTCGCGCCGTGTGAGGATCTTGACCAGCAGAAAGGACAGCGAAAAGACGGGGGCCGAGGCCAGCATGATGAGTGAGTACCAATCGCCGCTGCCGCTCAGACGCGGTCCCACCACGATCAGCACCCCTGAAAACCCCACCACGGCGGCGATCCAGCGATCGAGACGCATCTTCTCGCCGAGCAGCCAGGCAGCAAAGATCATGGTGAAGATCGGCCCGGTGTAGCCAATGGCTGTCATGTCGGCCAGCGCCAGGTGGGGCAGGGCATAGAACCACAGGCTCAGCCCCACCGCATGCACCAGCCCGCGGCTGAACTGGCCGCCCAGGTCATTGGGCTTGTAGCGGGCCAGACCCGCCTGCAGCATCAGCGGCAGCATGACCAGCGCCCCCATCAGATAGCGCAGAAACTGCGCCTGAAAGGGGTGCATGTTCATCGTGAGGTGGCGCAGCAGCGTGTTGAGCGCCGAGAAGGTGAAGCCGGCCAGCGCCGCCCAGATGATGGCCCGCGTGGTGAGCGGCGCGCGATGGAACCAGTCGAGTGCTGCCCGCACTCAGACCACCGCCTGAGCCGCGGGCACCAGCATGCGATTCCAGGTGGGTGTGATGACAACCTCGGGCATGCAGGCATGCGCCGGCATGCGGGCCAGAAACAGCACCAGTTCGCCCAGATCATCGGGCTGCAGCATGCGCGCCTTGTCCGCGTCGGACACCGGAATCGGCCGGTTCTTGAGGATGGGGGTGGCCACCTCGCCCGGGCAGACGGCCGTGGCCCGAATGCCGTGGATGCATTCCTCGATGTTGAGGCTGTCGGTCATGGCGTTCAGACCGAACTTGGCGGCGCTGTAGGCGGGGCCGGTCATGGTGCCCACCCGCTTGCCGGCCACCGACGAGATGTTGATGATCAGACCGCCGCCCTGCTTGCGCATCATGGGCAGCACGGCATGGCAGCAGTAGAACGCACCATCGAGGTCGATGCGGATGACCTGATCCCAGCCGTCGGTCTCCAGATGCTTCCAGTTGCGCTTGGGGATGTTGAGGCCCGCGCTGTTGACCGAGACATCCACCCGGCCTTCCTTGGCGGCAATCTCCTCGGCGACGGCGAGCACGGCGGCCTTGTTGGCCACGTCGAGCGGTGCGACACGGCACTGCCCACCCGCAGCCCGGATCTGGGTGGCGACCCGCTCAAGCTCGCTCGCTCGGCGACCCGACAGCACCACCGTCATGCCGGCGCCGGCCAGTGCCACTGCGGCCGCTTCGCCGATGCCGGTTCCGGCGCCCGTGATCCAGGCAACCTGTCCGTTGAGATTTCGCATCATCGTCGTTGTTCCTTGCTTGTCTGGTGTGTTTCGTTTGGGGGACCCGATCAGGCGAAGGTGATCGCCTTGCGGCGATCGGCCCGTTCGAGGTGGGGAATGTTGTTCAGGCTGGTCAGGCGCAGCTCGTCGCCAATGGCCAGCAGTTCGCAAAACCCGGTGTTGCGAAACTGCAGGTTGAATTCGATCGCGCTGGCTGCGCTCGCGCCGGTGAGCTCCGAGATGATGCGCCCGATCGCGCCGCCTGAACTCACCACCAGGGCGATGTCGTCCCGACCCAGACCGGTGCTGCCCTGATGCAGGCCCGCCCGCATGCGCTGCGCAAACTCGCCCCAGGTCTCGGGCATGGTGGGCAGCTCATCGCGCGCCCAGGCCAGCATTGCCGCCCGAAAGGTCTTCCAGTAGCCGCGATAGTCAGCCTTCTGATGGGCCACGGGGTCGGCCCCCTGGGTGTAGGCCGCATAGAGCTTGTCGCCGTGGTATTCGTTCAGGCCTTCATGGGTCTGAATGGCATTTGCATCCTGGCCCAGCACGCCCAGGATTTCACGGGCGGTGTCCTGCTGGCGTTTGAGGCTGCCCGCCACCACCCGGGAGAACTGCACGCCGCGCTCGGCAAAATACTCGCCCAGCCAGCGCGATTGCTGTCGGCCGAGATCCGAGAGTCGATCGTAGTCGTGGGTGCCGAACGAGGCCTGTGCATGACGCACCAGAAACACCAGCGCCATCAGATCACGCCCTTGTCGCGCAGGCCCTGAATGGCGGCCTCGGTGTAGCCCAGTTCGGTCAGCACCTGTTGGGTGTGCTCGCCCAGCAAGGGAGGACGCACGCGCGGCACCGCCTGGGTCTCGGACATCCAGATGGGCACCGCGGCCACCGGTGCGGGCTTGGGCAGGCCCGGATAGTCGGTGTCCTGCAGCACACCCAGAGCCTGCACCTGAGGATGGTCCAGAGCCTGCTGCGGGGTGAGCACCGGGGCGCTCGGAATCTTGGCATCACCCAGAATCTTCACGATGTCGTCGGTGGCTCGCTCGGCGCACCAGCGCCCCATGCGCTCACTGATGATCGCGGCATGTGCACCCCGGTCGTCATCGGTCGCAAAGCGCGGGTCGGTCAGCCACTCGGGCTCGCCCATCAGCTTGGCCCAGCGCTTGTAGAGCGGGTTGCCCGTGACGGCCACCAGCACCCAGCCATCGCGGGTCTTGTAGATGTCGGAAGGCGCCGCGGTCTGACCGCGGTTGCCCGTGGGGATGCGATTGGGCGCCACCACGGCCTGCTCGATGAGCGAGGCATTGTTGATGGTGAGTGCCGTGGCCAGCAGGGCACCGGTCACGATCTGGCCTTTGCCGGTCTGCTGGCGCTCCATCAGCGCGGCCATGGTGCCAAAGGCGCAGTGCAGTGCGGTGCCGAAGTCCACATAGGGGGCCGAGGCCCGGTAGGGCTGATCCAGCGTGCCGGTCATGTAGGTGGCGCCGCACATCACCTGGCCAATGCCATCGAAGCCCACATTCGCACTCATCGGTCCCACGGGCCCGAAGGCCGTGTTGGTCACGAAGATGATGTCCTTGCGGTAGGTGCACAGGGTTTCGTAGTCGAGGCCCATGGACTTGAGCGTGGCCGCCGGCAGATTGGCAATCACCACATCGGCACTGCGCACCAGGCGTGCCACCACCTCGCGCCCTTCGGGTGAGGCCGGGTCGAGCGTGACGGAGCGCTTGTTGCGGTTCATCTGCAAAAAGAGCGCACCCACGCCGCCGCCCACCTGAGCCGGAAAGCGATCCTCGCTGCCATCGCGCTTTTCGATGCGGATGACATCGGCCCCGTATTCGGCCAGCAGCGCGCCACAGTAGGGGCCGGCGATGTAGCGGCCAAAGTCGATGACGCGGACACCTTTGAGAACTGCGGACATGGGATTCAGACTCCTTGACGACAAACGATGCTGATGAAGACGCGGAAAAAGGATCGAAAAGACGAAGTGTATGAAGATGAGGCGATACCGATGAGGTTGAGCCTGACCTGACGCGTCAGGCCTCCGGGGCGACCTGTCTCAGGGCACTGCTGCGGCTGCGCCGGGCGCGACCAGATTGCGTGACGGCGTGGGCGCGTAACTCACCACGCCATCAGCCAGGAGTTTCTCAAAACCGGCCGCATCCACGCCGGCATGTTCGCCCAGCACGGCCTGCGAGTGTTCGCCCAGCAGGGGAGCCGGGCTGCGGTTGCCCAGGCGTTCGCCATCCTGCACGATGGCCAGGCCCAGTTGACGCTGCGGCCCCGACACCTCGCGCACCAGGTCGATGTAAAAGCCGGTGTCCTTGAAGTGCGTCAGATCGGGCAGTTGTTCTGCCTTGAGCAGCGGAGCTGCGGCCACCCCGGCCCGTTGCAGCGCATGGGCAGCGGCCTCGGCGCTTTGGGTGCGGGCCCAGTCGGCGATCGCGCCTTCCAGGCTCGCAGCCTGCTGTTGGCGGCCCGCTGCGCTGTGCAGGGCCGGGTCGGTCAGCCACTCTTGGCGCCCCAGCAGGCGGGTCAGTGCCGCAAAGGCGGCATCGGTCTGCACCGATACGGCGAGCCACTCATCACTGCCCCGAGCGGCAAAGATGCCGTGAGGGGCATGAACCGGATGCCGGTTGGCCCAGCGCAGGGTGTGTGCCGCCTGGCGCTGATAAGCCAGCAAGGACGGCGTGGTGAACTGCAGCATGGCCTCGACCATGCTCACATTGGCGTACTGGCCTGCGCCCGAGGCCTGCCGGTGGATGAGGGCGGTGAGGGCTGCAGCGCAACCAAACAAGCCCCCGATCGGATCTCCATAGGCCAGATGGGCCATGGTGGGCGGGTCTTGAGGGCGACCGGTGAAGCAGGGCACCCCAGCCCCCTGCTCCAGGGTGGAGCCATAGGCGCGGGTGTCCGACCAGTCGTTACCCGTGCCAAAGGCCGACATCGACACCATCACGGCGCGCGGATTGTGCTGGCGCACCACCGACTCGCCCAGGCCCAGCTTGGCCATCACGCCCGAGGCCTGATTCTCGATCACGACATCTGCGCCCCGGATGAGTTCAAGCGCGAGTGCCTGGCCCTCGGACCGGGTCAGGTCCAGGCTCACGCCCTGCTTGCCGCGATTCAGGCCACAGAAGGTCTTGGCGTTTTCGTAGCCCTTGTCGCGAATGTATTCCGGGGTCCAGTTCACGCCGCGCCACCAGTCGGGGTAGCGGGCGGCTTCGATCTTGAGTACGGTAGCGCCCAGGTCGGCCAGCAGGCGGGCGGCCAGCGGCCCGGCCCAGCCCATGGTGAAGTCGACCACCTTGAGCCCCTGCAGCGGCCCGGCGTCGGCGGCGGCCTGCGTCAGTGGCGCTCGGCCTGGTGCTGATCCCGCTGTCGATGCTGCCGGCGCAGACGCAGCCGCTGTGGTCTGCCTGAGCGACGCAGCATCGCTCGACGAAGTGTCCTGCGCGGCCGCTGATCGCTGGCCCTGAACCCGATCCGCGTGCAGCCGATCGGCCATGGGTGAGGCCTGCAGGGACAGCGGCGTGCGGGGCACCTGCACCTCGCGACCGTTCAGGCTCAGGCGGGCCAGCGATTGACGGGCCTTGAACACCGGATGATCCAGGATGCCCGGGGCATCGGGCACGACCACGATCGGCACGCGATGCTCGCGCCCGATCGCACCCCACTCGGCGGCCGTACGCGTGGCCAGCACCTTGACCAGGGCCGCCTCGACCTCATCCTGGCGGGCAAAGCGCAACTCGCGCGTGACCAGACCCGTATCGGCCGCCTGCTCGGGCAGGGGCAGAGCCTTGCACAGGGCCCGCCACTGATCGGGGGTGGTGATGGTGATGCCGACCCAGCCATCCTTGCAGGGATAGACGCCAACCGGCGAGTTGGGTGAAAAGCGATTGAGTCCGCAGCGCTGCATGGCCAGGCCGTCGCGCTCGAAGAAATGCATGTGCATCTCGGCCAGCACCATGTTGGCCTCGAGGATGCTGACCTCCAGAAGCCGGGTCGGGGCGGGCTGCGTTGTTCGGGCCTTGAGCACCGCCGCGCAGGCGGCAATGTAGGCTGTGACGCCGCCGACGAGCGTGGCCTGCCGATCGCCCGTGAAGGTGGGTGGGCCTTCGATCGGGCCCACCATGTGGGGCATGCCGCTCAGGGCCTGCACCACCAGATCGCTGCCCTGCCAGTGCTGCCAGGGCCCACCGCGCCGGCCAAACCAGCTGAGTTCGATCTGCGCGATGCGCGGCCTGAAGGCGGCCGGCGCGCTGCTGTGTTCACCCAGAATCACCAGATCCACCGTCTGGCTCAGGGCCACGAGCGCACTGCCGGTGGCTTCGCTCACGGATTTGCCCGCATGCAGGAACTCGGCATAGTCGTGATCCCAGTCGCAGGCCTCCCGAACCACGCCCTGCAGCGCCTCGCCCGGAGCCCAGGCCGCACGCGTGACCTGTGCACCGGCATCAACCAGCATGCGTGCACAGTGGGCCGCGGCCGCACCCCCGCCGATTTCGAGCACCGTGAGGCCCGCCAGCGGGCGAGGGGTCGGGGCAGGGGCTGAGCACATGTCGGATCCTCAGGCGGTGGCAATACCCAGCAGCCGGGCGGCATTGCCCAGTCTCCGGGGAATCGAATTCTTGTAGGAGTCCAGATCCAGCGCCTCGCCCTGCTCACCCTGCTGACCATTCAGATAGCGCGCATAGACGCCTTCGCCGATGCTGGCCAGACGCCACTGACAGAAGGCCCGGTAATACACGATCCGGTCCAGACCGACCTTCATGCGATCGGCATAGAGCGCCGCCATGTCATCCTGGCTCGGAAAGCCGGGCAGGCTGGTGGTTTGCGGGTCGCCGCGCTGATCGGGATCGTTGGGATCAAACCAGTAGCCCAGCAGACCGCCCAGATCGGCCATGGGCTCGCCGAGCGTGCACAACTCCCAGTCGAGGACCCCGGCCACCGGACCCTTCGGATCCATCATGCAGTTCGACAGCCGATAGTCCCCATGCGCGATGGTGGCTGGCGAGGCCGGCGGCAGGCGACTCATGAGCGTGTCGCGAACCTTCTCGAAGATCGGCAGCTCGCGGGTCTTGGATCGTTCCCACTGTTCGGACCAGCGCTTGAGCTGGCGCTCGATGTAGCCCTCGCGCTTGCCAAGATTGCCCAGGCCCACGGCATCGATATCCACCCGATGCAGATCGCACAAGGTATCGATGAGGGCTACGCTCATCGTGCGTCGCACCTCGGGGCTGAGCGTGCGACCGACTTCGATGTCGCGAACCACCACACCATCGAGAAAGTGCATCACATAGAAGTCGCGTTCATTCACGGACGCGTCCTGGCACAGGCCCACCAGCCGAGGCACGGGCACGGCGCTGCCCGCCAGGGCGCTCATGAGTCGATGCTCGCGCGCCATGTCATGCGCGCTGGGCAGCAAGGGCCCCATGGGCGGGCGACGCAGCACGAACCGTCGGCCCGCTGCATCGGTGACCATGAAGGTCATGTTGGAGCGACCCCCGGCAATCAGCTTGAATTGAAGCGGTGGGGTGATGTCGGTGTGATCGGCCATCCAGGCCGTGACCTGGGCGGCATTGATGCCTGATACCGAACCGGCGTCCTGGGAAGGTGCAGCAGCGTTCATGGCGTTCTTCTCATCCGTTCAGAGTCGACCTTTGTCGAGATCCAGAAACCCTCGGGCCACATTGACCCGCAGCACATCGCTTTCGCCCTCCACCAGGCGACTCGCCCGCAGGCGCCGCACGGTGGCCTCAAGTGGATGACCCACCACCAGGGCCTCGCCACCGGTGAGCTGGATGGCGCTGTCGATCACCTCGTGGGCCACTTCGCTGGCAAAGACCTTGGCCGCGATACTTTCGTTGACGGCCGGATCACCGGAATCCACCAAACGTGCGGTGCGATACACCACCGAGCGCGCTGCATAGGCCTGAATGCGCAGATGACCGAAGCGCAGGCGGATGCGATCGGATTCGGCAAGCGGCCCGTCGCGGCGCGGCTTGCGCAGCGTGCCGGCCAGTTGATCCAGAATCCAGCCGATCGTGCCCACACAGTCGGCAGCCACAGCGCGGCGCACCCCACTGATCTTGTGGATGGCCTGGGAGCGTCCGGCACCCGGTGCGCCCAGGGCATGGTGTCGCGGAACGCGCGCCGCCTCGAACACGAAGGCGGCATGGTGACTGCCGTCGATCGATTCAAAGCGCTGCTCGATTCGCACACCGGGCGTATCGGTATCGATGACGACCATGGCTGGACCCTGGCCTTCGATATCAACCAGTGCCACCAGAAAATCGGCCTGCGCGCCCTGGGTGACATAGGACTTGCGGCCGGTGATGACGAGGGTGTCGCCTTCAACCCGGGCCCAGGTCGGTCTGGGCATGCCGGAGGGCTCGGTGAAGGCAAAGCCCGATCGCTTGTCGCCGGCCAGCAAGGGCAGCAGATGGCTGCTTCGCAAGGGCTCGGCCACATCGGCCAGCAGGCCGGCCTCGGCGCCGAACCAGCCGGACCAGTGTCCGACCCCCTCGAGCGCGAGGGTTTCGCGAGCCACCAGCAGCGCCAGCGCGCCGGTGTCTGGGGCTTGGGTCAGGCTGTACAGGCCCGCGCTGCGCGAGAGCGCACGAACCGCATCCGTGCGCGCCTTGCGTTGCACATCGTCAAGCCCCTGAAGGCTCGCAGCAGTCCAGTCGCGAGCAGCCTGTCGGGCCGCTTCGCGGGTGCGTTCGCGCAGTGCGACCAGCGTCTCAGGGAGCTGGTCGGGCATGTCAGCCGACCTGCTGCATGCGCAGCACGCTGGGCGGGCCATCCATGAAGGCGCCCATTTCGCGACCGATGGTCTTGAAATGGTCCATGCCGCGATGGGCCTTCATGGCGTCTTCGTCCTTGTAGCGCTCCATGAAGACATAGGTGCTGGGGTCTTCGCCCTTGTTGAGCGTGTACAGCATGCAGCCCGGTTCGTTCGCATTGACTGCGGCGACCAGACGCAGGGCCGTGGCTTCGAAGGCGGCTTCCTGGCCGGCCTTGACCTTGATGGTGGCAACAATGCTCTGGATCATGTCGGTCTCCTGGTGTGATGGGTTGTGGCTGAAGTCTACATGGACGGCTGTCCTGATTGCCGGGCCTGCCGGGCATCGGATTCATGAAAGCGCCCTGAAAAGCCGCTTGCAGGCCTCGCGGTAAGATCGACGGGCAACTTTCGAAATCACAAGGAGACGATATGTCCGCGCCTTCTGCACCGGCCAAGATGGTGCCGGTTGCCACGCCCGCCAGTCAGCCCTTCTGGGATGGCACCCAGGTGGGCGAGCTGCGACTGCAGCACTGCACCGACTGTGGCCATCACTTCCTGTACCCGCGTCTGAGCTGTCCGAGCTGTGGCAGCCGCAAGACCGACTGGGTGCGCGCGGCAGGTCGCGGGCGGCTCTATTCGTTCGTCATCAGTCATATGGCTGCGCCGGGCTGGCAGGGTGAGACGCCCTATGTGATTGCCGTGGTCCAGCTTGAAGAGGGTCCGCGCATGCTCTCGAACCTGGTGGGTGTGCCGGCCGACCCGGCCGCGCTCGTGCTCGACATGCCCCTGGAGGTGACCTTCCAGGCCCGCGGCGACAAGATGCTGCCGCTCTTCAAACCTGCAGGAGCCGCGCAATGAGTGCCCGCATGAAGATTGCGATCGCCGGTGCAGCCGAGACCGACCTGGGTGCGCTGCCCAACCTGTCCGAGCTCGATCTGCGGGCCGATGCCGCCCATCGCGCGCTGGCCGATGCCGGGCTCACCATTCGCGATGTCGATGGCATCACCAGTGCTACCGAATCGCCGATCGATGTGGCGCACTATCTGGGCATCACGCCCAACTGGTACGACGGCACTTCGGTGGGAGGCTGCTCCTTCCTCGTGCATGTGCGTCATGCGGCTGCGGCCATCCGGGCGGGGCTGTGCCACACGGTTCTGGTGCTGCACGGCGAATCGGGTCGCTCCCAGGTCGGGCGTCCGCCGCGGGTGCGCATGCCCACCAGCCCCCTTGGACAGTTTGAATTGCCCTACGGCGCCTTTGCGCCACCGAACATGTTCACGTTGCCGGTGATGCGCTTTCTGAAGGACACGGGCCAGACCCTCGAAGATCTGGCCGAGGTCGTGGTGGCGCAAAGCCATTGGGCCGAAGGCAATCCGCGGGCCAGTCGTAACAAGCGACTCACCCAGCAGGAGGTGCTCGGTGCGCCCATGATTGCGTGGCCGTTTACCAAGCTGATGTGCTGCGTGGTGACCGACGGGGGCGGTGCCCTGGTCATCACCAGTGCCGACCGGGCCAAGGACATGAAGACGGCAGGCAGGACGGTCTGGCTGCTGGGCTCGGGCGAGGCCTGCGACAGCCCGATGGTCTCGATGATGGACGACATGACGTCCTCCAAGGGCTTCAAGATCGCAAGCCGCCAGGCCTTCGCGGAGTCCGGCGTTCGCCCGGCTGACGTGGACCATCTCATGGTCTACGATGCCTTCGCGCATCTGCCGCTCTATGGCCTGGAAGACCTGGGTTTTGTGGGGCGTGGCGAGTCGGGTGCCTTCATTCGAGCAGGCCACACCCGCCCCGGTGGCAAGCTGCCCATGAACACCTCGGGCGGCGGCATTCTGTACACCCACACCGGCATGTACGGCATGTTCGCGATCCTGGAGGCCGTGAGGCAATTGCGCGGTGAGGCCTTCCGTCAGGTGCCTGGCGTGAAGACCAGCCTGGTGCAGGGCGTGGGCGGCATGTTCACGGCGGCAGCCACGCTGGTGCTCTCCAATCAGGAGCCCTGATCGGTGCGCAGACCAGGGGCGCTGAGGGCCCGCTACCCAGCAGCCCTGGTGGGCCCGCTACGCAGGAGCCCTGATCAGCCTTGGAGGGAGCCCACCAGATCTTCGATCAGGTGGGCAACCTGGGCCGGATCTTCCATCGGCAGGAAGTGGCTGCGATCGGCGATCAGCCGGTCGTGGCCCTGCCTGAATTCACCGGCCAGTTCGGGCCAGGTCGGCGAGTACGAGTAGTCAAACGGATCCGCTTCCGGCGTGCGCTGGCGGGCCCGGACCACCCACACCGGAATCTGCAGCGCCCGGACGCTGGCATAGACGCTCGCATTCGAGCGTCCGGTCATGTACACGCTGGCTTCCGTGAGCGGGCTGCAGGCGAGTTCCAGCCCGTTGCCATCGGCTGCAGGCAGCAACCCGTGAGTGCAATAGTCGCGCAGCGACAGGGCATCAAAGAGGTCATAGGGGCGGCGGGTGGCGAAGCGCTCGATCATCTCCTGCGCACTGGCAAAGCGGCTGCGTCGCTTGGCGGCCGGATGCATGCCCGATCCCATGGCGGGATGCGGCAGGTGATACGCCGCAGGCGAGGCAATCACCGGGTCGATCAGCAGCAGCGCCCTGAAGCGCTCGGGTTCGCGGGCTGCTGCCTGCACGAGGCCATGGGCGCCCATGCTGTGACCCACGCCCACCAGACCACCGAGCTCGCGGGCCTTCACGAAGCCCGCCAGATCCTCACCGAAATGCGCCCAGCTCGTGATGGGCACCTGGGTGCTGCGGCCATGGCTGCGCTGATCGAGCGCCACTGCATGATGTCCGGGCAAACGATGGATGACCTGATCCCAGACTCGGCAGTGAAAGCCGGTGGCATGCACCATCAGCAGGGTGGCTGCCTGCGCCTTGCGCTCGACATGCCACTCCACCCCATGCAACTCCAGCGGCCCGACCGCGGTTCGATGCTGAGCATCAGGGTTCAAGACATCAGCCTCCGGAAATCCGTGGAATGAGCACCACGTCGCTGTCAGGTCCGATCGGCTCGAGCAGACCCTCCTGATGAATCTCGCCATCGATGGCGATGGCCATGCCGGCTTCAACCCGCGCGAGCACCCCGGGATGCAACGCATCGATCTGGCGCAAGGCGGCCCGCACCGTGGCGGCCTGCACCTCGAAGCGGGCCTGTCCGCCCGTGAGGGCGAGCAGGCCCTGATCGACCGAACTCACGACCGCCACGACGGCTACAGAGCCTCGAGCACGCGCATGGGGGTGAGCGGCAGCGAGCGCATGGGCTGGCCGGTCACCTGGCTCACGGCACATGCAATTGCAGCCAGCGGCGGCACGATGGGGGCTTCGCCCACGCCCTTGGCGCCGTACGGGTGGCGGCTGTTGGGCGCCGACTCGACCAGGATGGTATCGATCATGGGCAGGTCACTGGCCACCGGCATGCGGTAGTCCAGAAAACCCGGATTGAGCAGCACGCCGCGCTCGTCATAGAGATAGGCCTCGTTGAGTGCCCAGCCCACGCCCTGCGCCACGCCACCCTGGATCTGGCCCTCGACATACGAGGGATGGATGGCACGCCCCACGTCCTGGGCTGCGGTGTAACGCACCACCGTGCTGCGCCCGGTTTCGGGATCGATTTCAATGTCGCACAGGTGCACCGCAAAACCGGGCCCTGCGCCACTCGCGTTCAGGGTCACTTCTGCACCGATGGGGCCTCCCGTGCGCGCACTGCGCCCGGCCAGCGCCTTGAGGCTGAGTGGGCCCTGTGGCTTGGCGGCATCGAGGCAGACCGCCTGACCCTGCTCCCACTTCACCTGCTCGATCGGCACATCCCAGGTTGCCGCCGCACGCCGGCACAGATCCTTGACCACCTGTTCGGCCGCCCGCACCACGGCCATGCCTGTGGCAAAGGTGACGCGGCTGCCGCCGGTGGTGGCCGAGTAGGCGATGGTGGCGGTGTCGGCCACCTGCGCGCGCACCCGCTCATAGGGCAGGCCCAGCACTTCGGCGGCCATCATGGCCATCGAGGCGCGCGAGCCGCCGATGTCGGGGTTGCTCGAGATGACCGTGGCACCGCCGTCTTCATCGATATGTACGGCAGCCGACGATTCGCCGCCGATGTTGAACCAGAATCCACAGGCCACGCCGCGCCCTTGGTTCGGGCCGAGCGGCGCACGGTAGTGCGGATGATTGCGGATCGCCTGCAGGGTTTCGATCAGGGCGACTTCCCGGAAGGTGGCCCCATAGACCGCCTTGGTGCCGGGCTTGACCGCATTCTGGATGCGCACATCGATGGGATCGAGCTGAAGGGTGCGGGCGAGCTCGTCAATGGCGCATTCCACCGCATAGGCGGCCATGGGCGCACCCGGGGCCCGATAGGCCGCCACCTTGGCCCGGTTGCTCACCACGTCATAGCCCGTGACGGCCACATTGGGAATGTCGTAGCAGGCAAACGCGGCCATGCTGCCCGCGCCGACCGGTGAACCGGCAAAGGCGCCAGCCTGATACTTGAGCACGAGCTGGGCCGCCGTGATGCGGCCACTGCGATCGGCGCCGAGCGCGATCTCCATGACCGAACCGGAGGTGGGGCCGCTGGCCACAAATACCTCTTCGCGGCTCATCACCATGCGAACGGGCCGGCCGCACTGGCGCGAGAGCGCAAGCGCCACCGGCTCGAGGTACACCGTGGTCTTGCCACCAAAGCCACCGCCGATTTCGGCGGGGATGACCTTGAGGTCGGCCAGTTCGATGCCAAGCAGCTTGGCGCACATCGCGCGCACGGCGAAGTGGCCCTGCGTGGAGACCCAGAGCATGTGCTGGCCATCGGCCCCGCTGGATGCCACGCAGGCCTGCGGCTCGAGATAGCCCTGATGCACCGGCTCGGTGGTGTATCGACCCCGCACCACCACGTCGGCACTGGCCAGGGCTGCGGTCACATCGCCGCGCCCGATCACCACCTTCTCGGCGATGTTGGACGGCGCGGTGGGTTTGGGGGTTTCGCCCTTGGTGAAGAGGTCGTCATGCAGCAGGGGCGCGCCAGGCGCCATGGCCGCCTCCACGTCGATCACATGAGGCAGCACCTCATAGCGAACCTCGATGCACTCAAGCGCCCGCGCCGCGATCTCGGGCGAGGTGGCCGCCACGGCCGCCACGGCGTGGCCCACATAGAGGACCTTGCCGCGCGCCATGCAGTTGTGCGACAGATCGCGCAGCGTGGCCGCGCCTTCACCGGCCTCGACCGATTCATTCCCGAGCTCGGGAAAGTCTTCCGAGGTGACCACGGCCTTCACGCCCGGCAGTGCACGGGCCGCGCGGGTGTCGATGCTCAGGATCCGTGCATGGGCATGCGGGCTGCGCAATACGCGGCCGGTGAGCATGCCGGGCAGACGCAGATCGGCGCCAAAGTTGGCCCGCCCCTGCACCTTGTCGGCGCCATCGGGGCGGATGGGTCGCTGGCCCACCACTCGCAGTGCATCGGACCCGGCCTGCGTGTCGGGGGTGAGTTGTGTCGGGCTCTGAGGTGCGTTCATGTCCGGGCCTCCCTCAGGTCGCGCGCGGCATCCAGTACCGCACGCACGATCTTGTCGTATCCGGTGCAGCGGCACAGATTGCCCGCCAGGGCATAGCGCACTTCGGTCTCGGTGGGGTCGGGATTGCGATCGAGCAGGGCTTTGGCCGCGATCAGAAACCCGGGTGTGCAAAAGCCGCACTGCAGCGCGGCATGCTCCAGAAACCGCTGCTGAACCGGATGAAGGGTGTTGCCCTGGGCAAGCCCTTCGATGGTGGTGACTGCATGGCCTTCCACTTCGGGCGCCAGCACCAGGCAACTGCACACCAGCTGGCCATCGAGCAGCACCGAGCAGGCACCGCAATCGCCGCTGCTGCAGCCTTCCTTGGTTCCGGTCAGGTCGAGCTCATCGCGCAGGGCGTCGAGCAGCGTCTGACCCGGACGGGCCAGGAACTGCACAGGCTCGCCATTGACCTCGGCCTGAACGGCTACCCCCGGGCTTGCGGCCGGGGCACTTGCGGATGCAATCGGTCGGGCACTCATGCGGCTGCTCCCTGGCTGCGCGCCCAGGCGATGCGGGCTGCACGCTGGGCAAGTACGCCGGCCACCCGCACGCGATAGCCTGCAGTGCCGCGCTTGTCATCGATGGGTTTGCAGGCTGCGCGAGCGGCCTCGGCCAGCGCGCGCAGGGTGTCGTCGTTCATGGGGTGCCCGACCAGGTGGGCAACATCCACCTCAACAGCGGTGGGTGCCACCGCACCAAGCGCCAGGCGAAGGGCTGAAAGGTGCTCGCCATCCGGACTGCGTTGTACGAAGACCCCTGCGCCCACGACCGCAATGTCCATCTCGGTGCGCGGAATGAGGCGCAGATAGGCATCGCCCTGGCGCGCCTGAGGCGCCGCAATGCGCAGGGCGCGAAGGATTTCTCCAGCCCCCAGCTGATTGCGTCCGGGCCCGCTCTGCAGGCGCGACACCGGCACGACCCGTTCACCCGCAGGCCCCGAGATCAGGCACTGCGCACCCGCAGCGATCAGGGCGGGCGCACTGTCGGCGGCCGGCGAGGCATTGCACAGGTTGCCGCCCAGGCTCGCGCGGCCCTGAACCTGAGCCGACCCGATCAGACCCGCGGCCTCGACCACGCCCGGCCAGGCGGCTCGCAGCCCGGCATGGCGCCCAATCTGCACACAGGGCGTGGCCGCCCCGATCAGAAATCCCGCCTCATCCTGGGTGATGCCGATCAGGCCGGGCAGGTGTTTGAGGTCGATGACCTGGTCGGGATGAATCCGGCCCGATCGCATCTGCACGATCAGGTCGGTCCCTCCCGCCAGCACCCGGGCCTGCGACCCGAGTTCGGCCAGTCGGGCGCAGGCCTGCTGCAGCGCGTGCGGGGCCTCATAGACGGCATTCATGGCACTCTCCTCGGGGCCGGTATCAATCTCAGGCTCTGGTCTTGGCCCGGGTCGGGATCTGATTGAAGGGCAAGTCCTTGTCGACCCGGATATCGGCGGGCAACCCCAGCACGCGCTCGGCAATGATGTTGCGCAGGATCTCGTCGGTACCGCCCTCGATGCGGGTGGCTGGCGAGCGCAGCAGCATGGCCTGGAAGCGACCGGCCGCAGCCGACAGCACCTCGTCATTCAGGCTGCCCGCCTGGGCCTGCAGATCGAGCGCGAACATCGCGATCTCCTGGCTCATCGGCCCGCCCACCAGTTTGCCGATCGAATTCTCCGGTCCGGGGGTCTGCCCCTTGGACATGGCCGAAATCGCCCGGTAGCCGGTGTACTTCAGGCCACTGTTGCGCACGGCCCATTGGGCCAGTCGGGAACGCACCGACGGATCGTCCACAGCCAGACCGTTGGCCGTCTCGAATTCGCAGCACCAGTCGAAGAGTTCGGGGAACCCGGTCTGATAGCCCGCGCCGATCGACAGACGCTCGTTCATGAGCGTGACCAGCGAGACCTGCCAGCCGTCGCCCACCTTGCCCAGACGCTGGCTGTCGGGAATGCGCACATCGGTGAAGAAGACTTCGTTGAAGCCCGACTGCCCATTGACCTGCTTGATCGGACGAATCTCGACACCCGGGGTCTTCATGCTCAGGAAGAACATGGTCAGACCCTTGTGCTTGGCTACGGTCGGGTCGGTCCGGGTGATCAGGATGGCATAGTCGGAGTAGTGGGCGCCCGAGGTCCAGATCTTCTGGCCGTTGATGACCCAGTCATCGCCATCGCGCTCGGCGCGTGTGCGCAGGCCGGCCAGGTCGGAGCCGCCTGCCGGCTCCGAGAACAGCTGGCACCAGACCTCTTCACCCGAGGCCAGTGGCGGCAGAAAGCGACGCTTCTGATCCTCGTTGGCATAGGCCATCATGGTCGGGCCACACATGCCCTGGCCAATGCCAAAGGGCCGGTTCAGTTTGCTGTAGGCGCCTTCTTCCTGGGTCCAGATGACCCGCTCGATCGGCGTGGCGCCCCGGCCACCGTACTCCCTGGGCCAGTGCAGGCAGGCCCAGCCAGCGTCGGCCTTTTTCTTCTGCCAGGACTTGGAGGCAGCCATGATGTCCACGCCGCGGATGTTCACGCTCTGGACCGTGGATTTCTGCAGGTCCTCGAACCACTCCTTGGGTGCGTTGGCATCGAGCCAGGCCCGGGCATCAGCCCTGAACGCGGCTTCCTGGGGGGTATCGTCGAAGTTCATTTCGGTGTTCCTTGACAGATCGGATCAGTGTGTCGGCAGATCGGGGTGTCGGAGTCTGTGTCGCAGACTCGGTCTCAGGCGGCCTTCAGCAGGCTGGAGCGCTGATCGCGCATGCGCTCGATCAGGGCATCTTCCCATTGCGACTGGCTGCCCAGGCTGAGCGCAAGCAGGTTGGCGCGTCGATAGAAGAGGTGGCAGTCAAAGGCCCAGGTAAAGCCGACCCCGCCATGCACCTGGATGTTGTTCTTGGCGCAATGCTGGAAGGCCTGGGTTGCACTGACCCGCGCGGTGGCGGCTGCCACGGGCAGCTCGGCGGCCCCGGTCGACAGCGCCCAGGCGCCGTAATAGGCATTGGAGCGGGCCAGCGTGGCCGAGACATACATGTCGGCCAGCATGTGCTTGATCGCCTGGAACGAGCCGATGGGCCGGCCAAAGGCCATGCGCTCCTGGGCATAGTCGCGGCCCATCATGAGGGCCCGATCGGCGCCACCGATCTGCTCGAAGGCCGTCAGCACGGCCGCACGGTCAAGCACACGGCTCAGAATCGCGCCGCCCTCGCCAACGGCGCCGAGCAACTCGCCCTGAACCTGGTTGAAATCCAGCCGGGCATGGCCCCGGGTCGGGTCGATCGTGGTCTGGCTGGTGCGCCGTACGCCGTCCTGATTCAAATCGACCAGATAGAGCGAGATACCCTCAGCGCTGCGGCCTGCGCTGCTGCGTGCAACCACCACCGCCACATGCGCAATGCCACCATCGGGCACCGCAGTCTTGTGGCCGGTGAGCTTTGCGCCCCCGGGTGTGCGACGGGCGGCCAGTTGAATCGATGCGGGTGTGACGGGGCCGGCCGACTCGGTGAAGGCGAGCGTGCCGATGGCCTCGCCCGTGACCAGCCTGGGCAGCCATAGCGCTTTCTGGGCTTCGGTGCCAGCTTCAAGCAGGAATTCGGTGGCCAGAAAGACCGACGACGAAAACGGCACCGGCGCCAGGGCGCGGCCCATTTCCTCGGCCACCACGCACAGGTCGAGGTAGCTCTGGCCGAGCCCGCCATACTGCTCGGGCACGACCACCCCCAGAAAGCCCATCTCGGCCACCCCCTGCCAGAGCTTGGCATCGTGAGACAGGTTGTTCTCCAGCACGGCCCTCACGGCGGTGCTGGGGCATTCCTTCTCAAGGAAGCGGCGCGCCTGTTCGGCCAGCGCCTTCTGGTCATCCGAAAAATCGAAGTTCATGTGTCTCCCCGTGTTGCAAGTGGATGTGAAATCAGGAATAACCGATCGAGAGCAGGTTTTCCACCGGCCGATAGAGGGCCTCAAGGTAGGCGATGTCAGCCGGATCGAGGGTGATGCTGGCGGCTTCGATCAGCTGACGCAGTTGTTCGACCTTGGAGGCGCCCACGATGGGGGCGACCACGCCCGGTTTGGAGAGCACCCAGGCGAGCGAGACCTGCGCAGGTGTCTTGCCGATGCGCTCGGCCACTTCAATCACCCGGTCGGCAATCGGAAAAACTGCCTCGCCCCGATAGAGTCCTTCCGTGCGCTGGCGGTCCCGGCCCTGCGAGCGCGCAGTGGAGCCGCCCTCGAACCCACCACGATAGGCGCCGGCCAGGATGCCTCGCGCCAACGGGGACCAGGGGGTGAGCGCAATGCCCTCCTGCTGGCAGTAGGGAATCATCTCGCGCTCTTCTTCGCGATAGACGAGGTTGTAATGGTTCTGCATCGAGATGAAGGGCGTCCAGCCATTCATGCGGGCCTTCAGTTGCAGGTCCACGAACTGCCAGGCGAACATCGATGAGGCACCGAGGTAAAGCACCTTGCCGGCCCGCACCAGATCGTGCAGTGCGAGCAGCGTCTCCTCGACCGGGACGGCCCCATGGCCGGGCACGCCGTGCGGATGCCGATGGATCACCAGATGATCGATGTAGTCGGTGCCCATGCGCTTGAGGCTGGCATCGACGCTCTCCATGATGTGCTTGCGCGACAGCCCGCTCTGGTTGGGCCCCTTGCCCATGGCCATGGCCACCTTGGTGGCCAGCACGTACTGGTCGCGCGGCAGCATCTCGCGCAGCAACTGCCCCACCACGGACTCGCAGGCACCCAGGCCGTAGATATTGGCGGTGTCGAAGTAAAAGAGTCCGGCGTCGACGGCGGCTCTGAAGATGGGCCGCGCGTCTTCAAGACCCAGGGTCCAGTCACCCTGGTGCCCCTTGCCGGGCTCGCCGAAATTCATGGTGCCCAGGCACAGCCTGGAGACTTTCAGGCCGCACTGTCGGCCCATCTGCACTGACTTGAGCATGAAGACTGTCTCCCTGCGGGATCGGACCGCAATCCGGCTCGAGGGGCTGATTCGGGTTGGATCCGAACAGCGCAGACCGGTTGCTCGGATCGTAACATTGAGCGGGTCTGGCGCTCAGCGCGCGCCAAACCGGATGGCGCCGAACACATCCTTCAATTCCCGGGGCTGCGACCGCCAATACTGCTGAGGCACGTTCACGCTGGCGCCCAGGGCCGCTGCGGCATGCCAGGGCCAGCGGGGGTTCCAGAGCAGGCCCCGCGCCAGCGCAATCAGATCGGCCTGGCCTTGCTGCAGGATGCGCTCGGCCTGCGCAGGCTCCGTGATGAGGCCAACCGCCATGACGGGCATGGTCAGCTCCTGCCGCAACCGGGCCGCCAGCGGCACCTGATAGCCCGGGCCCAACGGGATCTGTTGTGCGGGTGAAACCCCGCCCGAGGACACATCGATCCAGTGGCAGCCCCGGCGCTCCAGTTCACGCGCAAACACCACGGTCTGCTCGATATCCCAGCCGCCCTCCACCCAGTCGGTGGCCGAGACCCGAACCCCCAGTGGCCGCTCGGATGGCCAGGCTTCGCGCATGGCTTCAAAGACTTCCAGGGGAAACCGCATGCGGCCCTGCAGATCGCCACCCCAGGCATCGGTGCGTTGATTGGCAATCGGCGAGAGAAATTCATGCAACAGATAGCCGTGGGCAGCATGCATCTCGATCGCATCGAGGCCCAGGCGCGCGGCCCGGCGGGCGGTGTCGGCAAAGCGGTCTCGCAGGGCCTTGAGCTCGGCGGCAGTCAGGGCATGCGGCGGCGTTTCGCTCGCCAGGTGAGGCACGGCCGAGGGGCCAACCGGGGTCCAGCCCCCGTCTTGCGGGGCAATCAGCTGTCCGCCTTCCCAGGGTCGGCCACTGGAGCCCTTGCGGCCCGCATGTCCGATCTGCAGGGCAATCGGCATCGAGGCCATGGTGCGAACGGCCTTGAGCACCCGGGCGAGCGCCGCCTCGGTCGCGTCATCCCAAAGACCCAGGCAGCCCGGGGTGATCCTCCCAATCGGCTCGACCGCCGTGGCCTCGATGATCAGCAGACCCGCGCCGGACATGGCCAGCTGCCCCAGATGGGCCAGATGCCAGTCGTTGGCACAGCCCCCTTCAGCGGAGTACTGGCACATGGGCGCCACAACGATTCGGTTGGGCAGATCAAGCGAACCCAGTCGAAACGGGGTAAACAGGTGGGGTGGGGTCATGAGGGTTCCGGTGCCAAGGCCTTGAAAACGGGGGGATCGGCCGCAGTTGCGTTCCATCCCATTGTAGGACGCAGGGCCTCAAACCCTGGCGCCCGCTCAAACTTCAGGATTGCCATGCGACTCGACAAGCTCACCACCCAGTTTCAGCAGGCCCTGGCCGAGGCCCAGAGCCTGGCCAATGGCAGCGACCATCCGTATGTGGAGCCGCTGCACCTGCTCTCGGCCATCCTCGCCCAACCCGAGGGCTCGGGCCGGGCGCTGCTCGAGCGGGCCGGGGTGCGGATTCCGGCACTGCGGGCGGCAGTCGATGCCGGCCTGCGCCGGATTGCCCAGGTCAGTGGCACGGGGGGCGAACTGCAGATCGGCCGCGACACGGTCAACCTGCTCAATCTGGCTGAAAAGGAAGCCACTCGCCGGGGCGACCAGTACATCGCCACCGAGATGTTCCTGCTGGCCCTGGCCGATGACAAGACAGAGGCAGGTCGCATTGCACGCGAGTCTGGCCTGCAGAAAAAGGCGCTTGAGACCGCCATCGATGCAGTACGAGGCGGACAAAGCGTGGACAGCGCCCAGGCGGAGGATCAGCGCGAGGCGCTCAAGAAGTACACCGTTGATCTGACCGAGCGCGCACGGGCGGGCAAGCTCGACCCGGTGATCGGCCGCGACGACGAGATCCGCCGTGCCATCCAGATCCTGCAGCGTCGAACCAAGAACAACCCGGTGCTCATCGGTGAGCCAGGCGTGGGCAAGACCGCGATCGTCGAGGGTCTGGCTCAGCGCATCGTCAATGGCGAGGTGCCCGACACCCTCAAGGACAAGCGGGTGCTTTCGCTGGATATGGCCGCGCTGCTGGCCGGGGCCAAGTATCGCGGCGAGTTCGAGGAGCGGCTCAAGGCGGTTCTGAAGGACATCGCGGCCGATGAAGGCCGCACCATCGTCTTCATTGACGAGATTCACACCATGGTGGGCGCAGGCAAGGCCGAGGGCGCCATGGATGCCGGCAACATGCTCAAGCCTGCGCTCTCGCGCGGAGAGTTGCACTGCGTGGGGGCGACCACGCTCGATGAGTACCGCAAGTACATCGAAAAGGACGCGGCGCTCGAGCGGCGATTCCAGAAGGTGCTGGTGGGTGAGCCCACGGTGGAGGCCACCATTGCCATCCTGCGCGGCCTGCAGGAGCGCTATGAGCTGCACCATGGCATCGAGATCACCGACCCGGCCATTGTCGCGGCGGCCGAGCTCTCCAACCGCTACATCACCGACCGGTTCCTGCCCGACAAGGCCATCGATCTGATCGATGAGGCCGCCGCGCGAATCAAGATGGAGATCGACTCCAAGCCCGAGGTGATGGACAAGCTCGACCGGCGGCTGATCCAGCTGAAGATCGAGCGCGAGGCGGTGCGCAAGGAGTCTGACGAGGCCTCGCGCAAGCGCCTCGATCTGATCGAGCAGGAGATCGTGCGCCTCGAGAAGGAATACGCCGACCTCGAGGACATTCTCAAGGCCGAGAAGGCTGCGGTGCAGGGCAGTGCGGCGATCAAGGCCGAGATTGATCGCTTGCGCCTCGAGATGACCGATCTGCAGCGCAAGGGTCAGTTCGACAAGGTGGCCGAGATTCAATATGGCCGGTTGCCCGAGCTCGAAGGCCGCCTGGCGCGGGCCCATGAGGCTGAAACCGGTGGGGCTGGCTCGGGGTCGGACGGCGCCGCTGCAGGCGAGCCCGCCCGCCCCCGATTGCTGCGCACCCAGGTGGGGGCTGAGGAAATTGCCGAGGTGGTGTCCCGAGCCACCGGTATTCCGGTATCCAAGATGATGCAGGGCGAGCGCGAGAAGCTGCTGCAGATGGAAGCCAGGCTGCACGAGCGTGTGGTGGGCCAGGACGAGGCTGTGCGCCTGGTCAGTGACGCGATCCGCCGTTCGCGCGCAGGTCTGGCCGATCCCAACCGGCCCTATGGATCCTTCCTCTTCCTGGGGCCCACTGGGGTGGGCAAGACCGAGCTGTGCAAGGCGCTGGCCAACTTCCTCTTCGATTCACCCGACCACATGATCCGCATCGACATGAGCGAGTTCATGGAAAAGCATTCGGTCTCGCGCCTGATCGGCGCGCCTCCGGGCTATGTCGGGTATGAAGAAGGCGGTGCGCTCACCGAGGCCGTGCGACGCAATCCCTACAGCGTGATCCTGTTCGATGAGGTCGAGAAGGCGCATGCTGATGTCTTCAACGTGCTGCTGCAGGTCCTGGATGATGGCCGCATGACCGACGGGCAGGGGCGCACGGTCGATTTCAAGAACACGGTCATCGTCATGACCTCCAACCTCGGCTCGCACGAAATTCAGCGCCTGTCGGCCGAAGGGGCTGCGGCATCGCGGATCAAGGATGCGGTGATGGGTGAGGTCAAGCAGCACTTTCGGCCCGAGTTCATCAACCGGATCGACGAGATTGTCGTCTTTCATGGCCTTGCGCAGGAGCACATCCGCTCGATTGCACGGATCCAGCTCAAGCGGCTTGAGGAGCGCCTGGCGCAGCGCGAGCTCGTGCTCGAAGTCTCGGAGCGTGCCCTCGACGAAATCGCCAAGGCGGGTTTTGATCCGGTATTCGGCGCGCGGCCGCTCAAGCGCGCCATCCAGCAGCATCTGGAGAATCCTGTGGCGCGTGCCATTCTCGAAGGTCGCTTCGCGCCCAAGGATGTCGTTCCGGTCGATTTTGAGCGGGGCCAGTTCGTGTTCGAACGGGTCGTCCACTGAGGCCGTGTTCACTTGGGCTGTGTAGAATCCGGCGCCTTTTCGGTGCAGGAGCTCACGAGAGTTCCTGCACCCATCGCTTTGATTGTGCGAGCCCCCATGAGTGAAGTTTCTTCTCCGAGCGCCCCGTCCCCTCTTGGCGCAGACTCACCGCTCGGTGCAACACCGGCCGTTGGCGCCACGCCCCCGCTCGATACCGGCGAGCCTGAGGCCCCCAAGGGGCTGACACCACAGGCCAGGGCGCGGATTCTTGCCACGCTCGCCAAAGACATTGGCGCCCGGGTCAGTCAGGTCACCGCGGCGGTCGCACTGCTCGACGAAGGCGCGACCGTGCCCTTCATCGCGCGCTACCGCAAGGAGGTGACTGACGGCCTGAACGACACCCAGCTGCGTCTGCTCGAGGAGCGGCTGCATGCACTGAGGGAGCTCGAGGCCCGACGCGCCGCCATCCTTCAGCTGATCGGGGCCCAGGGCAAACTCACCGATTCATTGCGTGAAGCGATCGATGCGGCCGACAGTCGGCAGGTGCTCGAAGACCTCTATCTGCCCTACAAGGTCAAGCGCAAGACCCGTGCGCAGATCGCGCGCGATGCGGGTCTGGAGCCGCTCGCTCTGGCGCTCCTGAAGGATCGATCACTCGACCCGAAGCAGACGGCCGTGGCGTATGTGAATGCCGAAGCAGGAGTGGCCGATGTCAAGGCTGCCCTTGACGGTGCGCGAGACATTCTGGCTGAGACCTTCGCCGAAGACGCGACCGTGCTGGCCGACTTCCGGACCTTTCTGTGGGATGAAGGGATTCTGAGTTCCCGCCGGCTCGAGACCGTGACCGCAGGCGCGGATGCCGAGAAGTTTCGCGACTACTTCGAGCATGACGAGCCGATTGCGACCGTGCCGTCCCATCGCGCGCTCGCGCTGCTGCGTGGTCGAGCCCAGGGGGTGCTGCGATTGTCGATCACGCTGGGCGAGGAGCGTGAGGCGCTGGTCCCGCATCCGTGTGTGGCCCGACTGGCCGGTCGGGTGGGCCTGGGTGCTGTTTTTGGTGCCCAGCCTCAGCCTGCCGATGGCTGGCTCGCCGATGTGCTGCGCTGGTCCTGGCGCGTGAAGATCCAGATGCATTTCGAGAGCGAGTTGCTGACCCGCGTGCGCGAGTCTGCCGAATCCGAGGCAATCCGGGTCTTTGCCACCAATCTCAAGGACCTCCTGCTGGGCGCGCCTGCTGGTCCCAAGGCGGTGATGGGTCTGGATCCCGGGGTGCGAACCGGCGTGAAGGTGGCCGTCATCGATGCCACGGGCCGACTGCTCGATACCGCCACGGTTTATCCCCATGAGCCGCGTCGCGACTGGGAGGGCTCGATCGCCACACTGGCTGCGCTCGCAGCGCGCCATGGCGTGGCACTGATCGCGATCGGCAATGGCACGGCCTCGCGAGAGACCGAACGCCTGGTCAGTGACCTCTTTCGTCAGCATCCGACGCTTTCGGCACAGAAGGTGGTGGTATCCGAGGCCGGCGCCTCGGTCTACTCCGCTTCAGCGCTCGCCGCCCGCGAATTTCCGCAGCTTGATGTCAGTCTGCGTGGTGCGGTTTCGATCGCTCGCCGGCTGCAGGACCCGCTGGCCGAACTGGTCAAGATCGAGCCCAAGTCCATTGGCGTAGGGCAGTACCAGCATGACGTGAACCAGCATCAGCTCGCTCGCAGCCTCGATGCAGTGGTTGAGGACTGCGTCAATGGCGTGGGCGTCGATCTCAATACCGCGTCGGCGCCGCTGTTGGCGCGGGTTGCGGGGGTGGGTTCAACGCTTGCCGAGCGCATCGTGACGCACCGCGACACCCATGGGCCGTTTCGCACCCGCAAGGCACTGCTTGAGGTACCGCGCCTGGGTGCCAAGGCCTTCGAGCAGGCGGCGGGTTTTTTGCGCATTGCGCAAGGCGATGACCCGCTTGATGCCTCGGCCGTTCACCCTGAGGCCTACGATGTGGTGCACCGGATCCTGGAGCGCCTGGGCAAACAGGCGGGTGAAGTGATCGGGCGGTCTGGCGCCCTGCAGCGTCTGTCGCCCGAGCAGTTCACGGACGAACGCTTCGGACTGCCCACCATTCGTGACATCTTTGCCGAGCTCGAAAAACCGGGCCGTGATCCGCGCGGCAGCTTCACCACGGCTTCGTTTCGTGAGGGCATCGAAAAGATCACCGACCTGCAGCCGGGCATGAGCCTGGAAGGGGTCGTGACCAATGTGGCCAACTTCGGCGCCTTCGTGGATATCGGCGTTCACCAGGATGGTCTGGTTCATGTGTCGGAACTGGCCGATCGTTTCGTGCGCGATCCGCGCGAGGTGGTCAAGGCGGGGCAGGTGGTCAAGGTTCGGGTGGTGGAAGTCGACGTGGCCCGCAAGCGCATTGCGCTCACGATGCGCTCGGGCGAAATCCGCGCGGGCCAGCCTTCGGGTGCGGGCAGCCGGGCGCCCGATCGCGGTACAGGGGCAAGTACCGGTATGCGCCCGGGATCGCGCACGAACACCGCATCCCGCGCAGGCTCGCCCGCCAAGGGCGCATCAACCGCCATGCAGGCTGCCTTCGAAGCACTCAGGAAACGCTGATTCGCTCGTTGCCCAACGGGTTGGCCACGCCATGCACGACATGGCCGGTGGGGCCCGCGCTAGCCGCAGACTCGCAGTGCCGGGTCTGGTCATCAAAGAAGAAGTCAGGCTCGAAGGCCGCAAGGAAGGGGCCCTTTTCCAGACCGCCCAGGAACATGGCCTCATCCACCTCGACATCCCAGGCCATCAGGGTGCGCACCGCGCGCTCATGGGCGGGCGCGCTGCGTGCCGTGACCAGCGCAGTGCGGATGCGCATGGGGCTGTCGGGCTGGGCCCGCAGGGCATGCAGGGCCTGCAGCAGCGGCTTGAACGGCCCGGGCATCAGGGGCGTGTGGGCGCGGTCGGATTCGTGCCGCTGGAAGGCATCAAGCCCTTCCTTCTGAAAGACCCGCTCGGCTTCATCTGAAAACAGCACCGCGTCGCCGTCGAAGGCGATCCGCACCTCCAGAGGATGAGAGCCGCCCGCCCGAGCCGATTCGGGATACACCCGCGCGGCCGGAAAGCCCGCGGCGAGCGCGCTGCGCACATCGTCTTCATTGGCTGAGAGAAACAGATGCGCACCCAGCGCGTTCAGGTACGTGTAGGGGTTGCGCCCGCGGGTAAAGACGCCCCGCTCGATCGGCAAGCCATGGAACCGGGCAGAGCGAAACACCCGCATGCCGCTGGCGGGATCGTTGCGCGAGAGGATCACCACCTCCACCCGGTGGGTCTGCCCGGTATTGAAGGCGAGCAGCTTGCGCACCAGGGGCAGGGCGCAGCCTTCCCGGGCCGGGTCATCGAGTCGCTGCAGCTGCAGCGACATGTAGTCGTGGTCGTCGCTGGCCTCGAAGACCCGGTTTTCTTCCTCGAAGTCGAACAGGGCTCGCGAGGAGATCGCAACGACCAGCTTGTCCTGAAGCGAGAGCGCCATGGCAGTGAACCGTGAAGTTGGCGGTGGAGAGGGCAGGCTCTCAGTGTCGCACGGCTGTGACGGCCAGGAGCCTTTCATGCGGCCAGGCTGCCGATCTTGCACATCCCGGGGGCTGAAGTGTGATTTACTTTCGCCCTCGCCAGCGGCCGCCTGCTTCCGGCCTCGTGGGGATCCTCCTCGCTGTGCACGATTTGTTTGTTCTCTCCCCCTTGCCCCGCCGGGACTTCCGGCCTGGAGCCGCGCCATGAAGTTTCGTTTCCCAGTCATCATCATCGACGAGGACTGGAAGTCCGAATCCGCAAGCGGCCTCGGTATCCGGGCGCTGGCCAAGGCCATCGAGGATCAGGGCATGGAGGTGGTGGGCGGCTTCACCTACTTCGATGTGACCATGGTGGCCAATCAGGCTGCGCGGGCCTCGGCCTTCATTGTGTCCATCGACGACGAGGAGATCAACGAAGAGGGCCCCGAGAGCAAGGCGATCTCCGAGTTGCGTCGCTTCATTCGAGAGACCCGGCATCGCAATGCCGACATCCCGATCTTTCTGTTTGGCGAAACCCGCACCTCCCAGCACATTCCCAACGAGATCCTCAAGGAATTGCACGGCTTCATTCACATGTTCGAGGACACGCCCGAGTTCGTGGCCCGCTACATCATTCGTGAAGCCAACAACTACATGAGCTCGCTCGCCCCGCCGTTTTTCAAGGCGCTGGTGCACTACGCCAACGATGGCTCCTATTCTTGGCACTGCCCGGGGCACTCAGGCGGTGTGGCCTTCCTGAAAAGCCCGGTCGGCCAGATGTTTCACCAGTTCTTCGGCGAAAACATGCTGCGCGCGGATGTGTGCAACGCTGTGGAAGAGCTCGGCCAGCTGCTTGATCACACGGGCCCGGTGGCCGCCAGTGAGCGCAACGCCGCGCGCATCTTCAGCAGCGATCACCTGTTCTTCGTAACCAACGGAACGTCAACGGCCAACAAGATCGTCTGGCATTCCACGGTGGCCACCGATGACGTGGTGCTGGTGGACCGCAACTGCCACAAGAGCGTGCTGCACGCCATCATGATGACCGGCACGGTGCCGATCTTTCTGCAGCCCACCCGCAATCATCTGGGCATCATCGGGCCGATTCCGCGCGAGGAATTCAGCATCGAGAGCATTCGCCGCAAGATCGAGGCCAATCCGCTCATCAAGCGCAAGGACGTCAAGCCCCAGGTGATGACGATCACGCAGTCCACCTACGACGGCGTGCTCTACAACGTTGAGACCATCAAGCAGATGCTCGGCGATCACATCGAAAACCTTCACTTCGATGAGGCCTGGCTGCCGCACGCCACCTTTCATCCGTTCTATCACGAGATGCACGCAATCGGCGAGAACCGCCCGCGCCTGAAATCGACCATGGTGTTTTCAACCCAGTCGACCCACAAGCTGCTTGCGGGTCTATCTCAGGCCTCGCAGATCCTGGTGCAGGACGCCGAAGACCGCCAGCTCGATGGCTACCGGTTCAACGAGTCCTATCTGATGCACACCTCGACATCGCCGCAGTACGCGATCATCGCGTCCTGTGATGTGGCCGCCGCCATGATGGAACAACCCGGCGGGCGGGCTCTGGTCGAGGAGTCCATTTCGGAGGCACTGGATTTCCGGCGAGCCATGAAGAAAGTGGACGAGGAGTTTGGTGAGTCGTGGTGGTTCCGCGTCTGGGGTCCGAAGGCTTTCGATCACGTGGGATCGGGCCGGCGCGATGAGTGGTTCCTCGAGCCCAATGACCCCTGGCACGGCTTCGGCCCACTGGCCGAAGGCTTCAACATGCTCGACCCGATCAAGGCCACCCTCATCACCCCGGGGCTGGACATGGACGGCGCCTTCTCAGACTGGGGTATTCCAGCATCGCTGGTCACCAAGTACTTGGCCGAGCATGGCGTGGTGGTCGAAAAGACCGGCCTGTACTCCTTTTTTGTGATGTTCACCATCGGCATCACCAAGGGGCGCTGGAACACATTGGTGACCGAGTTGCAGCAGTTCAAGATGGACTACGACGCCAATCAGCCTTTGTGGCGTGTCATGCCCGAATTTGTGGCCAAGTTCCCGCAATACGAGCGAGTGGGGCTGCGCGATCTGGCGCAGCGCATCCATGAGCAATATCGCACCCATGACGTGGCCCGAGTGACCACCGAGATGTATCTCTCGAACATGGAGCCCGCCATGAAACCCTCGGATGCCTATGAGTGCCTGGCGCACCGACGGGTTGAGCGGGTCGAGATCGATGACCTTGAGGGCCGTATCACCACCATGCTGGTGACGCCCTATCCGCCTGGAATTCCACTGCTCATTCCGGGTGAGCGCTTCAACCGGACCATCGTGGAATATCTGAAGTTCGTGCGCTCATTCAATCAGCGCTTCCCGGGTTTCTCAACCGACGTGCATGGTCTGGTGAGCGAGACGAGCGCGGGTGGGGTTCGCTACTTCGTAGACTGCGTCGCGGCCTGAGCGGACTTCTTGGTCGGAGGCTCAATCGGGTGCCTGGCGGGTGGCCGCGGATCATCGATGATCAGCCGGGTGCCCGCAACCAGATCGTAGAGGGTGTCGCGCGAGCGCAGAACCAGTGCGAGACCAAACGGAACGGGCAGCAACAGCAGGCCTGCAACGCCAATCGCTTGCGCCAGACCTACAGGGACCGCGATGCAGATCAGGGCCGCCGCGTAGCGGACGATGGCGCGGGCGGGACTCACCGTGGCGCCTGCCCGATCGGTGAGCCGCACGCCCAGGGTTTTCATGGCCAGGGTGCGCCGCCCTCGGCTCCAGAACCAACCGAAATACATTCCGACAACCGCGATCAGATAGATCTGAAAGGCGAGTCGCAGGCCCGCGTTCTGGGGCACATGCCCCTCAAAGCGCGTGATGGCTGAAAAGGCGTAGCCGAAAAAGATGACGACCGCGAAGAGCACCAGCCCCTCGTAGCCCGCACACATGAAGCGCCGCCAGGCGCCGGCGGGAACCTGCTGAAACGACATGACTCAGAGGCCGGGAATCTCGGGCACCGGCACCGGGCGTCGAGGCAGGGGTTGCGCAGCTTCAGCGGCCAAGCCGGTGCGACGACCTGGATGGGTGGCTGCCGTGTTGCTTGTGCGGCCTACGGCGGCGAGCACGGCCCGCTGCTCTGGCGTGAGGCTTTGGTATTGCTCCCAGGCAGCCAGAACCTCGGTGCGATCAAGTTGCTGCATCCAGCGATAGTTGTAGCGGGCGAGGCGCCGGTCTTCGGGGGTGAGTTCGGCCCATTCGGCGAGCCGCTTCAGGCTGCGCTCCTGGTCATCGGCCGAAACCTCAGGAAAGCGCTGGGCCATATTGGCCAGAGCCTGCTTTTCTCGGGTGGAAAGCTCGGCCCATTGTTCTTCAAACGGAGCCAACAGATTGCGCTGAACCTCCGACAGAAGGTGCCAACGCGGCTGCTGGGTTGGCGAAGCCAGACTTGGGCGGGCTGGCGTCAGACGCAGGGGCTCCTTGCGTGCTGCTGCTGGGGTGGCAGCATCGGCGATCGCGGTGGGGCTGCCCGCACCGGCATCGAGGCTGCTCGAGCCATCGGGGGAAAGTTGCGCGGAATCGGCGATATCGGTGCGCTTGTCGGCCGCGACTGCCGGGACCCCCGGAGCAGCGTCTTGGGCCGTCGCGGCAGGCATCGTGGCGTTGATCGGACGAGGCGAGGATGCCACGGCAGGTGAGGCTGACGCCCGAGGCCCAGCGGAAGGCGCCGCGGGAGCGGCGACGGACGGACGACTCTGGGCTTCAGCGCCCGGCTCGGTGGAACCGGAGGGATCGAGGGCGGCGGCCAGAGGCAGCAGGCTGAACAGGCCCAGCAGCGCCCAGACCGCGGCAGGACCCGGGTACCCGGCGCGGCGCGGCGCCCTGGAGGGCTCACACGAATCCTTGGGGCGCTGTTGGGATTGGGCGAGGGGGGTCATGTCGTTGTGGTGCAAAACGCTCATTGACGGATATTGCGAAGAAAGACGCCAAAGCCGCGGTCGGCGATGGCGCTCACTGGGAGGTCGTCGGCGCTCAGGACCAGGCCGCCATCAACCTCGGCCAGATCGGCGACATCATCGGCTTCATGCCAGATGGCGATGCCAATCAGACCGGAAACCACGATCAGAAGCGGCAGGGCCACGCTGCCCAGGCGCCACCAGCGGCTGGCCTCAGGCCCTTGCCCTGGGCTGCCAATGCTGGCCAGAGCGGCTGCGGACCCGGGCTGGCCTGGGCTGGAAAGGACGGAAGACCCGGCAGTCACCGGAGCCTGCCCGAGGGAGTGGGCGAGGGCGGCCTGACGGGCCTGCTCCAGGCGCAGGGTGATGCGATAGGGCAGGTGCTCGGTACCGGCATCGAGCGCGTCGGTGACCGCCAGGGCGTAGCGGTGCTCCTGGGCGGTGGTCAGACGGTTGGGCGAGTCGGGCGTGGTCATAGGGTGACGCCGCGGGCCTTGAGGGCTGCGGCCAGGGTGTGCGTGGCTCTCGAGCAGTGGGTCTTGACGCTGCCTTCGGAGCAGCCCATGGCGGCTGCGGTTTCGGCAACGTCCAGATCTTGCAGATAACGCATCAGGAAGGCTTCTCGTTGACGGGCAGGCAAGCGAGCCACCTCGGATTCGATGATGCGCAGGGTCTGTGCGCGCTCCGCCTCGGTGGCAGCACTTTCGGCCTGGCCCAGATACCCCTCGGATTCAAGGATCTCCAGGGGATCCTGGTCATCGTCTTCCCGGCCCGGATTCAGCGCCGAGAGCAGGGTCGTCCAGAGATTGCGGACCTTCTGGCGCCTGAAATGATCGTGAATGACATTTTGCAGGATCCGCTGGAACAGCATGGGCCATTCGCTGGCCGGATTGCCCGCATATTTTTCGGCCAGCTTGAGCATCGCGTCCTGGACGACATCCAGTGCGGTTTCTTCGTTGCGCACGGCGAACAGGGCCTGTTTATAGGCCCGACGTTCGACGGATGCGAGAAAGGACGACAGTTCCTGTTGCGACGCCATGGCGGGTGCCCGCGAGCGCGATCGGTGCACCAGCACCGTGCGCAGGGCGTGGCGATGCTAGCAGACACTCGCGATTCGTCTTGACCATGGATGCTGCGGCGCAGTATCCTCTTCGACCCCCTCAAGCCCTGTCTGACACGGTTGCGGTGTCTGGCGGGGCGTTTTGTTGTCTGGTTGCGCGCCCTTCCAAGGGTGTCTTTACCGGGGCAACGGAGGGGTTTCAGCATGCTGCAAGGCTGCCCAAAAGGCATCACTGCGGCGTCCGATCAATCTTTCGGGCCCTGTTCCAAGGCCTGTGTCGATGCGCCCCTGCCGGCGCGTTGGCGCCGGCGGGCAGGCTCCCCGGACCTTGAAAGGGACTTTCCCTCATGGAACTCACTGGCGCAGAAATCGTCGTGCGCTGTCTGCAGGAAGAAGGCGTGGATCACGTCTTTGGCTACCCCGGTGGCGCAGTCCTGTACATCTACGACGCCCTCTTTCAGCAGGAAAAAGTGCAGCACGTTCTGGTGCGGCACGAGCAGGCTGCCGTGCATGCGGCCGATGCCTACTCCCGCTCCACCCAGAAGACCGGCGTTTGTCTGGTCACGAGCGGGCCTGGCGTGACCAATGCCGTGACGGGCATCGCCACGGCCTACATGGATTCGATTCCGATGGTGGTGCTCACCGGTCAGGTGCCCACGCATGCCATCGGCGAAGACGCCTTCCAGGAATGCGACACGGTTGGGATCACCCGACCCTGCGTCAAGCACAACTTTCTGGTCAAGGACGTCAAGGACCTTGCGACCACGATCCGCAAGGCCTTCATCATTGCCTCGACGGGCCGTCCCGGTCCGGTGCTGGTCGACATCCCCAAGGATGTGACCCGCAACAAATGCAAGTTCGAGTACCCGCAGGCGGTGCCGATGCGCTCCTACAACCCGGTGGTCAAGGGCCATCAGGGTCAGATCAAGAAGGCGGTGCAACTGCTGCTGCAGGCCGAGCGTCCGATGATCTACACCGGCGGCGGCATCATCCTGGCCAACGCGGCGGCCGAACTCAACGAACTGGTCGATCTCCTGGGCTATCCGTGCACCAACACCCTGATGGGTCTGGGCGGCTACAAGGCGAGCAGCCCTCACTTTGTGGGCATGCCGGGCATGCATGGCACCTACGAGGCCAACCTCGCCATGCAGAACTGCGATGTGCTGGTCGCCATCGGCGCGCGGTTTGATGACCGGGTGATCGGCAATCCCAAGCACTTTGCGCAGAATCCGCGCAAGATCGTCCACATTGATATCGATCCGTCCTCCATCTCCAAACGGGTCAAGGTCGATGTCCCGATCGTGGGCGATGTCCGCGAATGCCTGGGCGAACTCATCGCGCAACTCAAGGCAGCCATCGCCGGCGGGGCCAAGCCCGGCCGCAATATTTCGGCGTGGTGGTCGCAGATCAACACCTGGCGCGAGCGCCAGTGCCTGCGTTACGACCCGGGTCAGGGCGATGTGATCAAGCCCCAGTCGGTTGTCGAAGCCCTCTGGCGCGTCACCGATGGCGATGCCTTCATCACGTCCGATGTGGGTCAGCACCAGATGTGGGCAGCGCAGTATTACCGCTTCGACAAACCCCGTCGCTGGATCAACTCGGGCGGCCTGGGCACGATGGGCGTGGGGCTGCCCTACGCCATGGGCGTGGCCCTGGCCAACCCTGGCGCCACGGTGGCCTGCATCACGGGCGAAGGCTCGATCCAGATGTGCATTCAGGAGTTATCGACCTGCCGTCAGTACAACCTGCCGGTCAAGGTCGTGAACCTCAACAACCGCTACCTCGGCATGGTTCGTCAGTGGCAGCAGATCGAATACGGCAGCCGCTATTCGCAGTCCTACATGGACGCCCTGCCGGATTTCGTGAAGCTCGCCGAGGCCTATGGCCACGTGGGTCTGCGCGTCGACAAGCCGGCTGATGTGGAGCCTGCGCTTCGCGATGCTTTCGGCAAGTACAAGGATCGCACGGTGTTTCTGGACATCATCACCGACCAGACCGAAAACGTCTGGCCGATGGTCCAGGGTGGCAAGGGCCTGACCGAGATGCTGCTCGGTTCGGAAGATCTTTGAGGAGGCCGGCATGAGACACATCATTTCCGTGCTGCTCGAAAACGAACCCGGTGCCCTGTCTCGGGTGGTCGGTCTTTTTTCAGCGCGTGGCTACAACATCGAGACCCTCACGGTGGCCCCCACTGAAGACCATTCCCTGTCGCGCATGACCATCGTCACCTCCGGTTCAGATGATGTGATCGAGCAGATCACCAAGCATCTGAATCGGCTGATCGATGTGGTCAAGGTGGTGGATCTGGTCGAGACGCCCTATATCGAGCGCGAGCTCATGCTGATCAAGGTTCGCGCGGTCGGCAAGGAACGCGAGGAGATGAAACGCATGGCCGATATCTTCCGTGGCCGCGTCATCGACGTCACCGACCGCAGCTATACGATCGAGCTCACCGGAGACGGGCACAAGCTCGATGCCTTCATCGATGCGCTCGATGCCTCCGCCATCCTCGAGACTGTCCGCACGGGCGCCTCGGGCATTGCACGCGGCGAGCGCACGCTCAAGGCCTGAATTTCACTTCGCATCAGCCAACTTTCACCAAAGGCCGAGAGCCTTCCTTCACGCGAGAGATCCTCATGAAAGTGTTCTACGACAAGGACTGCGATATCAAGCTCATCAAGGGCAAGAAGGTCGCCATCATTGGTTACGGTTCGCAGGGTCATGCCCATGCGCTCAACCTGAACGATTCGGGCGGCAAGGTGGTCGTCGGTGTTCGCAAGTCAGGCCCGTCCTGGGACAAGGTCAAGAAGGCCGGTCTCAAGGTCGACACCATCGCCAATGCCGTCAAGGGCGCTGACTTTGTCATGATGCTGATGCCCGATGAGCACATCGCGGCCACCTATCGCGACGAAATCGAGCCCAACATCAAGAAAGGCGCGACGCTGGCCTTTGCCCATGGCTTCAATGTTCACTACGGTCAGGTGAGCCCCCGTGATGACCTCGATGTGGTCATGGTGGCCCCCAAGGCTCCCGGCCACACCGTGCGTGGCACCTACGCTCAGGGCGGCGGTGTTCCCATGCTGGTCGCGATTCACCAGGACCGCAGCGGCGCAGCTCGTGATCTGGCGCTCTCGTACGCCTGTGCCATCGGCGGTGGCCGTGCGGGCATCATCGAAACCAACTTCCGCGAAGAGACCGAGACCGACCTGTTCGGTGAGCAGGCCGTGCTGTGTGGCGGAACGGTCGAGCTGATCAAGGCGGGTTTCGAGACGTTGGTCGAGGCGGGTTATGCCCCCGAGATGGCCTATTTCGAGTGCCTGCACGAGCTCAAGCTGATCGTCGACCTGATCTACGAAGGCGGCATCGCCAACATGAACTACTCGATCTCGAACAACGCCGAATTTGGCGAGTACGAGACCGGCCCCAAGGTGATCACGCCCGAAACCAAGGCGGTCATGAAGCAGGTGCTGTCTGATATCCAGACGGGCGACTATGCCAAGCGCTTCATTCTCGAGAACCGTGCCGGCGCGCCGACCCTGCTGTCGCGCCGCCGTCTGACAGCCGAGCACCCGATCGAGCAGGTCGGCGAGAAGCTGCGTGCCATGATGCCCTGGATCAAGGCCAACAAGCTGGTTGACCGCTCGCGCAACTGAGCGTCGGCCGGCAACGGTATCAAGGGGGAAAGATGGCTGGAGCACCCCGCTGGAAAAAGCGTCGAGGGGCAGCCCGCGGTCTCGCGGGTGCTCGCTCCGCAGATTCGGGTCTGCAGTCTGCCCCCGGCGGGTCGTCTGCAGGCGGCCCCGTTTCCGGAGCGGGCGCCAATCACGGCGACCCGGGCGACGCGCTGGCGCGTGGCGCGGGGCGTCCACGTTCACGTGGCATCTACCTGCTCCCCAACGCCTTCACCACCGCCAACCTCTTCGCCGGGTTTTTCGCGATCATCCAGGCCATGGCGGGCCGCTTTGACATCGCTGCGGTGGCCATCTTCGTGGCCATGGTGCTCGACAGTCTCGATGGGCGTGTGGCCCGTCTGACCAATACCCAGAGTGCCTTCGGTGAGCAGTACGACTCCATGTCCGACATGGTGTCCTTTGGCGCTGCACCTGCACTCATCATCTATGAGTGGTCCCTCAAGGGCATGGGCAAGCTGGGCTGGCTGGCCGCCTTTGTCTATGTGGCTGGCGCAGCCTTGCGCCTGGCCCGCTTCAATACCAACATCCGTGTTGTCGATAAACGCTTCTTTCAGGGCTTGCCTAGCCCCGCG
>Ga0255100_1000120_pt1 | contig 37503 bp, 47 predicted proteins | sample Colum_Colum_RepB_2_FD_188449 | JGI IMG/M metagenome (GOLD analysis project Ga0255100, IMG submission 188449) | Freshwater microbial communities from Columbia River, Oregon, United States - Colum_Colum_RepB_8d | ecosystem: Environmental > Aquatic > Freshwater > River | place: USA: Oregon...
CGCATCACCGCACCCTGGCCGAATTGGGCGGTCGAGATGTGGTCGAGACGGATCACATGGTGACCGAAACGCTGATTCGCGGGATGTATGACTATTGGCGCAAGGTCATGGAGGACTGATGATGGTGGACATGCAAACCTGGTTTGGCATCCAGCAGCTCTATGCCGACTACGCCGCCGCAGTAGACAGTGGCCATTGGAACTTGTGGCCCGATTTTTTTATAGATGAATGCGTGTACAAATTGCAAGCACGGGAGAACCACGAGCGGGGCTTTCCTCTGGCCACCTTGTCCCTCACCAGCAAGGGCATGCTCAAGGACCGCGTCTATGGCATCAGCGAAACGATTTACCACGATCCGTATTACCAACGGCACCTGGTGGGCGCGCCGATCGTACGCCAGGTTGTGAACGGCCGTATTCACAGCGAGGCCAACTACGCCGTGTTCCGAACCAAGCTCGACCAGGAAAGCACCGTGTTCAATGTAGGCCGCTACATTGACACCATCGTGCACACCGCCGAAGGCTTGAAATTCGCTGAGCGTCTGTGCATCTTCGACAGCGAAATGATTCCCAACTCCATCATCTATCCCATCTGACCATGAACCCTTGGACCGACGTGGCCGCCGAGGCCGATTTGTTTGAAGGTGCTGGCATCGCTGTCGCCCCCGAGGGCCATGACATCGCCGTGTTCAAGCTCGTCGATGGTGTCTACGCCATCGACAACGTATGCAGCCATGGCAATGCCAGACTCTGTGACGGATTCGTCGATGGCCATCTGGTGGAATGCCCCTTCCACCAGGCATTGTTCGATGTGCGTGACGGCTCTGTCACCTGTGGGCCTGCCACAGAACCCATGAAATCATGGCCCGTAAAAATTGAGGGCGGTCGGGTATTCCTGAAATTGGTGGAGTGATTGCAGCGCCATCACGATTTCAGTGATGTCGCGACGCCAGGGCTTTTGTAGGTCAGCGAGTGACCCCCATCGAAGCATGACGACCGACTTATTGACCCAGCACATTCACCAAGGAATTTCCTGACCTTGGTAATCAATGAAATAAGCTCCCGTTTTAGGTTGCAAGGCAAGCATAGCTGTCATCATGCCCTGGACAGAGTCTTCTGGCTCTAACAGAACAGGAACCCCGCCCTGAAATGGCTGTGACAATTTGGATCGCACCGTACCGGGCTGAAGTGCAACCACCCTTAAGCGCGCATTTTTCCTTTGAAGTTCGATGGATGCTGTTTGCAAAATCATGTTCATGGCTGCTTTGGAGGAACGGTAGCCGTACCACCCGCCTTTTTGGTTGTCAGCGATGCTGCCAACCCGGGCTGAAAGCTTTGCGTAAATGGTGTCTCCCGCAGCCAGCAAAGGTGACAAGTGTCGAAGCAACAGGGCTGGCCCAATGGCATTGACCATGAAGGACCGTTGGAGTGATTTCGACTCCAGCTTGGCCAGAGATTTTTCAGGCCCGGTGCCGTCGATCGTGAGCGCACCCGTCGCGTCGATGATCAGGTGAAACAAACCGCCCTCTGCCAGCTGACTGCCCAGCGCTTCGATGGACTGTGGGTTTTCAAGATCAAAGTCCAGGCCGCGAGAGCGGGATATTTCAACGACGTCACGACAATTCATGCGGTGGCGCAGAACCGTGACAAAAGCCGAACCCAAGGCACCCTGAGCGCCAATCACCAAGGATCTGAAATTTTCAGGAAATGCAATGATGGTCTTCACTTCTATGTGCCCACTTTTTTCAGCGTCATTTCTGCAGCCAGACAAGTCTCAAACGATACCTGCTGCGAAATGGCGTTAGCTCATCCGTCCGCACTGTGGCTGACAAGGTCATCAGCCAGATTGATGGGATGAACTTGAGACCACGGCGTCCTTGACCTCTTGTGAGTCAGGGGTGATTTCTTGTTTAGGAAAACACATTTTTTCGCCGTCCCACTGCTGACCACACCAGCAGTAGCCTTCCGCATTGATGATGCAGGTTCCTGTCCCGCAGCAGCGCTCATCATTCATCGTGACTCCAATAATGTCGTTGGGTAACTCAAGCACAAGAATAAAGGGGACATGATGACGGCTGTATGAGGTCAGTAGTATTATTGACAGTGTGATCTTAAACGCTCCGAAAAAACATGACACAGTGAGCAAGTATTGTGCGAAATGCAGGCGCATTTGATCAATCGGACTACACCATGGAGTTGTACTGGCGTGACAAAAAAGACTCGCTTCAAGGGTAACAAACAAAGCTTACCCAGCAAGCCTTGCAAAGCTTGTGGACGAGAAATGACATGGCGTAAACATTGGGCGAAAAACTGGGATCAAGTGCTCTACTGCTCAGAGGCTTGTCGTCACAACAAATCCGTCAAGTCGTTACCATGACCTACTCGGTGGTATGGTTCAAGCGCGACTTGCGTTGGCACGATCATGCGGCGCTTGATGAGGCTTCCCGGATAGGCCCCGTGCGGTGCGTTTACATCGTCGAGCCTGAACTGTGGCGACAGCCGGATGCAGCACTGCAGCACTTTGAGTTCATTCGAGAGTCCTTGCACGTGCTGGACACGCATTTGCGCACTCTAGGTGGCAGCATTGAGATTCATCATGGGGAGGTCACCGAGGTATTGACCCGCCTGTGGCAGGCTGCCCCTTTTTCCAGCATGTACTCCCATGAAGAAACGGGCAACAGTTTCACCTACCAGCGCGATCGCCAGGTCGCAGCTTGGTGCAAAAACCGTCAGGTTAGCTGGCACGAATTGCCGCAATTTGGCGTTGTTCGAAGACTGAAATCTCGCGACCTGTGGAAAAGCGCATGGGAACAGCACATGGCTTGCGCGATCAGAGGCCCTGAATCGTTGACTTTTTGGTCTCGACCTTCTGACACGCCCTCGCTAATGCTCACGCCACCTCACCTCAAGCATAACCCACCCCTGAGGCAGCACGGCGGTCGAACGCTTGCCTTGAGCACACTTCACAGTTTTCTGCATGCTCGAAGCATAGGCTACCGAGGTGGTATTTCGTCGCCATTGTCAGCCCCTGACAGTTGCTCTCGACTGTCGGCCTATTTGGCCTATGGTTGTATCAGCATGCGGGAAGTGGTGCAATCAACACGGGCGCACATGGAGCATCTTCCACCACAGGCCAGTCGCCATCGTGCCGGCTTGAGCGCTTTTATCAGCCGTCTGTATTGGCATTGCCATTTCATTCAAAAACTCGAGAGCGAGCCCGAGATTGAATGGTTCAACATGCATCGAGGTTACGATGATCTTCGCGAAAACAATTTCAATCCCGCATACTTCGAGGCACTGAAAGAAGCGCGAACTGGCTGGCCTATGGTGGATGCCTGCGTCACCATGCTGCGAGAAACAGGCTGGCTTAACTTTCGCATGCGAGCCATGTTGATATCCGTTGCAGCTTACCCCCTGTGGTTACATTGGCGACCCGTTGGTGAATGGCTGGCCACCCAGTTTCTAGACTACGAACCCGGCATTCACTGGAGTCAGATGCAAATGCAATCTGGCACGACAGGAATCAACACAACGCGGGTGTATAACCCCATCAAGCAAGCACAAGACCACGATCCACACGGCAGATTTGTCAAACGCTGGTTGCCTCGAATGCGTCATGTGCCCGACGCCTGGTTGTTTGAGCCATGGCGATTGCCTGCACACATCCAAGTCCCTGCAGGTCCTCTGATTGACATCAATCCACCCATCGTCAATCTAGCAACAGCCACCCGAGAAGCCAAGCAACGACTGCACGAGCGACGACAATCCGCTGAGGTCAAGGCAGGTAAACAATCGGTGATCGACAAGCACGCATCTCGCCAAACTTCACGCAGTCGTTCGACGTCCAAGGCAGGCACAGCAAGCGCTGACACACAGCTTGCCTTTAATTTTTAACCATCTCTAGCGTCATCATGACCAAGAGAGCGTCCTTTTACCTGCTGTTGATCGTAGGCTTAGGCGTTCTGTTGAACCATATGTCTTGGCGAGAAAAAGACCATGGATATGTATGGGTCGTCGATGAGCAGGAAATCGATGTGCTGGGCATGGTCCATGACAAATGGAACAAACTCACCAGAAATTGTGAACACGTGACTCACATCCCACCCAAGTCCGCTGAGTATCTGGCCATTGAACAGCTGATACAAAATTACAGCCCGCCGGGTTCAAACTCTGCACAGATTCGAACGCTGCAGCACCTACAAAATTGGGCCCTGGCTGAGGTTGAATTTGAAGATCTGCTCCCTGCCGTGGTTCTACTTCAGCCTGCCAAAGGCGAGCCCCATATCGCCTCAAATGCCATTTGGAGTGGTTATACATCGCCTTGGGAACCTGCCCCCTTCATTCGAAACTATTTGTCAACCCAGGCCCCTGATGCGCCACCCCCTCTGATTAAATGCTTTGACCCTAAAACCAGATTTCTGGCCCCCTGATCTTTCAACCGATTCGAACACAAGGTAATATTCAATATTGAAGTCTTACCAACCGCTGAAAGCCGTTATGACACTCGACGAACGAGAACTGTTGCAAGGGTTTCTTCACGACCTGATTCAAGTCCGAGTCACCAACAAGGATCCGGTGGCAGAAGCCTTGATTGTGCAAGCCTGCACGCGTCAACCCGATGCTTTGTATATTTTGGTGCAGCGCTTGATGATTGCGCAACAAGCATTGAATCGGCTGTCGTCCCGAAACACCAAGGACCAGGCTCTACCGCCAGCGGCTGTCGCAACACCCGCTCAGCAATTTTTAAATCCCAGCCTCATCGCCAGTACTGCGCTCGGCGTGGTTGCGGGCTCACTGGTGCAGCAGGGTATAGAGAGCTGGCTGGAGTCGGGCGACCTTGGCGAATTGCCAGGTCTGGACGATATCGACCTGTGATAGAGGATGGTTCAAACCCTCGATCAACCAGCCCTATTCCGATGCATTCCTTAGCATGCAGAGGGGCTTGGTATTCGACTTCTTCAGTATCCTCATAGATCTAGCATGGGTCGCAAGCGACTGACGCGGCAATACTGCCAGCGGCCTACTGTCATCGTGATCAAGGCGCAAAACACCGTCAATGCCAAGGTTTGGATCAACGGCCTCAGCCAATCCCCTGCATAGGCACTGAACATCGCAGCCTTGAGTCCTTGCACCACCCAGGTCATGGGTAACCACGGACTGAGGGTCGAGAAAAATTCGCTGCTAAGTTCAATAGGAACTACCCCAGCCGATGCGGAAATTTGCAAGGCGAGCAACGCAATATGCCGGCCCCGTATAAAAAATACAGCGATTCCAGCACCTAGCCAGATCGCCACTGGGATCACGTTGGGCACCATCGCAGCCCCTAGATGATTGACCTGAGACACCACTTTCAATTCAGACACCACCGAGTAAGCCAGCCCTTCCGGGCTACCCTCAATCAGATTGACTTGGGTTGGCATTCTGTTCAACAAGAGTTGGGTTGACGACTGAAGAAAGACTCCGCCATCGCTGATTCTCATCAGCCCATGTTCCAGTTCCGATTGTGCTGAGGCGAGGTCCGTTGCACTTTGACCCAGTTGAGCCAACTGCGCGTTTTCAGGTAATTTGACAATCATCTGGCGCAACCCCGCGCGCAGATCACGAACACCAAAGGCCAATGTTTTGACCGAATCACGAATCCAGCCTAGCTATGCGGTAGATTTGTCGAAGCAGTCTCATTCCAACAGGGCAACTGGGTAGGGATACATGGGTTGAGAATATCGTTATACAGGTATAAAAAATGTGGGTTTTTGCAAATTTGGGGGAAAGTGTGCAACATTAAGTCTGGTCTATCGTCGGGTATCGCCTCGTTTTGCTGGACTGCGCGATGGTTGAACCGGCCGTAAATCCGTGTATCGAATTTTCAACCACTGACTCTACAGGGATTTGTCTGAGGTCAACCCATGAAATTACATCGATCGTAAGCTCTTTGAACTTATGGCTACCTCGAACAACTTGAATCTTTGAATGTGCACTCTATGAACTCCAACTTCCAACTTCACCACGGAGCCATGCTGTTGAAATACAGCGGCATCAGCTTTATCTCTGGCGCTGTCAATCACGGGTTTTTCAGTGGCGAGCGTTCCTTGTGGACGGCCGCTGTGGGTGTGCTGCTCTTCGTACTGGGTGCAATGATGGAGCATCGGCTTTCAGACGCTTCCGACGAACCACAGGCCAACCTGCTTCACACCCTGGTGCTGGGTGCTTTACTGTCCGTAGGCCTGGGCTTTTTCACAGGCGGCTTACAGCACTTTCCCGATTCACCAGCTCGAAGTTCGTGGGTAGTTCCGCTGGGCTTTTTGATTTCCGTCGTGGCCATGGCCCTCAACGGAGCTTTTCGATGGAAAAAATCCAGCACCTATTACACCGTGATCGGTGGTGTTGTGGTCAGTTTGAGCAGCTACGGGGCTTGGCAATGGCTGGAACAGCATCCTGAGTACCTGGGAACTCATGCACACGGCAGCAGTGCGGCGATAGATCCGTCACATCACGACGCTTCAAGTGGCTTGACCGGCATGATCGTCAGCCGAAGTGTTGAGATCAGCATGAACGACTCGATGCGATTCGCGCCTGACACCTTGCAAATTCAGGCTGGAGAAACGATACGCTTTGTGGTCCGTAACGACGGTAAAGTTCCTCATGAATTGGTGCTAGGCACCAGCAACGACATTCGTGAACATGCCGAGGCTATGAAAAAAGGCGTCAGTGATCATCATGCTCACGCAGGCGGCATCTCCATCGATTTGAAAGCCGGTGAAACCGGTGAGTTGGTGGTTCATTTCCCCCAAGAAGTGGTGTTGGAAATGGCCTGCTTGGTGCCAGGACACTACGAGGCGGGCATGCGAGGAACTGTACAGGTGGCTCGATCGATTTCCACCCGGCAACCCAAAGCAGCTCACGATCACAGCACGCATAAGCATTGAGGGACTATCGGCGGACAATCACAAATTCAGCGGCAGATCCACGGATCAAGTAGCATGGTTGTTAGGCAGGATCAACCCCGACGCCCCGCTCTGACCTTGAGTGTTTTAACGCTTCCTAACATGAAGGAGAATTCGTGGCCCAAATCCATCCCCTGAGTTCGCAAGTCAAGGTGTTGGCGTTCGATGTCTTTGGTACAGTCGTGGACTGGCATGGCAGCATTCAGCGGGAGATCCAGAGTATGGTGCCGGGTATTGACGGTGATGCTTTCGCTCTGGCCTGGCGAGCAGGCTATCAACCGGCTATGCAACGGGTACGGTCAGGCGAGTTGGGTTGGACCCGCATCGACGATTTACACCGCATGATTTTGGACACCATCCTGCCGGAATTTGGCTTACAACACCTGAACGAATCCCAGCGACAGCACTTGAACCTGGCTTGGCACCGGCTACGTCCATGGGAGGATAGTGCACCCGGCCTGCGCCGACTCAGACAGCGCTTTACCACCTGCAGTTTGTCCAATGGAAATCTGGGACTGCTGACCGACCTTGCGAAAAACGGTTCCCTGACCTGGGATTGCTTGTTAAGCGCTGAAGTCTTCCGGGCCTACAAGCCCGACCCGGCCACCTATCTGGGCGTCGCCAATGTGTTTGATGTCAAGCCTGACGAAGTTATGCTCGTGGCCGCCCACCATGACGATCTCGCAGCGGCTCGGCGGTGTGGTCTTCATAGCGCGTACATCGAGCGTCCGCTGGAATTTGGTAGCGCCCGACCCAAGGACGTTTCACCTCAGGCGGGCAATGATATCCACGCCCAACACTTGATTAACTTGGCTGATCAGTTGGGATGTCCTGACTGAGTAAGCGCTGAATGGTTTTCTTCAGCGCTTGAATGACTGGGCCGAGGCCAGTACCTCAGACACTTGATGGTGGTCTAAAGAGAACGGATGCTGGTTTGTGCAGTTGCAGCGAAGCAGCATCAACCGTGTAACGACTATGGCGCAATCACAGTGACAGGATTGTGGTCAGGCGGCAAAGCTTCGAATTAGCCTTTATCAGCGACAGAGAAAACCCTTAAGGATTTCGCAATGGTGCCACAGGCAGGTGTACCGTACGTTCAAAGAAATTGGCCTCTGGCTCTCCGGAACGCAAGCGAGCTAACCATTCATCAGGGTCAAATTCAACACCAATTGGGTTGACTTCAAAACCTGGACCTTGCATGAAGGCATTGGCCTCTTCGTTGGTTTTGTACACATCGACTTGAAATTCCATTCTGTTGCCATCGGGATCGCCGTAATAAAGGGATATGGTGATCCCATGGTGCAATTTCCAATAAGGCAAAATGTTCATTGCTTTGAGTTGAGCGTAATTTTCCATCAACTCCCGCAGCGAATTGAAGGTGTAGGCCAGATGATCGACACCCACACGATCGCGTCTATCCTTGGGTCCTTCGGGCTCGATGAGCGATAAATTTAAGAACGCAACTCGGTGGTGTTCTTCATCGTAGGTGACAAAGGCTATCACAGGGCTGTAGTGCTGGACCTTGGCGCCCAACACCTTCTGGTACCAAGCGATCATCTCGTCAAATCGGTGCGTACGATAGACCACATGGACAAATCGGGCTGGACGAATACGTGCGGTGTCAAGTGAAGCGGTGGCAGCGGTAATTGAACTCATCAGATTTTCTCGGCAGTGGGTCAAGGCCTTTGCGGGCACCATCCATCACAACAGAAGCTCGGGGGAGCTGTCAATATCGAAAACTCCAACGCGGGATTGATCGCCGTTTAACTGGCAGTCTTCGACAATAACTCATCCATCAAATTGTTTCAAAGACTCCAATACTGAATGCAGGTCTGACCCTGAAAAATGAGGTGCGGGTGATAAGGCTTCGAAAGGCAGGCCTTGCCGATTGACCCAATGCGTTGTGAAACCAAACCAAGAGGCCCCCAACGTATCCCATGAATTGCTAGAAACAAACAGAACTTCCTCCTTGCGGACTGAGAAGGATTTACTTACCAGTTCATAACTTTCAGGAGAGGTTTTGAACAAGCGCACAGCATCCACGGAGATGATGTGATCCAAAACATTTTCCATTCCAGCACTCTTCACAGCGGAATTCAGCATATCTATGCTACCGTTTGAAAGAATGGCGGTGGTCAGTCCTTGCGTTTTGATTTCTTGAAGAACGGGGAGATTTTCAGGGAAGGCCGCGAGGTGCGCATATTGTTCCATCAATTTTTCAGTTTGGCCAACAGTACGATCCAATTTCAGACGGTCTAGCGTGTACTCCAGCGATAAGCGGGTCAGCTCCCAAAAAGGACGGAAGTATCGACTCCCCGATGGGTTATGTGGGTCAGACAGAGTGATCAGACGGGTGTATTCGATCTGTTTGTCACGCCATTTCACAGCAATATCAGCACCCGAACCGGGGTACAACAATTCTGCCAGTGCCTGAATCGAATACACATCAAACAAAGTGCCATAAGCATCAAATACAACCGCTTTGATTTTCACCATCAGTCCTCATGAGCGTTCACGAAACTTTTTTGGCAACCTGACCAAACAGAACTGCCGTGGCTTTTTCATCGCCAGTAGCCGTGGCATTGATTGACTTGGCAATCTCGCCGGCGCTTTGCATAGCAAGCCGTCTTTAAACTCGATGAACCATTGTGCGAGCGTAGAAAACAGGTTCAGACCCTGGCGTTCTCGTTCAATTGGCACCACCTATGGATATGAAGCCATGTCCGCAATGAAGTAGTCTCACCCAACGAACTCCTTGCTGTATGCCTGGTGCTTGTTCACCATTGAATCATCAGATTCGTTGGGCGGCAGCTGCCGGTGACTTAAACAATAAGTTTGGTTAATCACTGGTTACCACACTGACCTCTGGGATCAAGGCCGCACCCAGAGCTGCATGCAGGTAGCAAGTACGGGCCGACATTTGCACCAGACGCTCCATGACTTCGTCACTTTCCTCAGTGTGGACGAAGACATGAGTATCCAACGGTTGTGCCTGGGCCGTGCCTGATTCGATGCGGCAGGGGCTGAGTTGCACCAGACGCAACGCTCTCACCTTCATGTGGTGGTGCTCGACGTAGCGCAGCAACTGTGTCATGAAACAAAATGCGATACCGGCATAAGCATGCGCCAATGCACTGGGGGCTTGGTCACCACTGTGTCGATCGTCGCTTTGAATCGTAAAGGCCGACCCCCCCATACGATTGGCCCATGTCACGCTGCGGCCCATACCATGCACGGAGTCACAATGACCATGAATGGGGATGTCCACTCGCCCGGTTTCCCAGCCAGAAGGCGGTGTGGGATTTTTCACCTCGACGGCTTGAGCCTTGGCGACGATGTCGGTCAACATATGAGCCTGAGCCAACGGCGTGGGCGCCTGAGACCACGTTTTGAATGGATCATCGACTGAGACCGAGCTTGGAGCCAAGTCGCGCAGAATTGCACGTCGGCCATTGGCATACAGCGCAAAAGTGTTGCGCAAAGGAGTGGCCCAAGACGCCAACAAAGGCGAGCCTGCCACCGCTTGACGAACCAACCGCTGCACCTGCTCGACAGGCGCTGAGCTGACCACTCGTACCTGAAAACGAGGCGCATACGCATGGCCAACCCCGTTACCCTTGAAAAAAGAGCCTTCAAACTTATAGTCGTTCTCGAGGCTACACGACAAACCACGCAACTCAAGGCCTTGTGACAAAGCCAGTTGGCCGATGCGCTGCAAAAGATCAGACTGCAGGCCCGCAGACATGTAACCCAAGGGAAAAGGCGCCAAGTCCGTGCCTTTAAGCGCCGGCCCCTCATCGCTGACCATGCGCCAGCTTGAACCCAGCTGACCTTCTGTCACCACGGCTTCTTTCTGGTGACCACCCATGGCGCGGGCCTGAGTGATGAACACATCCTGGGCGTCTTGAATTTTTAGCACACCAGGGCGCAGCTGACCGGCGTGGGTTTTGAAGCAAAGCGGATAACCGTGGCCATCGATGGAGTCGGTGCGGTGAATGCTATCGGACATGTTTGAGCTCAGAATAAAAAACCATTATGAATTGGCGGCCGACCATCAGAGGTCGCCTGTGTACTCCCCGCGAGCGGGGTAATCTTTCTGAATCGCGAAGTCGACCGCCGCCAGCAAATCTCCAAAGGAGGGGCGAGCAAATGGCATAGTTTGAGTAGATCCATAGTAAAGCGTTTGATCGGGCTTGACCAAAAAGACCCCAGGCTCGCTGAACAAGGGTGGCTCCTCCAATCCAATCGAGGTCTTGCCTTTCGATGAACTGATGTACAAACCCCAACGCCTGGCCATCGTCAAATCCAGACCGTAGGCTACCTGAATGTGATGGGCGCTAACCTTGTCGGCCATCTCCTTTGCACGTGTTAACTCATCGCTGCTGATCGCCACGATGCGGACTCCCCGTTTTTGAAACTCTTCGCCCAAGCGCTCGAGTTCCAGCAAATACTTGGCGCAAATAGGGCAATGTAAGCCCCGATAAAAAACCAGCAAGTCAAAACGCTCCCCCGGCGACCGGCCCCCTACATAGCGTCCACCCGTGGTCAAAGGTAAATCAAGGGCTGGCACCTCTTGACGAGGAATCAGTGCGGTTGGATTCATGGCATCTCCAGTTGTGTCAGCAGTGGTCACCATGTTGGTGTAAGAATTATTTTGAAGCCAGTGTAGCTTCAACCCAAGCTCCTGTGCTTTGGATTGGCCCCTTTGTTCGTTGGACAGGGTTAGATACAGCCTGGGGGGAACAAGCATTGGAAACCATCTGCATTCGAGCCCATTTGACGGGTCCATTAGGCACCCTATTGATGGAGGAGTTCGCAGAGCCCATTGAATTAATCACGGATACCGATGAAATGGCGCTCTCGGCACCGATCGCGCTGATCCAGCAAGACACGAGCCACCCACGTTGTGGACAACCCGCCTTGCTCAAGAGTGCGGGAGACATTCTTTTCATTCGCCTCCTGCGTCACCTTGTGGCCCATCCGAAGCCTAAGCGCCCGGGATTGCTCCGTGCGATTTCTGATGTTCGAATTGCAAAAGCTCTGGTGGCCATGCATCAAGCACCACATCTCGATTGGAGCCTTGCCGCATTGGCCCTTGAATCTGGCATGTCGCGCACCTCGTTTGCCACTGCATTCAAAAAAGCGATGGACAAGATCCTCCGTAAATATTTGGTTGCATTGAGGTTGGCACTTGCCCGCCGCGCTTTTAAATTCGAACTTGGTTCTAATGCAAGCAAACTGTCAGTCCAATAAATTTTGCTTTCGAGATTAATTTTTTTTGTGCCTTACGCGTGAGACTTTTACCTTGCATCTGTCCCTACAAATTTTGGGCAGAGCTTTATACAGACACCGTGTAATTCAAGGCCATACGACCGCCATCCACCGTGATGACTTCGCCAGTGATGTAGCTCGAGGCATCACTGGCCAAAAAGGCGACCACCTGCGCAACTTCAGAAGGGTCACCGAGTCGTTTCAACGGCGTACGGCTGAGAATCTTTTGGCGTGAAGCCTCGTTAGTCAAGACAGCTTGGCGCGCCAGTTCCGTGGCAATCGTGCCAGGTGCAACCGCGTTGACACGAATGCCGTCATCGGCCAAGGCCAGGGCCATGGCGCGCGTCAGTTGATTCAATCCGCCTTTGCTGATGTTGTAAGTGGCTATTTCTGGAATGGCCACCACCGCATTCACCGAGCTCATGTGCACGATGGCGCCACCGCCAGTGGCTTTCATGGCGCGGGCCACAGCTTGACCGATCAGAAAGGCACCGCGCAAATTGACGCGAAGCACGGCATCAAAATCGTCCTCCGAAATGTCCAAAAAGGGGGAGGCCCGGAAAATACCGGCATTGCTGACCAAGACATCCACCCGCTGGAAAGTGGAAGTTACTTGGCGAATGAGCTCATCCACTTCTTTTTTATGGCCGATGTCACAGACATAGAAATGGGCATGCTGGCCCTTTTCTCGTAGCTCTGCGGCCAGACGTTCGCCCGCCGCTTGCTGGATGTCCACCAGGACGACAAGGGCGCCCTCGTTGGCAAACAAACGGGCACAAGCTTCGCCAATGCCTTGGGCAGCACCAGTGACTAAGCAAACTTTGCCTTGAAGGCCATAGGCGATAACGGACATGACGGTAACAATTTCAAAAACAATGAGTATCTTCTTTTCCAGCAAACAATGCATCAGTTGTGGCGTGCCTCAGGCCAAGTGTTGCCTGCGTTGTATCCGGTTCAATAGTCAGTCCAATGAACGACTGGGCCTAGTTTGCTGTGGGCTAAAAAAACGGCTTCCCGCAAGCTCAGTGCACTGCCCCCATCGTGCCAACTCTCGTGTGAGCCGGGAGGGTGATAGCGCACGTAGTAGCAGTCGGTCTTTTTATCAAACGAAATTTCTGGCGGATCAGATGGATCGTTTGTGCCAAAAAGTGTGTGGTGCTTCACTATGCGAACTGGGCAGATGGTAAGACCTCCGTAAAACCAATAGCCCTCCTTGATTGCAGGCATAAGATCTACTGTCTCCATAGCTTGCCCTCCTCATCAAAGGAACACGCGCTCATACTAGTCAAGAGCTCATTCACAAACATGAAGAAAAACCCTGAGGGATTTACTCTGCTCCCAACTTTCAACCTGTGTTGTGAGCCAAGAACGAATCCAAAATAAGGGTAAACACCAGTCCAATAGCCTTGTTCAATAAAGCCTATTGAAAAATGCAATGAGCCCTTAATTTATTTTGGCTATCGTGTATGGGCCTTTGACATATCGGTCAAAGCATTTTTTCACCAGGAGATAAACATGGCAGCACTCAAAGGCTCGCGCACGGAACAATGCTTGAAAGACGCCTTCGCAGGCGAGTCTCAAGCCAACCGTCGCTATTTGTATTTTGCAAACAAAGCTGACGTTGAAGGTCAGAACGATGTTGCAGCTTTGTTCCGCTCTACCGCTGAAGGCGAAACCGGTCACGCGCACGGCCACCTCGAGTTTCTCGAGCAGTCTGGCGACCCGGCTACAGGTTTGCCGATTGGCACCACACGGCAAAACCTTGCATCAGCTGTGGCCGGGGAAACTCACGAGTACACCGACATGTACCCAGGTATGGCCAAGACCGCACGCGACGAAGGATTTGATGAGATCGCCAACTGGTTTGAAACCTTGGCGAAGGCCGAGCGCTCGCACGCCAACCGCTATCAAAAGGCCTTGAACGAGTTGGCAGATTAATTTCTGCTCACCAAAATTGCTGCACCATTCAAAAGTGCAGCGATTTCGCAAATAGTTCCCACCCTTCCTGACTATTTGCGAAATCGAATCACAAAAAATATTTCTTATGGCTACTGAAGGCAATTTGCAAGCCCCCACCAGGCACCCCTTGGATTGGCAAGGAGAAGATTTCTACAACGAAGAGTCTTGCTTCAAGGAACTTGAGCGAATTTTTGACATCTGCCACGGCTGTCGCCGCTGTGTCAGTCTTTGCGGCTCATTTCCCACTTTGTTTGATTTGGTCGACGAAAGCGAGTCGATGGAAGTCGATGGTGTCGATAAAAAAGATTACTGGAAGGTGGTAGATCAGTGTTTCATGTGTGACCTGTGCTACATGACCAAATGCCCCTACACACCACCCCATGAATGGAACCTGGATTTTCCACACACCATGTTGCGGGCCAAGGCCATCAAATTCAAAAAAGGCGGTGTGGGCAGCGCCGAAAAATTCTTTGCGTCCACCGACTCACACGGATCACTGGCTGGCATTCCGGTTGTGGTTCAAACTGTGAATGCTGTCGCCAAAACCAAAGTGGTACGCAGTCTCATGGAGACTACCCTAGGCATTGATCAAAATGCATGGCTTCCGTCATTGGCCAATCGAAAATTTCGTTCAAAAACTGAAGAAGCTCAATCTGTCAACGTCGTCGATGGCGATAAAACACCGGGTAAAGTGGCAATTTTTTCAACTTGCTATATCAACTACAACGAACCCAGCATCGGGCACGACTTGCTCAAAATTTTGAACCACAACGACATTCCCTATGTCATTGTGGAAAAAGAAAAATGTTGTGGTATGCCTAAACTCGAATTGGGTGATCTCGATTCGGTCAAGCAATCCAAAGACGCGAATATTCCGGTATTGGCCAAGTATGCCAAAGATGGTTTTGCCATCTTGGCTGCGGTTCCAAGTTGTGCGCTGATGTTCAAACAAGAATTACCCCTGATGTTTCCTGACTGCACCGATACACAATTGGTGAAAGAGCACATGTGGGATCCCTTCGAATATCTCATGGCACGTAAGCGCGATGGTCTTTTGAAAACCGAGTTTCCGGAAAAATTAGGCAACGTTAGCTATCAAATTCCTTGTCATGGTCGCGTGCAAAATATTGGCCGAAAAACTGAAGAACTGCTCCAGATGATTCCGGGCACAGTGGTCAACACAATAGAGCGATGCTCTGGACATGCGGGTACTTATGGCGTCAAAAAGGGTTCACACGAAATGGCCATGAAAATCGGAAAGCCTGTCTTCAAAGTCATGGCCACCATGAAAGATGGAAGCACCCCCGACTACATTAGCTCAGATTGTCCTTTAGGAGGACATCACATTGCCCAAGGATTTGAGGTCAACGGCCTGGGAGCGCCCGAATTGAATCACCCACTGACCTTGGTGCGTAAAGCTTACGGCTTGAAATAAAAGACGGAGTTGCATATGCGTTTGACGGGACATATCACCCTTGAAAGCCTGATGACACTTGAGGCTTATGCAAAATGGCGAAAAGTTCACGAGCCTGAAATCATTTCCCACCGGAAATTGCGCAGTGTCCAATTGGGCGACCATGTCAACGTGCAATTTGAGAGTGAGACCACCATTCGTTATCAAATTCAAGAAATGCTGCGCATTGAAAAAATTTTCGAAGAGGAAGGTATTCGAGATGAGTTAGAAGCTTATGTTCCCCTGGTACCCGATGGCAAAAATTGGAAAGCCACGATGTTGTTGGAGTACATCGACACCAATGAACGCAAACGTGAGTTGGCTCGACTCATTGGAATAGAAGACCGAATGTTTGTAGAGGTTGAGGGCCATCCTCGCGTGTATGCCATCGCTGATGAAGATCTTGACCGAGAAAACGCTGAAAAAACCTCTGCTGTTCATTTTTTACGTTTTGAATTCACCGACGCAATCTGTGCAGCTATCAAGGCTGGTGCCAGTGCGAAGCTAGGCTGTGATCACACGAATTACCCATCACATGTTGAAATCGCCTCTAACACGCTTGCGAGTCTGGCCGGTGATATTCGCTAAGTGCATTGGTCGAAAATTCATAGATAAGCAGACAAACAAGTTGAAGCTGTCTGCGGCTGGTATCGGTGGGTTGGGCAGTTACATCAAATCCCAACTTGTTGCACAACATCGTCACCTTGAATCTATTGCAACTTTGATCCTGTGCGGCAAACGCGTGCGGGTCAGCGACCTTTGAGGGCCGAACCGCTGTTACGCAGCCAGCGCTCTTGTTCGGCTCTGCGGTACAGGTCTGGCCACGATTGCAACTGCTGTCTCTGCCATAGCGGCCAGGCCTTGAGAAAGAGTTGTGCAGTGGCCCATACATCGGCAATGGCCTGATGGCGACGGACGCAACGCACTTGAAGGTGTTGCATCCATTGGTCAAGGCTGCGGGCTGCGATGGCTGGATAAGCCGCCGGTAACAAATCAGCCATGTCCAGCCACTGCCACTCAGGCTGCTGCAACCGGCTGCGCTTGTAGGCCTGGCGTAGCACCTCCTGATCGAAGGCCGCGTGATAGGCCAGCAAAGGGGCATCAGCCACCCAGGCGGTCAAGGCCTCCAGGGCTTGCTGCATCGGTTCGCCCTCTCTTTGCTGGCCCCAACCAATACCATGCAGCAAGATATTGTCATGTGTGGAGCGAAGCTCATGCTGCGCAATGAGCACCTCGAAACTGTCACTGGCCACGATCTGCGGGGTTGGCCCACGCATATCAATGGCTAAGGCAGCCACGCAAAGCAGGGCATCGTGATGCGGGTTCAGACCAGTGGTCTCGACATCGATCATCACCCAGCGCTCGGAACTGGGCTCTGACCGCTTGTGCCACCAACGCCACCAACGGCTCATCATGGCCGTGCGGCAACCGCGCTGTTCGTGCGGCTCAGGGTGAGACAAGGCTCGCTCGCTTTAACGCGCATAGTCCAGGCTGAGCCTTTGTTGCAAAGTGCGAACCGCTGCCAGGCTGGCCTTGAGGACTCGCCGGTCTACTTGATCGAGCGTATCGACCGGCACCCAATTGGGCTTGCCTGTATGCGCCGTCGGGCTCATCTGATGCCGCAGTCGCAGTGACTGTAAAAAGTCGAAAGCCGTGATCCAGCCCCGGTATTCATCGGTCGGTATGCCCAGCAATACACCTGCCTGCTCCAACCTTTCGACCGTGGACACAGCAGAGATACCCTGGGCAAAGGCCAGGATACGCGCCGCATCCACCACCAGCGCGGTGCCCGAAATCTTGATGTCGATCACCTCATGCTCGTCCTCGCGGCGCGTTTCAAGCCCGCCATGCCAATTAAGTGGCACGCTCATGTGCAGGTGGTTGTCTGCCCATTGCTTGATGAAACGGGGGGTGTTCATGGCCTGCTGCCGTACGTCGACGGCCAACTGTTCGAGCCAGTCGGCGCGACCAGCTAAGGCTCTGAAATCAAAAAATACGCTGGCCTTGAGCAAGTCTTGCGGACTGCCTTGATCGATCCACAGCGCGAATCGCTTTTTCCATTGATGCAACGTCAGGCAGCAAGGCGGATTAGAGGCCATCACGCCACCAGAGCACAACGGATACCCACAGGCATCGAGCGCCAAATTGACGTCCTTGGCGAAGGCCAGCCAGCTGGGCTGATCGCCCTCGGGATCATTGGACTCATAAATCAACGCATTGTCCTGGTCAGTGGCAATCGTTTGCTCGCCTCGCCCCTCAGAGCCCAGGGCCAACCAGCACATCTGGTTGCTGCTCAGTCCATGTCGCTTGAGCTCCAGTTCGATCAATCGTGCAGTCAGGTTGTCATTGAGCTGGCTAATCAGTCGGGTTAAGGGGCGCGACTGCAGGCCCTGCGCCATCAGATGGGCGGTGAATTGGCGGATTTGCCGGGCAGCCAACTGCAGTTGCTGCAGGGTTTCAGCTTGGGCAATCGCGCCGCTGACATGTTTAATTGAATGGTTCTGTTGGGCAAACAAATCGCGCTCGGAAACCACGCTGTGCAGACGATCACCCATCAGCACCGGCAGGTGGCGTACGCGGTGACGCGACATCATCAGCGCCGCGTCAAATACCGAGCAGCCAGCGTCAATGGTCAAAACAGGCTGGCTCATCACATCCGAGACCGGTTGGTCCAAAGAAAGATCTGCCAGCGCAACTCGCCCAAGCACGTCATGGCGAGTCAGAATGCCACAGAGCCGATCCGCTGGGTCAGTGAGCAGAACCGAACCAACCTGTTGTGCATGCATCAGGCTCAGCACCTCACGTAAGGTGGCGCTGGTTGGCAGTGTGACAGGCTGGCGCGCCGGGAGTTCGTCCAGACGAGCTTCAAGGTTTTGCTGCTGCTGTGCTTGCCACTGCAACTCCTGCTGCCAGCGTTGTCGGGAGGCCTCAACGAGAGCAAGCATGCGCTGGTTGAGGAAGTCCGCCCAGACAGGGCTGCGAGCCATCAGGTCGCGCGCCACCGGCCAGGGGATCACCAAGCAAAAACAGTCTCCCATTGCGGTGTAAGTACTGGTCACTGGTCGCTGAGCCATAAGAGCAGCCACCGGCAGCAGGCTGCCTGTCTCCACCTCGAAGCCGGCTTGCGATCCAGCCTCGCCCGGGCGACGCCGCACCGCCACGCCTTGGCGCAAAAAAATCAGCCCAGTGGGTACGCTCGCTTGGGGCTCAAGCAGCACACCGTCAGGTGGAACATAGCGCTCAGTTGCGGCACGAGCCAGTTGTTGCACATCACTGCGGTGCATCCGCGCAAACGGCAGATGCGCTGCCATGCTGTCGGTCCAGTGATCGATCAGTTGGCTGGAAGGCTGCGATTTCATGCGACCACCATACCAAGACCATCAGGTCATGGCAACCGCCGGGATAGTCCAGTTCTAGCGTCGCAACGTCGTGTCAACACATGCATTCACTACGGGTTTGCCCCTAGAAAATATCCCCATTGCCCCAGATAAACCCTTCAAGTAAGCTGAGAGTCAGCCCAACGACCATGATAGAGACATGACAACATGACTCCCGTCGGTCGGGCTGGTCTAAAGCGTCCTCATGATTCAATTTCTGAACATCTTTCAACTGTTGCTCTACATCGGCCTGTTGGCCTTGGCCGGGCAGGGTCTGCTTTACGTATTGACCGGTGAAAAGCGAGACAGTAACTTGTTTTTTCAATTGTTTCAGATTCTCAATCGGCCCTGGCTTGGCATAGCGCGACTGCTGTCGCCCTCTAGCATTGATCCTCGTCATCACGGTTGGGTCGCCTTCTTCGTCACCTCGGTTCTCTATATTGCGGTCACACTTGCCAAAATTGAGCATTGTGTCAATGTGGGTGTGGAAAATTGCCGATGAGCCAATCGCGATCACTCTTGTTGCTCAAGTGGCAGGCCATCGCCCAAATTACCTTGGGGCGCCGCGAGGCAGCACTAACCTGCTTCGATCGTATGTTGGCTCTTGATGAAGCCAACGCTTATGCGCTATCGAGTCGCGCCCACCTGAGAGCCCTGCTTGAAGACCGCAGCGGCGCCTTGCAGGACTATGCTCGACTGACAGCGTTGCCCCAAGCGCAGGCGGCCGACTTCTTCAACCAGGGCTTTCTCCAAGAAGCCACGGGCCAGCTCGAGGCGGCTGAGGCCAGTTTTCGGCGTGCCCTGGTCCTGAATGATCAACTTGATCGGGCCTGGTTCGGCCTGGGATTGGTGCTGATGCAACGGTCTCGGCTGGACGAGGCCATCACTGCGCTCAAGCGCAACACCCAATTGCAGCCCATGAGTCCATACGCCTGGTGCGAACTGGCGCGGATTCATGTCAAACGCCAGGAGCCCGAGGAGGCGGCGAAGATTATTCGCCACCTGCAAGGGTTTGAGCCCAAAGTCGCAGCCCAGCTGGCACGCGAAACCGGGATCAACGTGAAAGCGAGCCCGGTTTAGTTGCGATCCGGCTGCAAGCAGGAATGAGGGAAGTCATTCCTGCGGATCGCGGGTCCATCGACCCTTCGGGGTAGGGAACAAGAGGAGACATGCTTCATGCAATTGACTGAATCACACCATCAGTACTGGCAAAAAAACTTAAATATCACAGCGGTCTTAATGGCCGTGTGGTTTGTGGTGACTTTTGCAGTCAGTTTTTTTGCGCGGGACCTCAGCTTTACATTCTTTGGCTGGCCCTTCAGCTTCTGGATGGCATCTCAAGGCTCGTTGATCATCTATGTACTGATCATCTGGTTTTACGCCCGTTACATGAACCAGCTCGACCAGGAACATGGCGTGGCTGAAGTCGAGGAGGAATAACCATGGCTGGAATGACACCTGAAACCGGAGGCGGCATATTTGCCGCATCAAGCAACGCAGCTTTCAGAAAACAACTTAACAAGGTCTATGCCTGGTACACGGGCGGATTCACGTTATTTGTGATCGTGCTGGCCATCCTCGAACAAATGGGCTTGCCCCGCAACTGGATTGGCTATCTCTTCCTGGCCGCTACTGTGCTTCTGTACGCTGGCATCGGCGTGATGAGCCGCACCAACGATGCGGCCGAGTACTACGTGGCTGGCCGGCGTGTGCCGGCGATGTACAACGGCATGGCTACTGGCGCTGACTGGATGAGCGCAGCCTCCTTCATCGGTATGGCCGGAACACTCTACCTGACCGGATACGGCGGCCTGGCCTTCATCATGGGCTGGACCGGTGGCTACTGTCTGGTGGCGCTGTTCCTCGCCCCCTACCTGCGAAAGTTCGGGCAATTTACCATCCCGGATTTCTTGGGTGCTCGCTACGACGGCAATTTGCCTCGCCTGATCGGAATTTTGGCTGCGATCCTTTGCTCGTTCACCTACGTGGTGGCGCAGATCTATGGTGTGGGTCTGATCACCACCCGTTTGACTGGCGTGGCTTTCGAGCTGGGCATTTTCTTAGGCCTGGGCGGCATTCTGGTCTGCTCCTTCCTAGGTGGCATGCGAGCCGTGACCTGGACGCAGGTGGCGCAGTACATCATTCTGATCGTCGCCTACCTGATTCCGGTGGTTTGGTTGTCCGTCAAGCAGACCGGTGTGCCCATTCCGCAGGCCATCTACGGCTACCAATTGCAAAAGGTGACCGAGAAGGAGAAAGCCCTGATCGATGATCCTAAGGAAAAAGAAGTTCGGGACATCTTCAAAGCTCGCGCTGATGAGATGGATGCCAAACTCAAGGATGTGAAGGCTGCTCTGGAAGCTGACAAAGCTGCAGCCACCAGCAAGATCGAAGAGCTCAAGGCTGCCAATGCACCGGCTGCGGACATTGCTGCTGCCGAAAAGGCGTTGGCTGCACTGCCTAAAGATGAGGAGGCCGCCAAGAAGGCCTGGACAGCTGCTAAGACCGCGGCTGCAGGGCGAACGGCACCCCTGGGCGGCATGCCACGCCATGCGCAACAGTTTGCGGGCGATCCTAATGGGGACGAAAAGGCCAAAACCGCCTACGACACCTCGCGGAGAAACTTCTTGGCCTTGGTGTTCTGTCTGATGGTCGGTACTGCTGCGCTGCCGCACATTCTGATGCGCTACTACACAACGCCTTCGGTGAAAGAGGCTCGCAGCTCAGTGACCTGGTCGCTGTTCTTCATCTTCCTGCTCTACTTCACTGCACCAGCCCTGGCGGTTCTGGTCAAGTATGAGGTCTTCACCGTGCTGGTGGGAACGCCGTTTGACAAGCTACCAGCCTGGGTATCGCAATGGGCAGCCGTTGACCCGGCTCTGTTGTCGGTGACCGACGTCAACAAGGACGGTATCTTGCAGCTGGGCGAAATGCGCATCGGCGGTGACATCATCGTGTTGGCCACGCCTGAAATCGGCGGTCTGCCTTATGTGATCTCTGGCATGGTGGCTGCAGGCGGTCTGGCTGCCGCGCTGTCTACCGCTGACGGTCTGCTGCTGACGATTGCCAACGCTCTGTCGCACGACCTGTACTACAAGATGATCGACCCGAACGCGCCCACCTCACGCCGAGTGATGATCTCCAAGGTGCTGTTGTTGGTGGTGGCTTTGGCTGCTGCCTATGTCGCAGCGCAGAAACCAGCCGACATCCTGTTCCTGGTCTCCGCAGCCTTCTCTTTTGCTGCTGCAGCTTTCTTCCCGGCACTCACTTTGGGTATCTTCTGGAAGCGGGCCACCAAATGGGGTGCGGTGCTTGGTATGGTCGGCGGCCTGGGCGTCACCTTTTACTACATGGTCACCACCCAGCCGTGGCTGCGTGGCATCTTCGGCGTGACCTCGCCGATTGAGTTGTGGTACGGAATCCAGCCCATCTCGGCCGGTGTATTTGGTGTGCCGCTGGGCTTTGCGATCATCATCGTGGTCAGCCTGCTGACCCCGGCTCCGCGCCGGGAGATTCAGGAACTGGTCGAGCATGTGCGCTACCCCAGTCTGGCTGGTGACATCGACACCCGCGCGACCTGACCGTGATTCACAGGCCTTCTACCTGAAGGCCTGATGTTTCCAACGCCCACTTCGGTGGGCGTTTTTTATGGGTAACCACAACAGCCGATTGGGCAGTTGCTGATTCCAAAGACACTTGAGCTGGTCAGCAGAGATAGCGCGAATGCCACTTGACTTGTGCGACTTGAATCGACCTCCACGCCCAAAATGGGGGAATTACCGTGGAATTTTGGCAACCCTAAAGTTTCTCTATGTGATGACGATTCATTGACCAAGCCTTTGAGCCTTGCAGGAGGAAATCATGGGACTTCATCTGCCAAGAATTAGTGAGCTACCTGTATCACATATGAGTGCCAGTGCGCGTATCACACAGGCGCTGAAGGTGAACGACATAGGTACCGCCCAGCGCATTGCAGCAAGCGCCGCCATGATGACGGGTCAATTCCAAAAGCAAGCTTTGAATCAACCCCCTACCAAGGTGAGTGATCACCGATTGGATGTTTGGGCCTAGCGAGTAAGCAGGTAGATCGCTTAAACGAGTCTGAGTTTATTATCAAAGGTGCCCCTGAAGGGCCCCATCGGCAAAGCGATTGGCCTAATTTCATTCACTCGTGCGAAACGGGGCTTTCAAAAACCCGCGAAACCGGGCCCGGCCACCTCGAGTTGGACTGTCTGTGAGACGGTAGTTGGGGAAACGCTCAAGGAAGCGGCCGATGGCGACTCGGCCTTCCAGGCGAGCCAGACTCAGGCCTGCACACTGGTGAATACCAAACCCAAATGCCAAATGGCGGTTGTCGGCGCGTTCGAGTTGCAGCGAATCCGGGTTTTCAAACTGCGTGGGATCGCGGTTGGCCGCCCCGATGCACAGTGTGACCAAGGCGCCTGCTGGCAACGCAACACCGCCGACCTCGCACGCCTTGACAGCACGACGGTTGCCCAGCTGGTTGGAGGACTCATAGCGAAGAAACTCGTCCACTGCCAGGGAGAGTACCGCCTCTTGCGCGCTGGCGTTGTGTTGTGTGGCCTGCAGGCGTTGATGCAAGGTCAATAGCGACTGAGGGTGTTCCTGTAAACACACCAACGCATTGCCAATGAGATTGGTGGTTGTTTCATGTCCGGCATTGAGTATGAAAATGCAGTTTTGCAGCAGCTCTACTTCGCTGAGCTGTTCGCCGCCAACTTCACCTTGGATGAGCCGAGTGAGAACGTCGTGATCGGGGTCACCGGGGTAGCGACGACGTTCATTCACCAACGTGCCTAGGTAGGCCAGCATGTCTATGACCGCGCGGTTTCCCAGCGCGTGCTGAGCGACACTGGGCTTTGGCTCAAGAGCACCGAGTATGGCGAGCGACCATCCCCGCAGCGGACCTCGGTCAGCATGCGGTACTCCCAATAGATTCCCAATAATTTCTACCGGGATGGCGGAGGCAAAGTCCTCAATCAAGTCCCCGCCGCCGCGCTCCTCAATACTGTCAAGCAAACTGTCCACCAGTTGCACTAAACCTGGCTCCATTTCGGCAATGGCACGACGGGTAAGTGCCCCCATGATGAGCTTACGCACCCGGGTGTGCAGCGGCGGATCGTTGAAAACAAGGCTGGTTGTGTGATGCTCAAAAAGCGGTGCATGATTTGCACTGTCATACGGTGCGATGTTGTACTTTGGAGCAAACTCAACGCGTTTGTCGGCACTGAAGTTCTGCGCGTCCCGATACACGGCCACTACATCAGCGTATCGGGTCAAGAAGTAGCTACCATCGGGCATCAACCGTACGGGTTGGTTCTGCCGCAAGGCTGAGTAAACGGGATATGGATTGGCGTAAAAGTCTGTGGGCAGTTCGCGCAGATCAAATTGTTGGGCGATGTCCTGAGCGCGTGAACTCGTCATGGACGGGGTGATGATGGCTTGCATCAACGTCAACGTTCGATTCACACAGAGAGATTTGAATCACTTCTTCTTGTTGACTGCAGCCTTGAACGAGGCTCCTGCCGAGAACTTCGGCACTGTGGCTGCAGCAATCTTGATAGGGGCACCTGTGCGCGGGTTCTTACCGGTTCGAGCAGCACGCCGAGTTGCCTTGAAGGTCCCAAACCCAATCAACTGCACGTCTTGTTTCTTGGATACAGACTTGACGATAGTCGTTAGCAGAGACTCCAGCGCACGACCAGCAGCGGCCTTGGAAAGATCCGCTTCTTTTGCGATCGTTTCAATCAATTCACTCTTGTTCACACACTGCTCCGTTGGTAAGTGAGTGTCAATTTTGGCAAACTGTCCTTCGGGATTGACCTAGTATTTCCACCCTCTTGTGTCCGATGCAATATTCCTCTTGACGGATTTCCCGACATTCAAACAACTCGTACCTGCGAAGGCAATCGCCTTCTTTTCTATAGTGCGCTAAGCTCTTACGATCAATCTGAGGAACAACATGATTACAAACATTTTTTCGTTGGCTCTCGCCATATGTCTGCCTTTTTCGACCCTGGCGCAGCACAACCACGGAGCTCAGACGCCCTATGCCGGGATGCAAAACCGAGCCATCAAATCGCTGTCCGACAACGACATCCAAGAACTTCGGCGTGGTGGGGGTTGGGGCCTGGCCCTTTCCGCTGAACTCAACGGCATGCCAGGCCCAGCGCATCTGCTGGAACTCAAGGACAAGATTCCATTGACTTCAGACCAAGTCACCAAGACCCAGGCCCTATTGGATGAAATGCGCAAAGCCGCTATCCCCACTGGCGAGCGCCTGATTGCAGCAGAGAAAGCGCTGGAAGCCGCTTTTGCAGCCGGCAAAGTGGATGAGCCATCGCTGCGCCGCTTGCTGGCCGAGGCCGAGTCGGCAAGGTCCGACCTGCGCTTCATCCATCTCTCACAGCACTTCAAGACTGTGCAGTTCCTCAAACCAGAGCAGATCCAGCGGTACAACGTCCTTCGCGGCTATGCCGACGATCCTTGTAAGAACATTCCAGCTGGTCATAACCCCGAGATGTACAGGCGACACTTGGGGTGCAGTTGACTGCTGCACCCTAGGTTGGGAATTCCCCACACTGTCGCAGAACATTTGCGTATCACCTGCAATGGTGGAAGCCTGAGCAGACGATGCCCCTTTGTAAGGCACATGGGGTACTTGATGGCAATACTGATCGGCGTGAAGTCCTTGATGGAATCGTAAGGTTTGGGGTTCTTGAGGAGCACGCTTATCAAATGCGCACTGTTGAAAAATTTGAACGCGTGCCACCTCATGTCTCCACAAGTGATACGCTTCAGAATGTAGGCAGTCGTGTGAATCTTGTCAACATCAAAGGCGCATTGATGGATTCAGGCCACGGACTGTCCTCAGAATAATGATCCCCTCGATAGCAAACTTAGGAGACAACTCATGGACACATGGAAATCAGAAATACGCGATGGCATGCTCATTGACTGGGATAGACCCATCGAGATGGACGATGGGCTTGTGTTGCGAGCGGACATCTTCCGTCCCGTTCGACAAGGAAAGTTTCCAGTGATTTTGTCCTATGGTCCCTACGGCAAAGGATTGGCTTTCCAAGAGGGTTACAAAACAGCGTGGGAGATCATGGAGCGCGAGAACCCTGATGTGATCAGAGGCTCCACCAACAAATACCAAAATTGGGAAGTCGTTGACCCCGAGAAATGGGTCCCCGACGACTATGTCTGTATCAGGATCGATTCACGTGGTGCGGGAAGATCACCTGGATTCATGGATCACAACAACGCCCGTGAGACTCGAGATATTCATCTTTGCATTGAATGGGCAGCACAGCAAGCCTGGTCAAATGGCCGCGTTGGCATGAATGGCATCTCCTACTACGCGAGTAACCAGTGGCGCGCAGCCGCATCGAAGCCCAAGCATTTGGCAGCCATATGCGTCTGGGAAGGCTGGAACGACAACTACAGAGAATCCAACCGGCACGGCGGGATTGCGTGTTCGTTTCGAAAAAACTGGCTTGAAATGCAGGTGAAAACTGTCCAGCATGGTGTCGGCGATCGCGGCAAGCGGAACCCGATGACCGGTGAAACGGTATGCGGGCCGGAGACATTGTCAGAATCCGAGTTGCGTCACAACATCGAAGATGTATGGAAACGTATCATGGACAATGAAATGATCTGTGATTGGTATGAAGAGCGCTCTGCCAACTTAGACCTTGTAAACATCCCTCTTCTCAGCGCCGCCAACTGGGGGGGGCAAGGCCTGCACACTCGCGGCAATTTTGAAGGATTTGTCCGTTCCAAATCCAAGAACAAGTGGCTGGAGGTTCACGGAGGGTCGCACTGGGCGCCTTTCTATACCGACTATGGCATAGGCATTCAAAAGAAATTTTTTGATTTTTACCTCAAAGGCAAGAAGAACGGTTGGAATAAAACCCCCAAGGTGTCCTTGCTGGTCAGAAGTCCAGGTGAAAAATTCACTCCGCGCTCAGAAAACGAGTGGCCGTTGAAGCGCACCCAATGGACCTCTCTTTATTTGGAACCGCAGAACAAAACTTTTTCACAATTCCCGTTAAAGCGAGCAGCACAGGTCGAGTACGACATGATGGGTCATGGCGTGACGTTTGCCTTTCCGCCACAAACACAAGACGTTGAGTTAACAGGGCCCATGGCTCTGAAATTATTCATTTCCTCGTCGACTATTGATGCCGACATATTTGCCATCGTCAGAGTCTTCGACCCACACGGCAAAGAAGTTTTATTCCATGGAGCCCTTGATCCCAAAACGCCTATTGCGCAAGGCTGGCTGAGAGCATCGCATCGCAAATTGGACAAGAAAAAAAGTTTGCCCTATCGCCCATGGCATACGCACGATGAAAAACAACCCCTCAAGCCAGGCGACGTGTACGAACTCGACGTTGAAATCTGGCCGACCTGCATTGTGATTCCCAAAGGCTACAGCCTTGCGCTATCCATTCGCGGTCGTGACTATGAGCACGATGATGCCGCAGCCGTGTTATCCAATATGAAAAACCCCATGAAGGGCTGCGGACCTTTCACCCATGAAGACGAGCAAGACCGACCCCCAGCCATTTTTGGGGGCAAAGTCACACTTCACATGGGGCCTCAGCATCAGGCAAGGTTGCTGGTGCCGGTCATCCCGAAGAAGTCACCCAGAACTCGCTGATATTGCGCATCGCGTGGAACAACGTCGTATGACTTCATCAATGAATCATTCGAGCCAGATGATCCATGAACCGAAGGCTGTGAGCCTCACCGCTTGATTTGCACGGAGGAAAAGCAAGGGGTCAAACTCAGCGATGAATTTGACCCCAGGTGGTGATTGGTGGCGGATGGTTGACCGTGTGCCGACCGGCTTCCCGAGCTGATGAGCACTGGTGCGGGTTGCTGCGGATCAAGCGCCCAGCAGGCGGCGAGCAAGCACGCTCTGCATATCACGGCGTCCGTCCGCAATCAGGTACATGATGACTTGGCTGCCTGTGACACGGTAAATCACGCGATACGGCTTGAAGAATGTCTGGCGGTACTCCTTGATGCCAAGGCCAACCAGTTCCCTCGGATAGCTGCCGCGTTCCGGGAATCTCGACAGGCTCTGCACGACTTCCATCAACGCATCCAACACATGGTTGGCGTTGGCTACGCAATAGAATTCGGAGATGTAGTCGTGGATGGCCTCCAAGTCCTGCACGGCACCATCGGTGAGAAAGACCTCAAACTTGGCCGGTGTGCCAGACATCAGACGACGGCTCGCTTGGCGCGAAGACGGGCAACGACATCGGCCACGGGTTTCACCTTGCCAGCGGCCATGTCCTGGTTGCCTAGCGCAAGGATTTTCAGCAGCGCCAGCGTTTCTTGCGTCTCTTCGAACGAGGCTACATCCTGCAGGACAGCCCTGGCCTCACCGTTTTGGGTGATGACCATCGGTGTACGCTGCTCTGCGAGGCGCGTCAAAACCTCGGCTGCGTTGGCTTTGAGATAGCTGATCGGCTTGACTTGTGATGAGTAGCGCATGGCAGGGCCCCGAACTTAGATGAGACTTAATATAGTCTTTTTATGGTTCGATGGCAAAAATTGAATCAGAACCGACCCTGTACCCCATCGCTCTGTGGCCACGTTGCCGCTTGTCCCACAACCGCAGCAACGCCGTGGACAACTCTGCACTTATCACAATCGCCCGCTGTCTCTTTGTCTCCTGGGGTAAAACTGTTCAGACAAGCTGGGCCACTTCTGTTGGGTGATTTATCACTCATCGCGTCACTCCACAGGGTTGGCGAAAGACCGTAACCAGGGATCGAGGTGACCGATGTCAAACTTGCCGGACTCGAACATCTGCATCATCTCCGCATAGATTTGCTCGGGCGCACGCTTCAAGTGCCAGCCGTTGACGCGCAGGAATACGTCGGACGCGGCAAAAGCGATGCGCTTGTTTCCATCCACGAACGGATGGTTGATCGCCAGGCTTTCCATCAATGCGGCAGCCTCAGCCACGATGTCTTCGTAGTAGCCCGTCTGCGGCCGGAATAGTGCAGCCTCGAGTGCCCCGAGATCTCGCACGCCCGGAGCGCCGCCAAACCGCTGCATCAGCACGCTGTGCATGCCGAGCACATCGGCGACGGTCAGGTAGTCGCGTGCCACGATTTACTTGGCCAGGTCGCGGTAGAGGCTGTCAAACTCCTCCAGACTGGAGGCGAACGCAGTCATCACATGGCGACGGGGACGCTCTTTCTGTTGCCGGTCGATGTAGTCGCGCAGGGCATCATCGAGCACGGCCTGGAACTGGCGTCCCTGGCTTTCTGCGATGTGGCGCAATGCCGCCAGCACATCGGGTGCGGCTTGTGACGAAAACTTTTCGCGTGTGGCAGTGGTCATGGCGTCTTGATCATGATTTATCTTGATGTTTCATGATAAATCAAGATGGGAGCTTGCGCTAGCGTCGGCTGACCCTTATGTAGCCCGCCATCATCCAGGCCATCCTGGCCGGGCAGCAGCCCCGCTGCAGTGAATTTCCTCGGCCAGCGCCTCGAATCCCATGGTGGCGTTGACAAGGTCGCGCAGGATCAGCTTGGCAGACTCCGGCTCGCCGTTGACGAACAGAGTGATCGCCTCGTCGAGTATAGACATTCCCCCGATTCTGCTCGCCAAACACCACCGTTGGGCGGATGCCCGAACCACCGCCTAGGATGACAGGGGTGACGTTGATCATGCTTTTTTTAGTCCCTTCCCCGCCAGACTTTTCAACCTCGAACCTTAGCGCCTCGATTTCTGCCTTCGAGGCTTCATACTCATCTATTTTCCGCTTCAGAAACCGGTGCGTAATGGCGGCCTTTTCAGCCATAACTGTCAAGTGACACGTCCCCCTGGCCAAAACCGATCCTCTGGTTACCAATGTCACTGGTGAGCTTCGAAAATTTGTGACGTTGCATGGGTCACTTCATGGGACGGAATCGATGACTTACTGGCAGTCAGCGACCCAGTTCTCCAGTTCGAGCGCTGGCACCCGCTCAAATTCCGCAACGTTGTTGGTGACCAGTACCAAGCCTTCGCTCCTGGCGTGAGCTGCAATGTGTAGGTCATTTACCCCGATGGGTTGGCCGATTTTTTCAAGCGCCGCGCGGATGGCGCCATAGTGCTGGGCGGCCTTCATGCCATAGGTCAGCACTTCCAAGCGGCTACAAAAGTCCTCGATGGCCGCCAAGTTCTCATTCACACGCTGACTTTTCTCCGCGCCGTGCATCAGTTCGGCCAGGGTGATCGACGAGATGGCCATGCGACTGGCATTGGCGTTAAACGTGGCAAGTACCTCGACCGGGCGACGCTTGAGCACGTAGATGACGATGTTGGTGTCGAGCAGGTAACGCAGCATCAAAACGCTTCCCGCTCTGGTTGCTGCTGAGACGCACGCTCGGACAGGAAGTCGTCACTCACACGCGGTCCATCCAAAAAGAAGCTGTCCCAGGTTTGACCGATGGGGGCGATGATGCGTTCTTGACCTTTGACGCGTATCGCCACCTTGTGCACACCCTCGGGCAAACGGACATCCAACGGCAGCCGGACGGCTTGAGTACGGTTGTTGACGAATACGGTGCCGATTGACATGCTGTGCTCCTTCTGAGGGTCTATATGGCAAGTGTATATGGCAGCCCGGAACCAGTCAAGTTGACCGCAGGCGGTGCTTCAGGTCTGGTTGACAGCGCGAATGATTTTTCATCTATCAAATCCAATTGGAAAATATCTGCCAGTTCCAACCAGGCACTCGTAAGTTGTTGATTTATATAGACTCAGCCTGGAGAACGCTCGCGAGGCCAGAGGAGAAAAACAGAGATATCTGCTGTTTTTTGGGCAAAAACGGTGGATTTATGGTGGCCAACGCTCGCCAGGCAGCGTGCGTACGTGGTTATCACCGTTGGGAAAATCCAAAAAAAATCCCAACCGGATAAGGGTTGGGATTTAGGGGATATGGTGGTGGGCGTGGACCAGGGTTCAATTCCCGTCAGATGAACGGATGCTAACACCCTCGGTTCGGTTCTGTTTCCTGCGGAAAGATGCGGAACCCTGTTCCCACAAATCCGGTTTCCTCATTTCTCCGCAGACTACCGCAGCCCTTGATCTCACTATTTTGAGCCGTCGCCTACACCGGATAGGTGTGGGCCGGCGGATTGCCATTCCTTACCCAGTCATTGAAACAGGCCTCGGTCGATAAGACTTGGAAATGTTGAAACCACTCCGACTGACGCAAGGCCTGCTCGGCGGGAGCATCAATCCAACCACTGATCGCCAGGCAGAGGTCCATACACCCCACCACCGCCGCCCCCACGTACAGCAAGGCCGCGGTGGTGAACGCACCGACATCCTCACCAAACTTCTGGACCAAAGGTGTGCTGGCCCCAAACAGAGCAGCGGCAAATAAGGCAAGCAGCCCCCTCGAAGCGCTGGAAGATGGGAGGTGGCTGAGGTTTTCATACAGAAGTCAGTTGACTAGTTCAATACCCGTGACCGTAAAAACACCATTTCGCTTCTCAGCAGAAAAGCGAACTTTGTCACCCGGGTTGAGCTTTTCCAGTAACGCTGGATCCGATGCTGTGAACACCATCGTCATGGGCGGCATATCGAGATTTTCGATACGACCGTGTCGAAGGGTGACCTTGCCTTGCGCTTTGTCGATCCGTCTCACCTCACCCTCGCTGGCAGTCTGAGAAGCCAGTGCACTGGATGCAGCGCCGGCCGGGTGGTGCGTGGAATGATCCGTATTAGAGGATTGCCCGAAAACAGCAGGCGATAAATTCAAAGCTGCGGCCAATGCAAAAAAACGAATGCTCATGACGAGCTCCTTGAAATTTGAGGGTAAGACGCAAAAACGCGGTCACGGCCCTGCTTATCGATAAGCAGAACCTGGTATGCATCCTGATGTTTCCCGGACTCCATGCCGGGCGAACCCACTGGCATGCCAGGTACAGCCAGACCCAAGGCAGTAATTCGACTGGCCAGCAAACGCTTGACATCTTTTGCGGGCACATGCCCCTCGATGACATAGCCGGCAACAATTGCTGTGTGGCAACTGCCGAATTTATCGGCCAGCCCGTGCTGCTTGCGAATCACTGCCGTGTCGCTCACATCTGTGACCTTGACCTGAAAACCAGCTTGTTTTAGATGGTCCACCCAGGCGCCGCAGCAGCCGCAACTAGGGTTTTTGAACACCTCAACAGGAGGCAATGGGGTGGCAGCAAGGGCGGGTAGGCCAGACAAAAAAGACATGGCCAGCGCACCGGCAGAACGCACAAGAACCTGACGGCGCATCATTTGACCACCACCTTTCCAACCATCCCTGCCTCAAAGTGGCCAGGAATCAGGCAGGCGAATTGAAATTCGCCGGGTTGAGTGAACTGCCACACGATCTCGCCATTGCGACCGGGTTTGACATGAGCCATGTGCGGCGCATCGTGCTCCATACTAGGGAACTTGCGCATCATTTCAGCATGCTCAGCTAACTCCTTGGGCGTGCCAATCACCAACTCATGAAGGACAGCACCACGATTGGTGACGCGCAGGCGAACGGTTTCGCCTTTTTGGACGGTAAGGGTCCCTGGCACAAAGCGCATTTTGTCGTCCATCGTGATTCGGATGGTACGAGACACCTTAGCCGGATCACCCTCTTGGCCGAAGGCAGTGGCTTCTACTTGAGAAGGGTTGAACTTACGCGTAGCAGCCTCGAGGTGCGCATCGCCATGGGCATGGGCCACTACGGAGGTCAGCAGTGCGACGGTAGAGAGAAAAAGTCTGTATTCATGTTTCATAAGTTGTCCTGAAAATATCAATGTCCTTCGTGGCCTGTTGGCTTGCGCACTTGGAGCTTGTTGTCGGGTGAAACGGGTACGGCGCGCACGGGCGCTGGCACATCGCCCTGGAATTCATGTGCCACGGTGCCTGGCGGGTGTTTGTAGTTTCCCGGGTCACGGTAATCACCGCGCTTCACGTCATCACGAACCTTGACCACGCTGAACATGCCGCCCATGCCCACCGGGCCGAACGGTCCTTGGCCAGTCATCATCGGCAATGTGTTGTCAGGCAGAGGCATCTCCATCTCGGACATTTCATGCATGCCCTTGTCTCCCATTGCCATGTAGTCGGGCACAAGTTTGGAAATGCGCTGAGCTAGGTCGCGTTGATCCACACCCAACATGGTGGGAAGGTTATGCCCCATCGGACCCATGGTGTGGTGCGACTTGTGGCAGTGGATAGCCCAGTCACCCGCAGCAGCATCAAATTCGATGGCTCGCAGTTGCCCCACTCCCACGTCAGTGGTGACCTCGGGCCAACGCGCCGCCTTGGGCACCCAACCACCGTCCGTGCCAGTCACCTCGAAGTGGGGTCCGTGCATATGGATGGGATGGTTGGTCATGGTGAGGTTGCCGATCCGGATTCGCACACGATCTCCAGTGCGTGCCACCAACGGATCAATCCCAGGAAACACGCGGTTGTTCCAGGTCCACATGTTGAACTCGGTCATTGTGCTGATCTTGGGCGTCATCGCACCAGGCTCAATGTCGTACGAGGCCAGCATGAACATGAAGTCACGGTCGACCTTAAGTTGATTCGGGTCTTTGGGGTGTACCACCAAGCAGCCGTACATCCCCATGGCGAGCTGGAGCTGTTCGTCCAAATGCGTGTGATAGAAGTGGGAGCCTGATCTCAAGAGCGTGAACTCGTAGACAAATGTCTTGCCAACGGGGATGCCCGGCTGGGTCAAGCCAGACACCCCATCCATGCCTGAGGGAAGCATGATGCCGTGCCAGTGGATTGCGGTGGGCTCAGGTAGCTTGTTGGTCACAAAGATGCGGATGCGGTCGCCCTCAACAGCCTCAATGGTGGGGCCTGGGCTAGAGCCATTGAATCCCCACATGTTGACCTTCATACCCGGAGCAAATTCGCGCACCACTTGCTCGCAAACCAAGTGAAACTCCTTGACGCCGTTTTTCATGCGCCAAGGCAACGACCATCCATTAAGGGTGACAACAGGGTTAAAAGGTCTACCGGTAGGAGGAGGCGGTGGCGGCAGTGTGGCAGCAGAGGACTGCATTGGGGCCTCGGGCAAAGAAGCGGCTCCCACTTTGCTAACGGTGGTAGCGCCAAGTGCAACAGCACCAGCGGTACGAAAAAAATCTCGACGATTACTCATGGTGTGTTTCTCCTCAGTGACCAGGCTTAGCGGCGGTGGCCGGAACGCTGATAGGCGATACGCTTGAAGCTACAGGGGATCCCGCAGTCAAGGCGGTGTCGAGGTTGACCTGTGCGACCCAGAAGTCTCTCAGAGCAGCTACAGCGTTGCTCACGCCTGTGACCTGTTCGCGCGCATCAGCCAGCAACTCGAAGACACTGATGAGCATGCCGTTGTAACGCAGCAAATTTTCTTCAGAAATGCGTTTGCGAAGCGGAACCACCTCGTCGCGATAGTGGCGAGCCAGCTCATAGGCCGTGAGATAGGCGGCATGGCTCTCGCGAACCTCGGACTGTGCCTGGACGCCCAGTGCAGCTACGCGGTTCATCGACTGCAGATATGTGGCTTCAGCACGCGCAACACGCGCGGTGCCAAAGTCAAAAATCGGCAACTCAAGTGAAATCTCGTAGCCGTTTGAACGCTGAGCGCCGGTTTCACTCTTGTTCTGGTAGCCAACTTCCAGCACATTGACCAACCGGGTACTGCGAGTCAGACCAAGGGTGCGGGCTAAAGCCTCGGTCTGGCGCTTGGCAATCTTAATATCCAGGCGTTTATCCATAGCCGTTTGCTCAGCGCTGCGCACCTCCAATGCCTGTTTAGGCAAGTCAGGCAGCCGGTCAGGCAGTTGGAACTTCACCTGCTCGCCCGTTAACCCCAGAAGCCGAGTCAATCGCTCCCGATCTGCCAGCGCTTGCTGTTGAGCACGAGCCAGTTGTGCTGTTGTGTCGGCAAAAAAGGCTTGCTCTCTCATCTGTGTGAGGCGGTTGAAATTGCCCACCTGAGCCATACGCTTTGCTAGCTCATTGGCAATGTCCGCGGTCTCCTTGACCTGCTGCAAATAGCGGAGTTGCTCCTGTGCACCAACGGCGTTGAAGTAGGCTCGGCGGGTATTAGCGGCTAAGGTCACCGCATCCTGTGCAGCTTGAAGCTGGGCTCGCTCGAAGCGTTGCTGTTCGATCTGTCGTGCCATGGGCATGGTGAGCAGCCCAAGCAGGTCGAACATCACGGTGCGGTCGTATTCCACGACTCCGTTGCCACTCAGACGCCCGAAGCTAAAGCCCGGATTACGCAGTCGTCCGGCCCGCACAAGATCTGCTTCAGCGATACCGAGATTGGCCAGTTGCGCTTGCAGATCGCGGTTGCTTAGCAAGGCCACTTCGACGGCAGAGTCGACGCTCAGGGGCCCCTTAAGAAGTTCAGAAACACGCGCCTGTGCGATCTCTGTCTGCGCAGCATCCCGTTGGAAAGCTACGGGTTGCGCAATGCGTTCTCGAGTGAGTTGGGATACTTGGTCTAGGCCACCGTCAGCAGACAACGAGGCGCAGCCCGAAAGGGCGACAACGGACAATGCCGTCAAACCCCAAAGGTAATGTCTTTTCATGATTCACAGTCCTGGAATCGCCATCCCGCGTTGGGACAGCCCACACCTGCGGCCCGTCAAAAAAACGGCGCAAGCACCTTTGTCTGGCAGCAAACGCCAGACGAATCAGGTCAGAAACTGCGAGGAGGCCGCTCAGGGCCCTCGGCTAGGAATTGGGACGTGAGCGTCGTCAATGATGGGAATTTCGGTGAAACAGCCTGCATCACCGTCATTCCCATAGAGCTGGGGAGCGCAACGCAAGCGGAGGCACAGGTTAACGTGCAGGAACTGCATTTCCCTTGGTGGCCATGTGACTGAGTCGGGTCGGTATCTGTAGCTCCACCTGAGGAAGCCAGCAAGTGATCATGCCCATGGTCCGCGTGGTTCATGCGGTGACTGTCAGCATGAGACAACTCGTGATTCGCCTGTGCCGTAGCCTGAACGACCATGTTTCCGTTTCCACTAGCGCAAGACTGAACGTGCGCCATAGCCCCACGCAAGGGCATCAGCACAGTCAGCAAGACAAGCAAGTAAAGACGGAAGACTTTCACAATCTTAAGTTTAGCAGGCCGTAAGAAATTTGTCCTGGCACATGCGGGCTGTGAGCATATTAGACACGCGGCTGATTCGTGCTTTGCGCTGCAGGAAATCTGACCAACGCATCCGCCATCGTGGAGGATGGTTAAAACCATTGTGCTCGATGACAAAGACTGTTGCGCGGTGTTGAGAACTGATTTGCTTGATTTGGATCAAAGCAAAGGAACCTGTTCTGCTGAATGCTGTACCTAATATTTTTGGAGAACTTTCACCATGCGATCAAAAATTTCACTGCTGGCTTTAAGTGCCTTGGTCGTTTCAGGTTGCGCAATGGCGCAGGCACCAAAGGAAGAGGAGGACCACTCCGCCCATCATCCTTCAGGAAACGCTCCCGCCACCGCACTCCCCGCAACCGGATCAGCCTCCACGCCTCAAGCTTTCGAGCGTCAAATGAAGTCTATGCAAGAGATGCATCAAAAAATGCAGGCGGCGAAAACTCCGGCCGAGCGCGCGGCCTTGATGGATGAACACATGAAGCTGATGCAGTCTGGTATGGCCATGATGGGCCAAATGCGCGGTTCAAGGGGAAGTGAAGGTATACCCGGTATGACTGCAGGGATGGGTGGTTGCTCCCCTGGAGGGGCCGGAATGGGTTCACCGAGTGCAATGCCAGGCACTAACCAAGCAACTACCGCTGCGGGCGCCGGGATGACCGGCATGATGGGCATGCACATGCAGATGGAACGGCGGATGGCGATGATGGAGCAGATGATGCAGATGATGGTTGATCGCGAATCGGTTAACCCACGCAAATAAACCTCAACAGCACCAGGAAACCCCTCCTTTGGTCTTTTACTTTCAGCGTTCTTAGCTTTAGTTGCGATGGCGCTGCCGTCTTTAAGTGTGATCGCAAATTCACGGCGGCTTCGGATCGTCAAAATCAACTGATATAGGCCGCACTGGATCGACATGCAGTGACGATTACAAAAATCCGGTTGTGGCCGCTTCCTGCCATCCATTGTCCAAGCAACCTGATTGCGCAGTTTGAACCCTTGGCAATACTTAAATCAAACCATTCGATTCGTCCACTCGTAAGTCATTGATCTTGTTGACCTCTGGCAGAGGCTCTTGTGGACTTCGGCCCGTTCTCCGGAGTAAGGGGCGCAGAGAGAAATGGCCGATAGAGAGAGAACTGGGCGCAGAACAGTCCAGTTGGTGCAGTGAGCGAGGTCCACAGCTTCCCGCCGGAACCCGCAAGAACACGGGGCAACACGCACGATTGCCTAAGAAAAAACCCCAACTCAGACGAGTTGGGGTTTTGCATATGGTGGTGCATGGTTGACCACTTAGGAACTTTCTATTCGCATT
>Ga0255100_1000121_pt1 | contig 37491 bp, 36 predicted proteins | sample Colum_Colum_RepB_2_FD_188449 | JGI IMG/M metagenome (GOLD analysis project Ga0255100, IMG submission 188449) | Freshwater microbial communities from Columbia River, Oregon, United States - Colum_Colum_RepB_8d | ecosystem: Environmental > Aquatic > Freshwater > River | place: USA: Oregon...
TTTCAGCCCCGGTTCACGCCGTCCCTCTTGGCCTTCTTGATTTCCGGGACCGCCGAAGACGAACCAGGTTTTGCGATCCTTTCCTGGAATCATCATGGATCCCCCACGCGGCCACGGCCGTTGGGTTGAATTCTCGGTGACTCGCTCCCAGATGCCGGTCTTGGGATCGTATTCGTAGCGGCGGTTGTTGACCTTGAAATTGCCGTATCCGGCAAACATCCCGAGTCGCCGCGTGATCGGATTGACGTAGCCGGAACCGGCGAAATCCAACTGGTTCAGAACCTGGGTGGGGATGGGTTCTGGCGGGGATCCATCCATGGGCATGCGGAAGACCTGACCCGACACCGACTCGCAGAAAACCAAATCCTCGGACCATGGAGCGAAGGTGCAGAAGGGGATGCGATGAGGGCCCTTGGGGAACGCGGTGTACTTCCACTGAAGGCGTTCCAGGTCATACCGCTGGAAGAAGGACCCTCGAGCATCGGCTGTGACGCAGTAAAGCATCCGAGTCTTCCAATCGCAGGTCAGTTCGCTGGCATTCCATTGTTCGTAGCCGAACCGAGCCTTCGAGTGATGACGCCAAACTGCACGGTGCGACGGGAGATTTCGAGCGATGAAGAATCCGGTGGCAACGGCGCCCAGAGTGACGAGGGCGGCAGCGGCCTTCCTTCGGGAGAGTCGGGTTTGGCCTTCTTCAGCCTGAGAGAGAACTTTGCCAAACTGGCCAGCGTCAGAAAGGCGTCGGGTGATGCGGATATCGGTCGCCCGAATCAAAGCCTCGTTGAGCAACCAGCCATGGGATTGCCACTGCGGATCATTGAGAACACGTACCGGCAAGTTGGGGAAATGGTATCGATCCAGACCGCTCCAGACTTCGTAGAGAGTCCGCCCCAAGGCGAAGACATCGAGCCCCACTGATCCACTCTTGTCGGGCGGGTAGTAGCCATCAGAACCGAGATGCCGGTGAGGCTGCACGGACCGACTCACCGATCCGTAATCACCCAGGACTGGAAGCCCATCGATGAACAAGATGTTGGCCGGCTTGATGTCGAGGTGGAGCAGGCCTTTTCCATGCAGCGCCTCCAAGGCAGAGGCCAGACGGATTCCCCAACGGATCACAGTCAGTGTGTTGGGGTTGTTTTGTCCTTTGCACCATTCCCCCAGGGTCATAGGGAGGTAGGTTGCGGACTCCTCGGGCGAGGACCCGGTCACATCGTCAGCCAGTGGGAATTTTTCCCAAAGGATTCCCGCATCGGTGTTGGCACCCCAGTCGAGCATGGGCAGGAGGCCGGGGGTGCTCTGGGACAGGTGCATCAGATCGTTCCGCAGGGCGATCTGTTCTTGTAGGTGAGCCGGGCTCGTCGAATAAGTCAGCTTCAGGCAGCAGGGGCGATACTGAGGGTCGCGCACCTGCATCACCCAGGATTTCTCCCGCTGGGATAGGGATCGGATCAGCTCGTAATCAGGGGGCAGCGGCGGGACGTCCCGGGTCATAGCTAGGGAAGATGAATCTCCTCGTTCAGTAGCTGATTGTAGGTCTGTCGGACCATCTTTTTCATTCGATGGGCGATGAGGCGGACGTTGAAGTGGCTGGTGTTGAAAAGCTCAGACACTTTTTTGGAGGTCAGTCCTTGAATCGCATAGGCGTCAAAGATTTGCCAATGCTGCGCGGAAAACTGATTGCGGGCTCGATGGAGTGACAGTGCCCAGAGGTGTGATTCGGCTTCGGCTCGCTCCGCGTGCGATGATTCGCCTCCATCCTGAGACTCCACCCACTCTTGCACCATCGCTTGGAGCTGTTCCGGGAGGCGGTGGGCCGTGTTGTTCTTGTGGTGGTCGATGATGTGGCGATTGACCACATCCGTCAGCCAGGCTCGCAATGATGGGGCTTCCCAGGGTTCTGTGGTTTTCCCGATTTGTATGGCCAGTTGTGCGAAGGTTTCCTGAACCACTTCTTCGGCCTCGGCGGGCGTCAGACCGCTGTTGGCACAGTGTTTTAGGATCGGTAACCGATACGTCTCGGAGAGCTGTTTCCAAGTCGTGTCATCCGTTAAATCCTTGGCTGCGGTGAGCCATTGGGCATTCGTGGTGGGTGCTTCGATCACAATATTCGTGGGTCCTTTGGTTGGGATACACTGCAACCCGCTGGAAGCGGATGGGAAAAATTTGATGTTTTTGAAATATATTTTGTAACACCCCCCCCCCGAAATTTGTAACACCCCTACCGAGGATTGAGATGTTTGGAAAACCTGAGGTTTTTGAGTCCGGAACACCACAGGAAGAGGCTCGCGAAGGCCGACGGCAGGTGTCATTTTTCACGCATGGATCGTCGATCGTTCTTGGCTGCCATGGGACTGGTCGGTGGGTGTTTCTCGGTTCCGGGAATCGGTGCCACCGAGCGCCGCACGACCTCCCTGTCGGCTTCGGTCCTGATTGTGGGTGGCGGGACTGGCGGTGTTGCGGCCGCATTGGCGGCTTGCCGCGCCGGACAGCGGGTCGTGTTGACGGAGGAGACCTTGTGGATCGGGGGGCAGTTCACTTCGCAAGCCGTACCTCCCGATGAGCATCCTTGGATCGAGGAGGCCGGTTGCACCCGGAGTTACCGTCAGTTTCGTGATGAAGTCCGACAACGGTTTCTCAGGGACTTTCCACTGAATGCCGCCTCCCGGTCCGCGGCGCGGGTCAATCCGGGCGGGGGATGGGTTTCCCGTTTGTGTCATGAACCGAGGTTGGCCCTGGCTGTTCTCGAATCATTGTTGGCTCCGCATATCGCCAATGGGCGGCTGACGATCTTGCTCGGTCATCGACCCGTCGCTGCATCCGTCCAGGGAGACCGCATCGAGTCGGTGGTTTTTGAAGAGGTGACCGGCGGGCGGCGGCGGACGGTGTCGGCTCCCTGGGTGCTGGAGGCCACGGAACTGGGCGACCTGCTGCCCCTGGCCGGTGTCGAACATGTGACCGGAGCCGAATCGCGATCAGAAACCGGGGAACCCTCGGCACCAGAATTGGCCGACCCGCTCGACCAACAAGCCATCACTTGGTGCTTCGCTTTGGAACACCATGCCGGGCAAAACCACGTTCTCCAGCGACCCGATGATTACGCTCGGTGGCGAGATTATGTGCCGACGATGACTCCGCCTTGGCCGGGGCGATTGTTCGCTTGGGAACATGCTCATCCGGTCACGCTCAAGCCTCGCAGCCTCCCCTTTGATCCTGTGGGTGAGGGAGCCTTTCCTAATTTGTGGACCTACCGGCGCATCCGGGATGCGTCCCGATTCCAGGATCCCCGAAGTCACCCTTCGGTCTGCCTGGTCAATTGGCCTCAGAATGATCATTGGCTGGCTGCGTTGGTCGGGCCTGGCGTGAGTTTGGAGCAGCGCCGTCAGCGCGAGGCCGAGGCCAAGGCCTTGAGTCGGAGCCTCATTTATTGGCTTCAGACCGAAGCGCCACGTCCCGATGGCGGCACGGGTTGGCCAGGGCTCAAGCCGAGTGCCGGTATTTTGGGCACTTCCGACGGATTCGCACTCGCTCCCTACATTCGCGAAAGCCGCCGTATCCGCGCGAAATTCACGGTCACCGAACGCCATGTGTCCACCGAGGTGCGCAAGATGGAGACGGGGGCCACCGCCGAAACCGTGCGGGCCACGCCATTCCCGGATTCAGTGGGGGTTGGGGCTTATCGTATCGACCTGCACCCATCGACCCGGGCGCGAAACTATGTCGATGTCTCCAGCTTGCCGTTTCAAATTCCACTGGGTGCCCTGTTGCCGCGGCGGGTGGAAAATCTCATCGCAGCGGGCAAGTGTTTGGGAGTCACCCACATCGCCAACGGGTGTTATCGGTTGCATCCGGTGGAGTGGAACATTGGAGAAGCCGCCGGGGCTTTGGCCGCGTTTTGCTTGGACCGAAAACGGACTCCAGCCGAGGTCTACGCCAAATCGGACCTCACCGCAGAATTCCAGAAACGGCTTCGGGACGACGGCTTTGAGTTGGAATGGCAGGTGCCCATCCGACCGCTTTGACTCGAGTGGATAGGACACGGGTCCGTGAGCCCCCTCCGCGGTTGGAATCCGTTGAAGTCTCCAGCGCATCTGGTGTTGGATGAACTCACTTTCAATTCATGAAGCGTTTGCCCTCCAAGAAGAAGGCCGTTCAGGCCAAGCCGGCTCCTCGCACTCAAGCCAAGGCTCCCCAGTCTCCATCCAAAGCGGTCAAGGCCGTGCCAGTCGCTGCCTCTTCGGCGGCTTCCCGGAAGGTTTCCGCAGCGGCTTCCAAGACCCGCGGTGCTTCGTCGGACCGCTTTGTCATCATCATGGCTGGCGGACGCGGCGAGCGGTTTTGGCCCGTAAGCCGCGAGAAAACGCCCAAGCAACTCATTCGTCTTCTGGGAGATCGATCCTTCTTGCAGCAGGCCGTGGATCGGGTGCGGCCGTTGGTGCCGGCGGCCAATATTCTCATCATCACCAACGCCGTCCAGGCGGCCGAAGTGCGTCGGCAACTGCCGGAGTTGCCCAAGGAAAATGTGATCGGCGAACCGGTGGGCCGGGATACTTGCGCAGCGGTCACTCTGGGGGCGGCGGTGGTTGGAGCTCGCTCTGCGACGGCTGTGATGGCCGTGTTGCCTGCGGATCATGTCATCCACGACGAGAAAGGATTCCGACAAGTTCTCTCGGACGCCTTCGATGTGGCTTCGCGTGGTCAGGTCATTGTCACCATCGGGATCCAGCCCACGAGCCCAGAGACGGGTTACGGGTACATCCACTCCGGCCCTGTTCTGCCTGCGCCCACGTCGGGCAAGGCGCTCAAGACTCCCTTCTTCAAGGTCGAACGGTTCGTGGAAAAACCCTCCCTGGAGAAGGCTCAGGAATACCTCGCGTCGGGGCATTACCGCTGGAATGCAGGGATGTTCGTCTGGTCGTTTGTGACGGTCACCAATGCTTTGTCCGCGCACCAGCCGGAGATGCACCAGGCCTGTCAGCGTTGGTTTGCCGCCGCAGCCAAGGGACCCAAGCGCCTCGAGACGGTCCTGGCTCAGGAGTACCCCGAGATCCGAAAGATCAGCGTGGATTTCGCCCTCATGGAAAAGGCGCAGAACGTGGTCGTGGCCGATGGTCGCTTCGACTGGGACGATCTGGGGGCCTGGCCAGCACTGGCCCGCCACCTCAAGCAAGATGCCGAGGGCAATGCCGCCATCGGGGATCTGGTGCATGTCGATGCCGCACGCAACATCGTCTTCGACGGCCGCACTCGGGGCCGCACGCCCATCACACTGGTGGGCGTGAAGGACAGTATTCTGGTTCTCACCGACGACGCGACCCTGGTGGCGTCCAAGTCCGAATCTCAAAAGATCAAGGACCTGGTTCGCAAGCTGGCTGTCGATCCGCGCTGGGCCGATCGGGTTTGATTCACTTCAGCGGCACAAACCGCAGGCACACTGGGGAGCCCACTTCCCAGCGTTGTTCGGTGGGTGTGAGTTGACCGGTCTTCGCATCGATCCGGAATGAGTGGATGTCGTGTGAGCTCTGTCCTGCGGCGAGCAGGAATTTTCCGGAGGGATCGATGGTGAAGTTTCTTGGGGTCTGACCGCCCATCTTGCGCACCTCGACCGGAGTGAGTTTCCCGGACTTCGTGTCGCGCGCAAACACGGCGATGGAATCGTGGCCGCGATTTGAACCGAAGACGAATTTTCCAGAGGGGTGGACTCTCACTTCGGCCGTTGAAACACCGTTCATGTCCGTACCGGCCGGGACCGTGGAAACCGATCCCACCTCGGACAGTTTTCCAGTGGCGGGTTCGTATCGGAAGCCGGTCACCGTGCAGGTCATCTCATTGATGACATACGCGTGATGGCCGTCGGGGCTGAAGCTGAAATGGCGGGGGCCGCTGCCCGGGGACAGTCGTGTGTCGAGGTTGGGGGTGGCCGCGGTCAGCCCTTTGGCCGGGTCGAAGGTGTAGTGATGGATGCGGTCGGTTCCCAGGTCGGCGACATAGGCGAACCGGTTGTTCGGCGATAAGTTCACCGAATGAGCGTGCGGTTCCTTCTGGCGTGCGGAGTTCACGCTGCTGCCGGTGTGCTGCGCAAAGAAGGTGTGTTGGGCCAGACCTCCATCGGGTTGGATGGGCAGGGACAACACGCTGCCGCCCCCGTAATTGGCCACCAGGACATGGTGCCCACTGGCGTCCACCGACAAATGGCAGGGGCTTCCGCCCAGGGTCGACTGCTGGCTGAGTTCCCGGAGTTTTCCGGTGGCGGTGTCGATGGCGAAGGCACTGACCGACCCGCCGGGCTTGCCCTGCCATTGGTCGGTCTCATTCACCGCGTACAGGAATCGACCATTGGGGTGAATGGCCAAAAAGCTGGGATTGGCCGACTTGGCCGCCAGCCCGAGTGGTTCGGCGGTCCCGTTGCGGTCATCATAGCGGAACGCATAAATACCCTCGCTCTTCGGACCGGTATAGGTGCCGACGTAGAGCAGGTGTTTTGCAGCAGAGATGGGCAGGGCGGCCAAGGCAGCGGCAGTCATGAGCGTGTGAGTCAGGGAAGCCATTGCTCGAGTGAAGCCCAACGGCGCCGGCAGTCCAGCCCTAGTGTGAAGGCGGCCAGGATGCACAAGGTCTCAAGCGCCCAGCTGGGCTGGGGACAGACCCAGTCCAACGATGCTGCACGCGCGGATAATGGGCAGACCCAGGCGTTCGGCCTCGGCGACGACCTCCAGACTGTCGGTGCCGGGATTGAGCCAGAGCTCGTCGCATCCTCGGTTGGCGATCGCAGGCAGCTGGTTCAAGAGGACCGGAGGGGGCAAATACACACTGATCACATCCGGTCGGCCCGGCAGTGATGCGAGGTCTCGATAGGCAGGGTGGCCGGCGATCTGGGATTCCTTGGGGTTCACCGGCCAGACCGCGTAGCCCTGTCGGGCGTAGGCCAGCACGGCTTTGTGTCCAAATTTGGCAGAGTCGGCAGAGGCTCCAAGGATGGCGGCGGTCTTCATGTGAGAAATTCCCAATCGGTGAACGAGGCGGCCTGTCCGGCCAAATCACCGCGTTCGTCGCGCAGATTCCACACCACGGCCTGTCGGATTCGGAAGCGTTTTCCGGTTCGAGAAATGCGTATCCCGGCGTAATCGTCAATGAACCCGTGGCGCGTGACTTGATCCAAGAGTCGGGCCCGTTCATCGCGCAAGGGTGCTTCGGCGGTGTAGCGGGAGGGCGTGCGGGTGAAGGATGCCCAATCCAGTTCCCAGAGGGTAAGGGCCGCCTGGTTTCCGAACCAGAACACCGGATCCTCCTGGATTCCGTGAGACACGAGCACTCGCGGCATGGACCACAGCGTCTGGTATCGCGCGTCGTCGCCTGAGGGAGCAAGCCCGGGAACCAAATCGCGGCCAGTCCAGTGCCTGTGGCTGTTCAAGGCGAGGTCGAGTCGGTGGCGGATTTCAGGAGATGGCCACGGATCCATGGGCGCGGGTTGAAAGGATCGATGAGTCGAATCGGTCACTGAGTCGAAATAATCCGGAGTTCAACGTTTTGGGTTGGCACGGAGGTCGAGGCAAACCAAGTGGTCTTCGCTGCGTAAGTAGACCAGACCGCCCGAAAGAACCGGCCCTGCCCAGCACGGATAATGCAGCGAGGGGACTTGCCAGCGACCCAGTTCCTCGCACCGTTCCGGGCTAGGTTGGAAGAGCCCGAGCAAGCCGCCTTCACCCAGGGCTAGGAGTCGCCCTTCAATGAGGATGAACGAGCCGCGACCAAACACCGGGGGCTGTTCCGCGCTGTGGGGCGGCCAGCGTTCGCTGCGTTCCCAGGCCACCTTGCCGGTCTCATATTCAACGCAGCGCAGGATCGCATCGGGCTCATTGCGTCCGCTGAATCCGTAGAGGTGGGAACCCACCCGAATGGGCTGGCTCCAGTGCATTTCCAATCCAAGGCCCGACCAGACCTCCGTGAAGTTGGTGGCTCCTGGGCTTCCGCGCAGCAGCACCGATCCCGATCGGTAATAGGCGCTGGAGATGAGGACGTCATTGCCGATGACCACTGGGGTCATGGCGTTCACCGAGTCGTCCACGCGGGCCCGGAACCAGCGGCTGAAAAGCACCTGCCCATCCTTGGGGTCGAGCACTGCCAGTCCTTGACGGGTCAGGGCATGAATCACACGTCGCCCGTGGATCTCCGAGGCGATCAAGGAAGCGTAGCTGGCCGTCTTCTCCCAACGACGCCATTGGACGGTCCGGTCACCGGGCCATCCCAGCATGGGTTGGCCGGTCCAGTTCTTCTCACCGACGGATTCCAAAAGGGTTTTCCCTGTCTTCGGATCCACAGCAATCACCGTGGCATTGGGTTGGCCACCCACCATGATCCAGAGTTTTCCGCCTTCCATCAACGGGGTGCTGCCGACTCCGAAGAAGGCGTTGGGAATTTCGAATTCCTCGGCCGTGTTGCGTTGCCAGAGCTGTTTTCCCGTCTCGGCATCAAGACAGGTCAGGAGACCCTCCGCCCCGAAGGTGTAGACACGGTGATCGTCGATGATGGGGGCGCAGCGTGGTCCGTTGTTGTAGCCATAAGGGTCGCGGTAGGCGCTGGGCTGGGTGTGTTTCCAAATCGGGTCGCCGGTTCGAGCATCCCAGGCTTCGGTGAGTTCCTGGTTTCCTTGCCGGTGGAAGAGGAATACCCGGCCATGGGCCACCGACGGCGCGGCATATCCGGTACCGATGGCTTTGTCCCATCGCACCGGAGGGCCATTGCTGGGGATGCGGGTCAGGAGTCCGGTCTCAGAACTGGTGGCATTGAGCCGTGGCCCGAGGAGTCGGGGCCAGTCTTCAGCCACCAATGGGCTGACCCACAGGCACAACGCGAGCAAGAGTCGGTGAGGCACCCGGCGTACATGGACGATTGTGACGGATTGGCAAGTCCTCATCGCACCCTCTTTGCAGTCTGCGTTTGGGTTGCCTTGCGAGACGGGGCAGGAATCTTGAGACCACCAGCCAGAGATCAGCACCCGCAGAAGGGCTCCAGAAAATCCAGCGTCCGAACCTCCGACCAAAGATCGGCTTGAGAACCCCAGCGGTCCATGAAGCCCACATGTCCCCCATGGTCTGGAACCTCCAAATGAATCCGGCTGCTCTGGGCAGCGAACTCTCGGGGGAAGCAATTCGGCGCGAGAAACGGGTCGTCCGCGGCATTCAGGATCAAGGTCGGCACCTGAATGAAGGGGAGGAAGGCGTTGGCCGAACACCTTCGCCAATATTCCTCCGCATTGGCGAATCCATGCATCGGGGCGGTGAAGGTGTTGTCGATTTGTCGGAAGGTGCGCTGCCGGCGAGGATCGATCTCTGGGATCAGTCCCGGAAACAGCGTCCTCTTGAGGCCCCACTTGCGAAGGATGTCCCTTTGGAATCGAGCCATGTAAGGCCGGACGTGCGCCGCTTCCATGGCAGCGGATGACGCGGCCAGATCGCAAGGAGTGGAGAGGGCAACTCCCGCAGCGATGGCTGCGCTGGAGGGGTGGTGTTCGCCGAGGTATTTGAGCGTCAAATTGCCGCCCAGGCTGAATCCGGCGACTGCGATGGATTTAAAATGGTGGGTTTGCACGGTGTGCTGCACGACGGCCGCCAGGTCTTCGGAGGCGCCGCTGTGGTAGAAGCGGGGCAGGCGGTTGAGTTCGCCGGAGCAGCCGCGGAAGTTCCACGCCAGCACCGACCAGCCGCGTCGGCTCGCGGCCCGGGCCAATCCTGCGACGTAAGGTCGGCGGGAGTGGCCTTCCAGACCGTGAGAAACAATGAGCAACCTCCGCTGGCCCGGGTTCAGCCAATCCAGATCGAGGAAATCCCCGTCTTCCAATTCGAGGCGTTCGCGAGACCAGGGCAATGGGGGCAGCCGCCGGGCGATGGCCGGAAGAAGGGTTTGCAGGTGGGCATTTCCCAGCCCCAGTAGTGGGCGGAAGGTTGATCGGGCCACCAGCGGCATGGCGCTGACCATCCCTCCGGAATGGTGTGGAAACCATCCGGAAAGTGAGTCTTGGCAGGCTTGTTTTGGATCGGTTTTCAGATCCGTGTTGGGACTGCGATTGCGATTTCTCTGAAAAATCCGGTTTGCAACTCCTGCGCCTCCCGCTACAACCACGGGCTCGCTGGTTGCGGTCGGCCCATTCGAGGGGCCTGTATCGTCGTCAGCGGAACATCCGATTTTATGTCGCAGCACAACAGCCTCCGCGCCTCCGGGACCACCGGGGCCAAACGTAATGTTCTCAAGCGCTTTGAGCGCGTCGCCGTTCTCAAGGGCCGTTCCCAGTGGAAGGAAGGCGACCGTGTGACCGGTCTGCGCAAGACCCGTCCGCCGGAGTAATGCGGTGGCCGGTCCGACTGGAGGAATCCGCCATGCGATCATCAATGGCAGGCTTCCAGTGACGGGCTTTGGCCCCAATTCCTAGGACGTTCATTCCCAGGACGTCCATCCCCTTGACGTCGAGTTCAGGACGCCATTCTCAAAGACGCCGATTGTGGGTGATGTAGAAAACCCGCAATCGGCGTCGCGATTTTCCCCCATCCCATGCCCACTGTTCGCCTTCAGAAGTTCCTAGCCGATGCCGGTGTCGCCTCCCGGCGCGCCTCCGAGAAGTTGATTGCCCGTGGCGTGGTGACGGTCAATGGACGCGTGGTCACCGAATTGGGATCCAAGGTGGATCCGGTTCATGACACGGTGGCGGCGGAAGGCCGTCCGGTTCGGGCGCGCAAGAAGCTCTACATCGCGCTCAACAAGCCGCCGGGCTTCATTTGCACCCGGACCGATCCCGAAACACGTCGCGTGGTCGGCCAATTGCTGCCTGCCGAGTGGTCCAACTTGTTCACGGTGGGTCGCTTGGACCGGGACAGCCAGGGGCTGATTTTCCTCACCAATGATGGCGAATTCTCGCTGAAGCTCACCCACCCGCGTTACGGAGTGCGCAAGAAATACGTGGCTGTGGTCGAAGGGCGCCTGGAGTCCTCGCAACTGACCCGCTTCACCCAAGGCGTTGAGCACGAGGGAGATCTTTTGAAGGCCGAACGGGCTCGATTGGTGGATGCCAACAACTCCCACAGCGTGGTGGAGTTGGAGTTGTCTCAGGGTAAGAATCGGGAAATCCGCCGACTTTTCGAAGTTCTGGGCCACACCGTCGCCGAGTTGCGTCGAACCCAGATTGGACCCATCAAGTTGGGAGAATTGCCTCTGGGCAAGTGGCGCGCATTGACGCCGACCGAAATCCGGTCATTGCTTTCGAACGCATGAATTGCTCGTCCGTTTTGGCCCTTTTGTCCTTCAGTCCTCGTCCTCGATCCCTGTTTCTCGCCGCACTGACGTGCGTGATCCCTGCCTTGGCGGACACCGTTGTGATCCGCGGCGACCGGGTCAACATCCGCTCGCAACCCTCCCTGGATGGCGAAGTCCTGGTCTGGATGAAGCGTGGTGAGACGCTGGAAACTCAAGGGAGCGCCAAGGATGGTTTCACTCGGATCGCCCTGCCGTCGAAGGTTGCGGTGTGGGTTTATGCGCCCTTGGTCGACCGGGCTGCTCACCAAATCAAGGCTCCCGAAGCCCGTCTGCGGGTGGGGCCGGGCCGTAATTACGGCGAGCTGGGAGTGCTCAAGAAAGGGGCTACGCTGACCGAGATCCGTGAATCCGACGGCTGGTTGCAAGTAGAGCCGCCCGCCGGTTTGTCAGCTTACGTAGGGTCCCAGTTCATCGAAAGCTCAGGCACGCGCCCGCCCCAGGTGGCTGCGCTCAAGACCGGTGGAATCCTTCCCGCCGATGGTGATCCGGTTTCTTTCGCTGCTCCCATTGCCAACAATTCCAAACCCGCCGTGGCCGTTGTGCCCCCGGTGTCAGCCCCGGTAGTGCCCCCTCCGGTTTCTGTTCCTGTCCCGGTGACTCCGCCGGCCACGGTCGCGGTCGCTCCGGTGACGATGGAGCCGGAAGGTCGTGAATCGGGCGGTGGTTCAGCCCAGTCGTCCATCCAGTATTCCGAGAAGGTTCGCATTGTCAGCCGGGTGGGGAAAGTCGTCCGAAGCCTCGAGCCGCAGTCTCCATCTCATTATCAACTGCGCAGCCCTCAGCGCGGCGAGGGAATGTTGGGCTTCTTGCTGGATCAGAAGGACACCCAGACGCCGGTCAGCGGATTTCGTGGCAAGACCGTTCGGGTGATCGCCGAGGAATATGTGGATCCGCGCTACCGGACCCAAGTCATCCTGCGCGTGCAGTCTATCGAAGAAGCTTCTGCCCGCTGAGGGAAAGCTTCGAGCGGCAGGATTCATCCCATGAACAATCTCATCGACGGTCGTGCCATCGCGGCCGACATCCATCAGGAAACCTTGGTTCGGGTTTCCACCTTGAAGCATCGCGGCGTCCAACCGGGTTTGGCTTTCATTCGGGTCGGGGAAGATCCGGCCTCTCAGGTCTATGTCGGCATGAAGGAGAAGAAGGCCCGGGAACTGGGGATTCAATCCCACACCACGGTGCTGCCCGAGAAGACCACCCAGGCCGAGCTGCTCGCCCTGATCGCCCGCTTGAACGCCGACCCGCTGTGTCATGGCATTTTGGTTCAGGCTCCGCTGCCGCGGCATATGGATTCGGCTGTGATCTACTCCGCCGTTCTGCCGGGCAAAGACGTGGACGGGTTTCATCCGGTCAATGTGGGGCGCCTGATGCTGGGTGATGCCGGAGGGTTCTTGCCATGCACTCCCGCTGGAGTGCACGAGCTGCTCGTGCGCAGCCGGGTTCCGCTGCAAGGGGCTGAAGTGGTGGTGCTGGGCCGCGGCAACATCGTGGGGAAGCCCATGGCGTCGATCTTGATTCAGAAATCTCCGAGGGCCAATTGCACGGTCACCCTTTGCCACAGCGCCACGCGCGATATCGCTGCTCATTGCCGGCGGGCCGACATTTTGATTGCGGCCATGGGGATGCCGGAGTTCTTGCGGGCCGACATGGTTCGCGACGGTGCCGTGGTCATTGATGTTGGTGTCAATCGCATCAGTGATTCGTCTCGTCCCACCGGAACGCGATTGGTAGGCGACGTTGCTTTTGCTGAGGTTCAGCCCAAATGTCTATGGATCACGCCGAACCCGGGAGGGGTGGGTCCGATGACCATCGCCATGCTCTTGGCCAACACCGTCACCGCGGCCGAAAGACAGACTTAGAAAAGTTTAAAAAATCCGTTGACGCACGATTGCGTCCCTGCCAGAACTTCCCCACACACGGAACAAATCAAACCACAATGAACACCAAATCGCTCCTCTTGGCCGCTGTTGTCGCGGCTGTCGGCGCTGTCTCTGGCTCCGCCCAGGTGACCAGCCAGAACATCGTTGGATACGTCCGCTTGAGCCTGAACCAAGGCTTCAACCTGATCGGTAACCAGCTCAACAACGGTGACAACAAGGTTGGCACCGTCCTGAACGTTCCGGATGGCACCGCCGTCTACAAGTTCGACGGCAAGTACACCTTCAACTCCTTTGTTGACGGCGCTTGGGATGCTCCTGGCATGACCTTGACTCCGGGCGAAGGCTTTTTCATCAAGGTTCCGGCCGCGACCACCATCACCTTGATCGGTGAGGTCAGCCTGAACAACAGCAAGGCTCTCGCTGCTGGTATCAATCTCTTGTCGGTTCCTGTGCCCTTGGCTGGCGCTCTCACCGACGCCGCTGCCGGTGGCTTGACCGCTGCTGAAGGTGACGTCGTCTATCAATGGACCGGTGCCTCGTTCGTTTCCAAGGAATTCGTTGACGGCGCTTGGGCCCCGTCCGCTCCGACCGTCAAGGTGGGCGAGGGTTTCTTCTTGAAGGGTGCCGCTCGTACCTACTCCCGTAATTTCTCTGTCAACTAATTAGTCCTAACAGAAAAAACCATGAACAAGTTCGCTTATCTCGTTGCCGCTTCGGCTTTGGTCGTTTCGGCTTTCGGTCAGGGATCGATCGACATCGGCAACCGGGGCCTGGCTCTGGTCACCTCTGCTGCTCAGCCTAACGGCATCACTGGAACCAGCTTTGTCGCTCAGGTCTGGTACGGTGCTTCCGCTGGCGCTCTGACGAAGAACTTCGCTCCGTCTCCGTTCCGCGTTGCCACGACGAGCTCCCCCGGTACTTGGAACCCCGCCGGTGTCGGTGGCCCAGGTAACGCCATCCAGACCCTCGACGGCTTCGCTGCCGGCAGCACCGTGACCTTGCAGGTCGCCGTTTGGGATTCTGCTGTTGCTGGTGCTGGTGCCGCTTCGGCCCTCGCCAAGGCTCCTGGCACCGGTCTTTCCGAGACCTTCACCTACACCATCCCGACCGATCCTCTCGCGATCCCGGGCGGCATGGGCAACATGAAGACCTTCGCCTTGGCTGCTGGCGCCCCGGTTATCCCCGAGCCGACCACCGTCGCTCTGGGCGCTCTCGGTGCCGCTGCCCTCCTCTTGCGCCGTCGCAAGTAATTTTGGTTTGATCCTCCAAAACCACCTTGGGTAACCAAGGTGGTTTTTTGCTTTATGCGCCTCACCGGGCGTGACGGGATGGTAATAGCGCTTGGGAAGAACCTTGGAAGGCCGGTGGAATCCTCCGAAATCCGAGTCGTTCTCCCCCAAGCGACTGCCCCGACATCGGGACTCGTGTCAGGAGTTCTTTTGCCTTTAGGAACCGTTAGTTTTCCAATGATTCAACCCGACAATAGGTGGTTGCCGCGATGGATATGCTGGCCGGTGCGCCGCCAGAAGTCGCTGCCAGGGTAGTGAAGCACTCCCCATGTTCGGTTCAAACAGGGGTCAGCAACTCACGGTGCCGACATTTCCTGATTGGGAAAGGATGGCTTGGCGCGCTGCCCCATAAGCCCCGGCCAAATCGCCCAAACTGGCAGGCAAGATTCGGACTCCCAAGCCCGCTGGACACCACTCATGGCGTTGTAGGGCTTCGGTGAGCCATTCGAAAAGATCAGGACCTGCCTGAGCGATTCCGCCACCCAAGATGACAGCCTCTGGATCCAGCACGTTGATCAACGAGTTGATGCCGATCGCCAGACTTCGGACAGAATCTTGCCAGAGAGCCTTCGCTTGAGGTTCACCTTGCCGGGCATCCCGGACTAAGGCCTCGGTGGATGTGTATCGTCCCTGGCTCCGCTCCCTCAGGGTCTTGTTGCCGATGGCCATTTCCAACGATCCCGGTGTGCCGACATCGTCGTTTTTGGCCGACGAATCGAGGGTGATGTGCCCCAGGTGGCCGGCGCGCCCCAGATGTCCGCGGAGCAGGTGGCCATCCACGATCGCTGCTCCGCCAACGCCGGTGCCCAGCGTGAGCATGAAGACGTTTTCAAGGCCTTGAGCTGCGCCGATCCAAGCCTCTCCCAGCAATGCCGAATGGGCATCGTTCAAGACAAAGATGGGCTTGGGAAACCCGAGATACTGTTGCCAGTCCAAACCCTCAAGTCCGCGCAAGCGCCCCGGCATATGCACGATGGATCGAGCGTCCCGTGCGGCCAAACCCGGGGCCGACAAGCCCATGGCGACTGGCCAACCCCGGCGCATTCGCAGGTCCAAGACCATTTCCTGGATCCGGCCTGCCCATTCCATTTCCCGGTCCTCGAATGGGATGGATTCCTGCTCGAGGGTTTCCCCCACCGCATTGACGGCCACGGTCTTGATGCGGGATCCGCCCAGATCGATTCCCAGAAAATACGGTTCTATTTCGGATGCGGTGTTCATGGTGATGGTAGAAGGCAAGGAGGCGATGATCGGTCGGGTGCCGTCGAAGCGGCCGCCTCTGAGACCGACCAACCGCCGTCGATGGCGATGACTTGTCCGGTGACGAACCGGCTGCCTTCTGAGAGCAGCCAGACGACCGCCGCATCCAAGTCTTCAGGGCGTCCCATGCGCCCACCGTCCAACGGTTGTTTGCGAGTGATGAAATCTTGGATCGTGGTGTTGGTTTGAGCCCGGAGGGACATGGGAGTCGCGGTGAGCCCGGGTGCCACGAGGTTGACGCGGATGTTGTGTGGCGCGTAGGCGGCGGCGGATGCCTGAGTCATTCCCACCAACGCCGATTTGGCGGTGGCATAGGCCATGGTACCGAAGAGTTCCGGGGAAGGGGAGTTGGCCAGGACCGACCCGCAGTTCAGGATGCAGCCGGGTTGTTTTCCCCGGAGAAACCAATGGATGGCCGCGCGGTTGGAGAGGAACGCCGTCGTCAGGTTCAGGTCCAGGGTTTGCTGCCATCCGCTCAGCGGAATGGTATGCAACGGCCCATCACCCCAAGCGCGCCCGCTGCCTCCGGCGACGTGGTAGAGACCATGGAATCCTCCGAAGCGCTCGACGCAGCGATCGATAGCCCGCTCAGCCGTTTCGGGCTCCCGGGCATCGGCGATGATCACCTCGAGCCGATCTCGGACACGGTGAATGGCGGCCACATCGGGTAGGGGATCCCGTCCCACCACCACGACGCGAGCCCCCTCTCGCAGGCATGCTTCCGCTGCCGACCAACCGAGGCCTTGGGTGCCTCCGATGATCACCAGACACCGACGGTCCAATGCGCCAGACAACGTGGGATTAGTCGCGGTAGCGTCGGGTGAGGTCGCCATAGGCATCAATGCGTCGGTCTCGCAGGAACGGCCAGTGCGTCCGGGTGACGTCCACCTTCGCCAAATCCACCGTGACCAACAAATTCTCGGGCTGATCCACCGAAGCCTTGCCCAGCAACTGGCCGCTGGTGCCAGCGACAAAGCTTTGGCCCCAGAATTCGAGGCCATCGCCGCCGATCGGTTGTTCGAGGCCGATTCGATTGACGGCGGCCACGTAGCATCCGTTGGCGACCGCGTGGGAGCGCTGGATGGTTTCCCAAGCACCATGTTGATGGGTGCCGTACTCGGCCTTCTCCGAGGGGTGCCAACCAATGGCCGTGGGGTAGAACAGGATTTCAGCCCCGCTCATGGCGGTGAGTCGAGCCGCCTCCGGGTACCATTGGTCCCAGCAAATCAGAACGCCAATGCGGCCGAAGCGGGTGTCCCAAGTTCGGAATCCAGTGTCTCCCGGGGTGAAGTAGAACTTCTCGTAGAACAACGGATCATCCGGGATGTGCATCTTGCGGTAGATTCCCAACAGGGATCCATCGGCATCGATGATCACGGCGGTGTTGTGGTAAAGGCCTTCAGCCCGTTTTTCGAAGAGTGAGGCGATGACGACGACACCGTGTTCCTTGGCCAGATTCTGGAAGGCTTGGGTGCTGGGCCCGGGAATGGGCTCCGCCAACTCGAAGTAGCGGTGCTCTTCCGACTGACAAAAATATTGGGAACAGACCAACTCCTGTGTGCAGAGGATTTGGGCGCCATTCTTGGCGGCTCGAGCCCCCGCTTCGAGGCATGCCTTCAGGTTTTCCTGAGGATTGGGCCCGCAGGCATGTTGCAGAAGACCGAGGGTCACCGTTCGGGTCTTGGGACGTGGGTTCATGGTGGCGTTCAGGATTCATCTCCCGGGCTGCAGTGGAGTGGACAGCTCTTCTGCAGGCGCTCGGATCAGGAAACCGATGGTGTTGGGGGAAGGCTGCAAGTCAAGGTCACCGGATACTTGAAACGATTTGCCAGATTCAAGACGACGTCAAAACGGATAAAAACCGCGCTTTCATTGGGTTTTTCTCTTGCGACACGCGTGGGCGCGTTGCTAAATCCGCTCCGAAGTCGTTTCGGAATTCCACACACATCCCAACAAAATCCAAAATTATGGCCAAAGCTGCTAAAGCCCTCACCAAGTCCCAGATCACTGCCGTACTCGCCGAGAAGGCGGAGATCACCAAGAAGCAAGCGCTGACCGTTCTCGAGGCGCTGTCTGAGTTGGCCTACAAGAACGCCAAGAACACCTTCACGTTCCCCGGCGTCGGTAAGTTGGTCTTGGTCAACCGCAAGGCCCGTGTGGGTCGCAATCCGGCCACTGGTGCTGAGATCAAGATTCCGGCCAAGAAGGTTGTGAAGTTCCGCGTGGCCAAGGCCGCGAAGGACGCGATCCTCGGTTCCAAGTAATCTGACCATTTCATCGGTTTTTCAGGGCGCCCGCTAACCGGGCGCCTTTTTTATTCCCGGGGCAGTAGGGCTTTGGATCCCTTTCGAGGTTAGGGAGACGTTTTGGACTGGAGCTGCTCCTTTTGAATTCGGGTTGAGAGGAAACCAGGAAGTGGAGGAAATGTTAAGGTTGCGTGTTTCATGATGAAACGACTTTGCCTTTCCTGCGGGTTTTCCAAACTATGAGCAACCCTATGGATGACGCCTCCGTTTCATCGAGACTCTTCGTCACCCGGAAATTGCCGTGGATTTTGGCCGCAACGGTATTTGCCGTCTTCCTGCTGACGCGCAATGTCTGGATCGGAGTCAACAGCCTACGCCCCGTCTACGAGGCGGCTGGTTGGGGCTTTGAAAATGCGTTTTCACAACCCCTCAACCAGATCTTCGGTCTCATCGTCTCGTCTTTGGCGGGTGCGCGGTTCCCGGCGCAGGCCAATATCCTGACGGCGGTCATGGCGGCGGCTGTCGTCTATCTTCTCGCCCGAAGCGTGGCTTTGTTGCCTCACGACCGACGCCATGAGGAACGCATCCGCGAATTCTCCGACATTGCGCTCCTGAGCATCCGGTTGGCATGGGTTCCTCCCGTCTTGGCTGTGGGACTGCTGGCCTTCCAGTTGACCTTTTGGCAGCACGCGACGGCTTTCACGGGCGAAATGATCGACTTGCTCATCTTCGCGGTGGCGGTGCGTAATCTGGTCGAATATCGACTGGATCAAAAGGAGTCCCGCCTGTGGATCGTTTCGGCCCTCATCGGGGTGGGCATTGCCAACACCCACGCCTTCATCGGATTTGCGCCAATGTTCCTGGTGGCCATGGTTTGGATCCGTGGCTGGAGCTTCTTCAATTTGGGCTTCCTCTCCCGAATGCTGCTGGCGGGCCTCGTTGGCCTTTCGCTACTGCTTTGGATTCCGCTGTCAGCGCGCATGACCGGACGTATCGATGACGGTTTCTGGACCATGTTCCAAGCGGGCTTGAGCTTGAAGGTCGGCCATCTCCTGATGTTTCCGCGGGGTCGGTTTCTGTTCCTGTTTTTGGTGATGATCGCTCCGTTGGTGGGCGCCGGAATCCGCTGGCCGTCCCGTATGGGTGCTGGTTTGGACACTTTGGCTGCGACGCTGGCGTGGCAGGGGCTTGCGCTGGCTTGGTTCGGCCTCTGCATCGCGGTGGGCTTTGATTTGAAGTTTAGTCCAAGCCAGTTGGGCTATGGGGTGCCGCTGTTGACCTTCTCCTTCTGCGCCTCTCTTTCGGTGGGTTATTTCGCGGGGTATTATCTGCTGCTTTGGACCGGACGGCCGGATCCTCGGCATGCTTATGGGATCACACCATTGTCTTCCGGCTTGTCGCGTCTGGCAGGCGTTTCGGTCGTTGCATTGGCACTCGTGGTCCCGGCGGCTTTGGTGGCGAAGAACTGGAAAACGATCCGGGCTGACAACGGTTCCAGCCTCCGTGATTACACGCTCACCATGCTGGCTCCACTCCATCGGACTCCGGGAGTCGTCTTTTCCGATGACCCGATGCTTTCCATGGCGTTGATTGCGGGTAATGAGTCTCTGATCAGCAAGGGCGGGCATTTGGTGGTCGAGACGCGATTGGCACCGGTCCGCGCCTATCGGCAGTTTCTGTCGAGTCGGCAGTCGGAGCGTTGGCCGGCGTTGAAGGCGATTGCCGCCGCGAACGACAATATCGCCGGTCAGTGGCTGACGCTGGCCACACGCGTTGCCCAGAGTAACCAAACCTTCTTCGCGACGCCGGTTTTCAGTTTCTTCGCTGAACCGTTTGATTTTCGTCCGGTCGGATCTCTTCACGGAGCCCTGCCGCGTAAAGCCCTCCTGCCCAGTGCGCCGAATGATGCGGAATTGGAGCAGGTGAGTCGGTTCTGGAGCGAGGTTCAGCCTTCGCTGGATGCGGTGGTGCAGAATGCATCGGTCGGTTCCTCCAACTCGGTGATCGTGGCCGCCATGTGGTCCCGATCGGCCAACGCCTCCGGGGTCTTCTTGCAAGAGGCTGGCCGGTTGAAGGCAGCGGCGGCTCTCTTCAAGGAGGCCTTGCGCCTGAACGCGGATAACGCGGCCGCAAACGTGAATCTCCAAGTCAACCAGGCGCTGATGACGGGCAAATCGCTTTCGACCGATCTGGTCAAGATTTGGGATGGCAAACCCGGGTTGCTGGATCTCTACGGCCCGGTGGACGAACCGGAGTTCTTGCGTCTCTTCGGCTCGGCGCTTCTGGCCCAAAAGGACGACATGGTTCGACGCGCTGCGGTGAATTTCGCGCGCGCTTCGCGACTGTCTCCCACCAACCGATTCAATCATTTTGGATTCATTGCGGCCGCTTTGGCGGTCGGAGACATGGGCTCTGCGACCAACGTCCTCAACGAGTTGCGGGCTGATGCATCTCGGCCGCGTTGGACTCCGTTGGAGAAGGCGGGCTTTGCCGAGAGTGATGGGCGCGTGCTCATCGCCCTGAATCAATTGGCTGCCGCGGAGGCTCCGTTGAAGGAGGCGCTTCGCCTGAATCCGAACAATCCGGAGTTGTACGATTATTTGTCGTACCTCTACCTGCTTCTGGGCAAGACCGATCAGTCACTGGCCCTGACAGAACCTTGGGAGAAGGTGGCCAAGTCGGATCCCGCGCCCATGTCACGTCGGGCACTGATCCTCATGCAACTGGGCCGGAATGCTCCCGCCGTCGAAGCGTTGACCAAGGTGCTTGACCGGGATCCCGACAATTCCGTGGCGCGGGTCAACCGGGCCATTTCCCGACTGCTGCTCAATCAGTTGCCGGAGTCGAAGGGTGACTACGAGCGCTTGATCAAGGACGGCCGCGAAACATTCCAAGTTCGCTTCGGTTTGGCTGAAATCGCCCGCCAGCAAAAGAAACCGGCCGATGAACTGAAAAACTTGGAACGGTACATCGCGCTGGCCCCCACCAATACGGCCGAGCATACCAATGTCGTGAACCGACTGGCCGCACTGAAGGCTGCGCGCTGACCTCGCAGTGCCAGTCCGCACGCTGGGCATTCCGGCATCCGACCCGTTGAGCCCATGCGTGTGAGTCATGTCATCACCCGGTTGATTGTCGGCGGAGCACAGGAAAACACCCTGAGTTCGGTCCTTGGTCTGGGTCGGATTCCCGACTGGGAGGTGGAACTGATCTCCGGTCCCACTCGCGGGCCTGAAGGGTCGCTGGAATCCATGGCCCTGGCGGTGCCCGGACTCCTGAAGCTGGAGCCCAGCCTTGTCCGTCCGGTCCACCCGCTCATGGACGCCCTCGCTTACCTGCGGTTGCGGAGGCACTTCCGCCGCACGCGTCCGCAGATTGTCCATACTCACAGTGGTAAGGCGGGCGTCGTGGGGCGTTTTGCGGCCCGTCATGCCGGGGTGCCGCGAGTGATCCACACCATCCATGGTCCCAGTTTTGGGCCGTTTCAGGGTGCGATGGCCAACGCGACCTTCCGTAGCGCGGAACGGGCGGCCGGGCGGCAGACGGATCACTTTGTGGTGGTGGCCGAGGCGATGGCCCGACAGTACCTGGAGGCTGGGATCGGTAACCCATCCCAATACACCCGGATTTTCAGCGGGTTCGATTTGGCGCCGTTCCTGGCGGTGCGTCGGGACCCGGAACTGGCGGAACGGTTGGGAATCCGCCCCGGAGACTTCGTTGTGGGCAAGGTGGCCCGACTTTTCCAACTCAAGGGGCATGACGACCTGTTTGCGGCGGCGGTTGAGATGGTGCGTCAGATTCCGAACGTGCGTTTCCTGCTGCTGGGGGATGGTCCCTGGCGGGGTCGGTTTGAGGCCATGGCCGCAACCGAGCCGGGATTGGCCGGTCGATTCCTATTCGCTGGTCTCGTCCCACCTTCCGAGGTCAGTCGGTATCTGGGGTTGATGGATGTGCTGGTGCATCTGTCTCGTCGCGAGGGATTGGCTCGGGTGCTGCCTCAGGCATTGGCCTCGGGCAAGCCGGTCATCGCCTTTGATTGCGATGGGGCTGCCGAGGTTTGCCGGGATGAAGAGACGGGGTTTTTGCTCAAACCGGGAGATTTGCCCGGGTTGGTGGATCGAGTTGTACGATTGGCGGTCGATCCGGATTTGGCCCACAGGATGGGCGTTGTCGGTCGATCCTGGGTGCGTGAGCGCTTTTCGGAAGAAGCCTTGGTTCAATCGCTGGACACCTTGTACCGCCAACTGTTGGGTCGGCCAGGAGGGGCATCGTGATGCGTCCGGGAGGGATGTGGGTTTTGGCAGCCTTTGGGTTGGCTTGTGCCGCCTCCGCCGCGTCATTGCCGCTCTGGCGGGCTCTTTGCCGCCGATGGGGGCATGTCGATGACCCCGGGCACCGGAAGATCCACGTCCAACCCATTCCGTTGGCGGGCGGATTTGCCGTGATGACCGGTTGGTTGCTGGGCGGTCTCGGGATGCTGACTTTGGAATCCTCCGGAGCTTTGGGAAAATGGGAGCTCGGAGTCTTATGGAGAGGAACCGAGGGAGCGCTCCGCTTCGGAGTGCTGGTGATGGGGGCGTTGGGAATGATGGCGTTGGGAGCTTGGGATGACCGTCGAGACCTCAGGGCCGGGGTGAAGTTCCTCGTGCAAGCAGGCATTGCTGCCGGGGTTGCCGGATGGGGGGTGCGGGTGCCGGCTCCGGACGGGATGCCGTTTTTGGGGTACGCCTTGCCCCTGTTCTGGATCCTGGCGATCACCAACGCTTTCAACCTCAGCGACAATATGAACGGCCTGTGTGCGGGTTTAGGGTTGATTGGAGCGTCGTTCGTGTCGGTTTCGACAATTCTTGGCCACGGATCCTTCGAGGTGGCCTGTGTGGCCGCTCTAATCGCTGGAAGCCTCGCCGGTTATCTCCCCTACAACTATCCCCGCGCCACGGTGTTTTTGGGAGACGCTGGCAGTCAGTGGGTCGGTTATGTGCTGTCGGTCTTGTCCTTGTTGCCGGGGATTCCATCCCAGCCTCGGGAAGGGGGAGTGGTTCAAGCATGGATCGTCATGGTCGCGGTGGTGGCTGTTCCGGCCATCGACATGGCCTTCGTGGTCGTTTCGCGCACTTGGAAAGGAATACCCTTCTGGGTGGGTGATACCAACCACCTCAGCCACCGTTTGGCCCGGACAAGCCTCGGCAAGGCCGGGGCGGTCGCGGTGTTGTGGGCTTTGGCATGCCTTTTGGGCGTCCTCCTCGGCCGCTGAAGCCGTTGGGGGGAAAGTTTTGCCCGTTCAGGACGGCAGGTGGACTTCGGTTCCGCCTTGGGGCGACTCAATTCAGGGGGCAATTCTCAAAAAACCCAATGAAATAGTGGTTTTCATCAATCGGCATGGCCGTTGCTTTCCGTAGGGGACGGAGGCGAATCCATGATTCAATCGCTGTTTAACCAATCCAATTACGTTGTCACCAAGAAGCTCTTGGATGCCACGGTGATGCGCCATCAGGCCATTGCAGGCAATTTGGCCAACGTCGAGACACCGAACTACAAGCGGCTCGATGTGTCACCGTCGTTCCAGGCGCAATTGGTCAACGCGGTGAAAGCGGGTGATTCGTCACGGATTGCCAGTGTTGCGGCCCCCTCCTTGACAGAGGACCCCACGGCGGTGGCCTCTAACCGCGACGGAAACTCCGTCAACTTGGAGCAGGAGATGTTGGCCATGAATGAAAACAGTCTGGCCCACGCCCTGGAAACCCAGCTGATCAGCGGTTCCATGCTGAAGTTGAGGATGGCCATCACCGGCCGCGGTTGATTCCTAGCCCCCTAGACCATGATCCAACTCATCCCCAGCATCCAAAGCACACGTTCGGCACTCAATGCCGAACAGACGCGGATCGAGATTGTCTCCCAGAACTTGGCCAACGCCAACGTCACTCGCGGATCCGATGGTCAACCCTACAAGCGTAAGCAGGTCGTTTTCGAGTCGCTGGTCAACAATGCCGGGACCAGCTCCGATGGCGGTTCCACCGTGCGGGTTTCTCGCATTGAATCAGACAAGCGTCCCTTCCGTGAGGTTTTCAAGCCCGATCATCCGGATGCCGATGGCCGTGGGTTTGTTCGGTTTCCGAACGTGAATGTCCACGAGGAAATGGTGGACCTCATCGCCTCATCCCGTGCGTTCGAGGCGAACGTGGCTGTGGTCAAAAATGCCCGTCAATTGGCCCAACAAGCCATGTCGATCGGCAAGCGCTGACCTCCTACTGACCGACTGCCATGGAAGCGCTTTCTGCACTCAAGATCTTCAATCCGGCCGCCCTTCGCGAGTCTCCGCTCGGGAAGGCTGGGACGGAGGCCATGCAGAAGGCCGGAATGGGCGATCTGGGGAAACTCATCCCCGACTCGGAGATGGGGAATCTCCAGCCTTTCAACAAAGCCTTTCCCGACGCCGCTGGACTGCCGACGGGAGTCAATCCTTCCGGGATTCCCTCCTTGGGTCGTGTCAGTGGACGCGACGCCTTTGCCGACACTTTGGGCCGGTTTGTGGGCGAAGTGGCCGACAAGCAGGTGGCCGCGGGAGATTCCGTCCGGGGTTTGGTCACCCAGCAGGGAGTGCCGCTCCATCAAGCGATGATCGCCATGGAGGAGGCCAGTGTTTCTTTTCAACTGATGGTCGAGGTACGCAACAAGCTCCTCGAATCGTATCAGGAATTGATGCGGATGCAGGTTTGATCGCTAAGCCATGAACAACACGTTTCAAGAACTTTGGCAGCAATTGGGGGCCGTCTGGAAAGAGATCGGCATCAACCAGCGCATCTCGATTGTGCTGGCGGGATTGGTCGTTCTCCTCGGCTTGGCCGGCGTTGCGATGTGGTCGGGTCGCGAAGATTACGCCGTTCTGTTCGGCAATCTGGGTGATGCCGAGGCATCCAAGGTGGTCAACGCGCTGGAGGAAGCCAAGATTCCCTACAAGGCCCGCAGCGGCGGCACCATTTCCGTGCCGGCTGACAAGGTTCATTCCCTGCGGATTCAATTGGCTGGCAAGGGGATTCCCGGGGGCGGTACGACCGGATTCTCGCTCTTCGACAAGCCTAACTTCGGCATCTCCGACTTCGTCCAGCGGATCAACTACCTGCGTGCCATTCAGGGTGAATTGTCCCAGACCATCTCCCGTGTCGACGGCATCGAATCCGCCCAGGTCATGCTGGTCATGCCCGAGAACCGGTTGCTCGTGGAATACCAGAAAAAGCCCAGTGCGTCGGTCTTCCTGAAACTTCGGGGCAATGTCCCGGTTTCCGCTGCGACCGTGAATGCCATCCGTTTCCTCGTGGCCAATGCAGTCGAGGGCTTGAATCCCGATGGCGTTTCCATCACGGACAACATCGGCAATCTCCTCACCGAAGCTTTCGACAACGACCCCATCACCGGGGCCACCTCTTCCCAACTCAAGCAGCGCCGCGAGTACGAGAGCTATTTGGCCAAAAAGGTCGAGTCGTTCTTGGCGCCTTACGTTGGTGGCCCCACCCGGGTCTTGGCGCGGGTGTCGGTCGATCTGGACTACACCACCATGCAGCGCAAGGAGACGAAGTTTGATCCCGAGAGTCAGGTGAAACGCACCGAAACCATCACTGACGAGAAGACCGATAACAGCACTTCATCCCTGACCGGATCAACCGGAGCCCCCGGAGCGGCCACCAATGCCAATGCCGACACCAATAGTCCGGCTGGTGCGGCACCGTTGACCAAGAACAACACCAATAAAAAGGTGACGCAGAACAATTACGAGATCAACGAAATCACCACGACCCAGAGTCAGGTTCCGGGTTCGACCAAGCGCATCTCCGCTGCGGTCTTCATTCCCATCGAATACACCGTCAACGGAACCAATCGGGTGGCCGTTCCCCGCTCTCCTGCCGAAATGCTGAAGATCCGCCGCGGTGTGCAAGCGGCCCTGGGCATTGTGGAAAGGGGAGACGCGGGTCGTTTGGACGAGCTGACGGTCGACGAGATCACTTTCAACGATCAACCGGCCATGGAGCTGACTCAGCAACTGGAGAAGAGCGAACGCCAGCGCATGTGGACTGATATGGCACGGGATTCGGTGTTCCCGGTGTTGGGAATCGGTGTGCTTGCCTTATTCTGGCGCATTTTCCAGAAGACCAGCATCGATGAGATCCCCATCGGAATCCCGATCGGTACCGCTTCAGCGGCCGGGGCAGGGGGTGGGGACGGATTTGCCGCCAGCTTGCGCACCAATCCGGCCAACGAGACCGAGGAGGTGCAACCCTTCGTGATGACTGCTGACATGATGAATCAGCTCATGCGGGAGAACCCCAACAACATGACTCACGCCCTCCGTACTTGGATGACACGCAGCAACGAGAAAGCAAAGTAATCCACCATGCCTGCCCCAGCTCCCGAGATTCTTGCTGCGACCCCATCGGATTTCGCCCGACTGACCCGCACCCAAAAGATCGCCATGCTTCTGGTGGTCTTGGGAGAAGAAACAGCCATCTCGTTCATGCGGGGGCTTCAACCGGACGAACTGGAAGCCATTTGTGCGGAGATGGCCAAGGTGGGAATGATGTCCATTGAGATGCAGAACATCGTTCTCAAGGAATTCACGGATGTGGCCATCCATGCGAGCACTTCGCTGCGCGGTGGGTTTGACTTCACGCAGTCGATGCTGGAAAAGGCCTTGGGACTCTACAAAGCCGCCACGGTAATCAGTCGGGTTTTGCCCACCCGAACTCCCGTTTCGTCGATGACCCAAATCGTGGAGCTGGAACCGCGACAGATTTTCAACCTACTCAAGCAGGAACAGCCTCAGACCATTTCGTTGATCCTGTCCTATCTCCCGCCGGAGAAGGCCTCGCAGTTGTTGATCATGCTTCGAGGTGATCTGCGGGACCAGGTCATCGAGCGTCTGGCGACCTTGGCTCCGACGCCCATTGAGATCGTCGAGAAGGTGGTCGAACAGCTCAACCGCAAGCTGGGAACCCAGCACACTCGAGCGCTCAACCTGACCGGAGGACTCAAGAGTGCCGCCAATTTGCTCAACTCGTTGGACAAGAATCTGACGAAAACCCTTTTGCAGAACATCGAGGAGCGCAATCCCGAGTTGGGGCAGCAAATCCGCCAGAAGATGTTCACTTTCGAGGATGTCGCCACCCTCGAAACCACGGTCCTGCAGAAGGTGCTCCGCGAGGTCGATTTGCGCGATCTGGCCATCGCCCTCAAGACCGCCAGCGACACGCTCAAGGGAGCCTTGCTCAGTGCCGTTTCCAAACGCGCCGCCGAGACGGTGCAGGAAGAAATGAGCTTCATGGGTCCGCTGAAACTGCGCGATATCGAAGCCGCTCAGATGCGGATCATCGAGTTGGTTCGCAAATCGGAGGCCGACAACGAAGGCATGAGTTCATCCTGATCATGGAAACCAACAGCAACCCAATTCCCTTTGTCGAAGCGCTCCGCGAGGTTCAGATCGTCAAGATCTCGCTCTCGGAGTTGGAGCGTAAATGGCGGTTGCGTGAACAAGAGGCCTACGCTCGTGGCATCGAGGATGGTGAACGCGCATTGAGCGAGCAGTTGGTGCAGCAGCGAGCAGATCTTCGGCACCTCCAGAATCGATTGTTCGTCCAACTGGAGAACACCATTCCGCAGGTCGTTCGCGATTGTGAGCAGGCGTTGATTGCCATCGCTTGGGAGACAGCCCGCAAGGTCGTCAACAGCGTCGAGATCACCCCGTCGATGATCGAAGCGGCTTTGGATGAGGCGTTGACCTCACTCCGGCAGACCGGCCGGGTGCGGGTCCAGTTGCACGCTGCCGATTTGTCTCTCATCGAGGGAGTCAACAGCCCGGTCCTTCTGAAGGAACTCGGCGGGGAACGCATCCGTTTCGAATCTTCACCGGAGGTCGGGCGCGGTGGGTGCCTCGTCTATACAGACTTTGGGACCGTGGATGCCCGTCGCGAGGTGAAGCTCGAACTGCTCCGTCAGTCGATAGAATCATGAGCAACCCGGAGACATCGTCTGGGCAGCGTTTGGGAAGCATCCTGGAGCGGGTGCGGGGAACCCGCGTGGTCGAGAATAGGGGCAGGGTGGTGCAACTCATTGGACTGGTCATCGAGAGTGAGGGGCCGCTCTGTGCCGTGGGCGAGTTGTGTCGGATCGTCGGAAGCCAAAAGAATGGTGAATCCCTCGCCGAGGTGGTGGGTTTCCGCCAGGGAAGGGTTCTCTTGATGCCATTGGGCGAAACTCATGGCATCCGTCCAGGTGCCGAGGTCGTCGCGATGGGGCACCCACTGGAAGTTCCTGTTGGCCCGGATCTGCTCGGTCGAGTGCTCAACGGCCTTGGGGAACCGATTGATGGCCTTCCTCCGGTGAAGCCGGTCTTCCGGGCTCCGTGCATGGCTGCTCCGCCCCATCCGCTGCAGCGCCGGCGGATTCGTGAGGTTTTCGGAACTGGGATCAAGGCACTCGACACGTTGATTCCCGTGGGTCGAGGACAGCGGTTGGGGATTTTCGCAGGCTCCGGTGTCGGTAAATCCACATTGTTGGGCATGATGGCGGCTCAGGCTGAAGCAGACGTCAACGTCATCGCACTCATCGGTGAGCGTGGTCGTGAGGTGCGCGAGTTCTTGGAGAAGGACCTTTCGGAAGAAGGACGGGCCAAGTCGGTGATCGTAGTGGCCACCTCAAATGAACCTGCACTGACGAGACTCAAGGGAGCCTACTCGGCCATGGCCATCGCGGAGTACTTTCGCGATCAGGGAAAATCCGTTCTTCTGATGATGGATTCGGTGACTCGTTTCGCCATGGCCCAACGCGAAATCGGATTGGCTGTCGGCGAACCACCCGCCACCCGCGGATATACCCCCAGTGTCTTTGCCCTCCTGCCGCAATTGCTCGAGCGGGCCGGTTCCGGTCAAAACGGAGCCATCACAGCCTTTTTCACCGTGCTGGTGGAGGGTGATGACATGAACGAACCAGTTGCGGACACTGTTCGCGGTATTTTGGATGGGCACATCGTGCTGGACCGCACGCTTGCTCAGCAAAACCACTATCCTGCCATCGATGTCCTTCAGAGCATCAGCCGTCTGACTCGAGATCTTTGTTCTGAAGATCAGCTCCGTCTGGCAGGCCAGGCCCGAGAGCACCTGTCCAATTACAAACGCAATGCCGACTTGATCAGCCTAGGTGCCTATGCAGCCGGTTCCAGCCCCGCCGTGGATACCGCCATACGCCTGAAGGAACCGATTGAGACATTTCTCCGCCAGCGCGTGGATCTCGGTGTGACTCCCGACCAGGCGTGGTCGGGTCTGCTGTCGGCCATCAGCGGAGGCAAGTCGACGTGAAGTCCAATCTCTTACCCTTTCCATTCAGGTTCCGATGAAACGATTCCGATCCCGCGTCACGGCCCTCAGAGAGCTGCGTCAACGTCGCGAAGACGAGGCGTTGCAAGTGCATGCCCGTGCATTGCGAACCCGCAAGGCGGCCGAAGATCGCCTACAGGCCTGCCTCGGTGCGCTCTTCCAGCATCACCAGGATGTTCAGGCCGATTTGATGAATGGTTGTCCGGCGTCCCGGCTGGCTCAGCAGGATGGATATCGATTGTTGCTCGAACAACGGTGGCAGGAAAGCCGCCAACAAGTCGCTGAAGCGGCCGCAGCGACAGAAGCCTCGCTTCAGGCTCTTTTGCAGACACGACGCGACCGAGAAGTGGTCGAAAAATTCTGCGCCAAGGAATTGGCGGACCACCAACGCGAACAACTCCGTGAGGATCAGAAGAACCTGGATGAAATGGCGCTCCGACGTCGTGTGGCAGACCTCTCCTATTAATAAACTCTCCAGATCCTGTGAAAGCGAACATTCTTCCCATTGTTGGATCCCTGATTGGGGCATTGATGTATCTGGCGGTCACCGCGGCGGTGCTCATCAAGGGATACAAGCCGCCGAAGCCGCCCGCTTCGAAGACGGTGAAGGTGACCGAAACCGACACAGTTGGAGGGTCTCCCTATGCTGGAAAAACAGCTGAAGATCTCCCCAAGGAGCAGGGGCCGTCTTGGGACTTCTATAATGCGGATATCGATGAATTGGTCACTTACCTTCATCAGGCGAGCAATACGTTCCAGTTAAGGAAGAAGGAACTCGACGAGTTGGGGCAGCGCATAGCGGCAGAGCGCGCCGAACTGGCTTCGGTGACTCAGTCCGTGGTCAGGCTTCGGGAGGAAATCGATCGTCATCTCATACAGATCCAGGGTGACGAAGCCGCCAATGTGAAGCGTTTGGCCAAAACCTACGCCGGAATGGAGCCGGCCAGTGTGGCGAAGGTTTTTGCGGAACTGGATGAGAAGTTTGTCGTGAAGGTCATGAGCCAAATGAAGGACGACCAGAATGGGCTCGTTTTGGATGCTTTGGCCAAGACTGATGCCCAAAGGGCCAAATTGGCGGCCAGTCTTTCGGACAAGCTTCGACTGGTTCCGACCGCCAAAAAGCCATGATGTCCCTGAAAACCCTGGGGGCAGAGGTTTCCCCATCCATGGGCGGTCCTGCCTTGGGTGGAACCATTGCCAATACCTTGGCAGAGTTTCCCGCGGCGGCTACGGCCACGGCATCCTTTGAAATGATGGTGTCGGGAGCCATGAAATTCGCAGACGGAGAAGCTCAGCTGACGACTCCGGTTTCAGGAGTTGTTCCCATTGTGGTGGTAGAGGTTCCTCTGAGGATTCAGGCCCCTTCGGGAAGGGCTACGGTTACGGTCACGGAATCCAGTCCAAGCGTATCCCTGCAGAATTCAGAGGAATCGGAGCTGGGATGGGTGCCGGTGGAATCGTTGGTGGACCGGGCGGAATCGCCGTCAGTTCGTCCGTGGATGCCTTCTCCTTCGGTCAGAAAAAGCCCTGATCCGCTACAAAGCAAAGATTCAACGGGTTCTGAAGCCACACCATTCGAGGGAGGCGACCGCCGGGATCAAGCCGCGAATCAGGACCTGCCTCCGGCAGAATTATCCGAGTCCGCAATGGATAGGCTGCCCGACTGGTGGATTCCAATCTTGGTCCAGCCCATTCAATTGCCTGCTCAAGAGTTGCCTGCAGAGCCGAATCCACAGGTGAGCGCGAGTGCCGTTGACGCCTCCCAAATCGGTTCCACCCACTCTCTCCCCTCAGCGGACGGGAAGCGGCTTCCGCTGGTCGGATCCGCTCCCCTTTTTTGGACCAAACCAGAAACTTCCGGACCCGACGTGCCGAGTGCGCAGTCTGCAAAACGGGCGGAGTCAGAAGCGGGCTTACCCGCCATGATGGGCTCGGAGTTGAAGGCTCATCAGAGCGCAGCCCGCCCGATCTTGCAGAGGACTTGGACTCCAGAAGTGGGGGCCGCGGCTCTGGCCACCCGGCCGAAGTTTACCAGTCCGGTTGGTTATTCCGGTGAAGAATCGCCAGCACGGGAGGTCTTGGAGGGTTTCAAGGTGGTTGATGCCGAGGCATCTCCACCCGATGGCTCGATCCCGGTACCTGATGTTCAAAAACCATTGCTTGCTCAAACCCGATGGGCGGCGGAGATCCGTCGCGTTATTCCTGGCCGTGAAGTTGGGCAAGCATTCTCGAATTCGCTCATGGCTGGTTTGGAAGCGGTACCGCCAGCCTCTGCTCCGTCTCAGGAAACAGAGGTTGTGACTTTTGGAGCGGGTCTTTTCGAGGATGAGATTTCAAGGGGCGAGGACAAGACTCAGACTTCGGAGTCGCTACTCGCTCTCAACTCGCCCTTTGCAGAGCAGGATTTGAATCCGTACCCCATGGGTCATGACAGGATTTCCGATCATTCACTCGTGGTTCGGGAGGATGCGAGACTTCCACAGGAATCCAATGGTTCACCCGAGGCCGACGCGGTGCGCAAGGAGGGGGATCCGTTCACCTCTAGCACCTCCCAATCCGTGGAAAAGCAGGATTCCGGGGCTGCCATTTTGGTGGATCGGTCCATGATCCACGGGGCGGAAAATCCCCGGCAACGACCGGAATTGCCGCTATCCGAGACGGCAGACCTTGCCTATGCGAGCGTCGAAGAAAGGGCAACAAAGGCTGCACCGTCGGGGTTTGTTCCTCCTGCTTCAGGCCCGGTCAAATCTCAAAAAACCCCAGAAAACCCCTTATTTAACGGCTCATTTTCAAAGGGTGAAAAAGGCGTGGATTCGGATGTGACACCTTCGATGAAACGGTCTGGCATGACTTCTGCGTCTCCGGGTTCTGCGATGACCAGCGATCGATTTCAACCGTCTGCCCCCGAGGGAGCGCTTCAGAAGCGCGATTCGGGTCTTTCGGAAAAAGGATCGCAGCACAGCGCATTGCCTTTCAACGCGTCTGATTCCCGGACGGTAGACTCTCAGGCGGTGATATCTTCGTTGGCGCTCGGTAAAACCGAGTCGGCCCAACTGGCGGAAGTTCCTGAGACGCCTCAGCTGCCGCAGGCCCGATCCATCAGTCGCCTTGCGGATCAACTTTCCGGCGAGGTGGTCCTCATGCAGAGGCTTCGTTCTGGCGTGATGACTGCGGTTCTCAAACCGGATGCCCATTCCGAGCTGCGGGTAGACCTGCGGCGCAGAGAGGGGCGTCTCGAAATCCGAGCCACCATGGAGCGTGGTGATTCGCAGGCCATCTCGGAAGGTTGGTCCGAATTGCAGCAACAATTGCGGGCTCAAGGAGTGCACTTGTTGCCTCTTGAACGTCCGTCATCTCCACCCTCGACCTCCCGCGATTCCGCTGATTCTGCTGGGGAACGTTCTGCCAATTCGGGAGGCCGCGGAAAGAACCAGCAGACGCCTCAGGAAACGCATAATGGGACTTCCTGGGGTCGAGGCGAAACAGGTCAGCCGATGCGGCCTGCCTCTACCCGGTCTGCCAACGCTTCAGCCAAGAAGCCTGACCACCGCCACCTTCTCGAATCCTGGGCCTGATCCATGAATCTCGATATTTCCAACCGAACCTTGGGCAACTCCTACGAGACCCAGAGCCCTATTGGCTCCACCGCGACCACGGATCCATCGGGAGCCCAGTTCGTCGGGCGGAAACCCAACCGTACCTTGGGGCAGGATGATTTCTTCAAGCTGATCGCCGCCCAGTTTTCCTATCAGGATCCCATGAATCCTCAGAAGGATACGGATTTCATCGCCCAGATGGCTCAGTTCAACACGCTGGACCAGACGCGATTGATGCAGGCCGACATTGCTGGTCTCCGCTCGCAGTTCAAGGGCTCCCAAGCCAATCAATTTCTGGGTCAATGGGTCTCTCTTCAGGATCCGGCGACAAAGAATACCGTTGAGGGCCTCGTGACCGAGGTTCGATTCAACGGAGGTAACCCGCAGTTGGTCGTGGACGATGTGCCGTACGATATTGCTCGCGTGAACATTGTTCGCGCGCCGTCGATCACGTCTCCATCTCCCGAAGGGACCGACGCGATTCCCGCAGACAAGGCGCTTCCCAAAGCCGACGCCACCCCGTCCTCGGGGTTCCCGTCTCTTCCGGTCAGCGCAGCCGAATTAAAAGCTCTTCCAAAGAAACTGGGTCAGATCCTGGGCTCGTTCGCCAAATAAACATCCAAGTCAAAGAATCCTATGCTTAGATCCCTCAATACCGCCGTTACTGGTCTGCGTTTCCAGCAGGAAAAACTGGACGTCATCGGAAACAACATTGCCAATGTGAACACCGTCGGCTTCCGCGCCGGACGTGCTCAGGGAGCCGATGTCTTCAGTCAGAAGCTCTCCCAGTTTTCGAACAACACGACCGCTTCCGGAATCGGAAATGGTGTCTCGCTGGCGCAGGTCTCCAACAGCTTTGCCCAAGGCAATATCGACTCTACTGGCCAGCCCTACGACATGGCCATCGATGGAAGCGGATTCTTTGTGGTCCGTGACACGGCCACCACCGCAACGTACGCGACTCGCGCTGGAGATTTTCGGGCGGATGCTCAAGGTTTCCTCACGACGTCTGACGGGATGCGGGTTCAGGGTGTCTCGTCGGATCCCGATGTGACGACGACCAGCGATATCCGGATCACGTTGACTCCTTCCAATCTTCCGGCCGACACCGAAGCGGTTTCATGGCGGATCGATTCCAACGGAGATGTGAACCTGACGCTCCGGAGCACGTTGGTTCCGCCGCCGGCCACGCCCCCAGCCCCCTTCAAGATCGCCCAAATCCAAGTTCAGACCTTCAAGGACATCAATGCTTTGAGCAAAGTTGGCAACAACCGTTTCAGCAATCTGGCCGCGGCCGGCCCATCGGGTCTGGGGGTTGCTGGTGAAGGGGGACGTGGTCAAATTCGATGGCAGTCGCTGGAACAAGCGAATGTTGATTTGGCTACTCAGTTCACTGATCTTATGGTCACGCAGCGTGGCTATCAGGCCAACGCCAAGATTATCACTACTTCTGACGAAATCCTCCAGGAGCTGATCAACCTCAAGCGTTGATAGGCTGACTGGATAAACCCCGGAAATTATGGCTGCTCCTGCTTCAGACAAGAATGAGGGTTCGAAACCCGAATCATCCGGTGGCATCAAGTCGATGTTGCCCTTGATCCTCAACATCGTGCTGTTGCCCGTGATTGCTTTCGCGATGACCCAGTACGTGTTGTTGCCGCGTTTGAATCAATCAGCCGTGGCCCCTGGAGCAGCTCAAGGAGACCACGGTGATGAAGCGTCTCAAGATGACGCTTCCCACGGAGCCTCAGCTTCTCACGACACTGGGCATTCGGCACCGGCCAAAAGCGATTCCCACGGGTCTGATTCCAAGGGTCATGGAGCTTCGTCCGATGCCACCCATATGCTGGACGCCGTTACGGTCAACGTCGCCGGCACCATGGGTTCCCGCCTGTTGATGGCCAAGATCGGGATTCGCGGCACGAACCCCAAGCTTGAGGATTTGGTGAAAAACCGGGGACATGATCTGCGGGATGCAGCGTCTGCCTTGCTTCACACCAAAACCTTGGTGGATATCGAGCGCCAAGGGGCCAGAACGACGATCAAAGCGGAATTGAAGAGCGCCTTCCAAAGGGTGTTGCCTCCGAATTCCTTTTCGGACGTCGTGATTCCCGATCTGGCCGTCCAGTAAATCTTCTCGCCTCGAATTCTATGTCTGACTCCGCCGGATCCATGGGGGATGTGCTCTCCCAGTCAGAGGTAGAGCGTCTCCTGCAGCAGGTTCAGGAGGAGGAATCGAATACTGTCGTTCTTCAGTCGAACGGCCGAAGGAGTAACCAGAACCGGGACTCCATTTCAGCTTATGACTTCCGGACACCGGTCTTCCTCTCTCCGATCGAGCTGCGGAAACTGCGCATCCACCACGAGGAATTCATCCAGGCTCTCTCTGCGCGGCTTTCAATCTATCTGCGGGTTGAGTTCGTCTTGCAGATGTCGCAGTTGCACACGATTTCCTTCCGGCAATGGTGCGAAAGTCTCAACAGTCCCACCCACATTTCTCTTTTTCGGGTGGAGCCGTTGCGCGGCATTTGCCTGTTGGATGTTCCTCCCCGACTGGGTCTGACCATTGTTGATCGACTGTTGGGCGGCCCTGGACATTCGGTAACCGGAAACCGGGAACTTTCCGAACTCGAGGTGACCCTGTTGGATCAGGTTGTCTTGTTGCTGCTCACGGAGTGGTGCACGCACTGGGCCCGTTATCAAGACTTGCGGCCCATGCTCTTTGGCCATGAGAGCAACGGTCTTTTCCTCCAGACTGTCGATCCCGACGCCATCATGCTCGTCTTGGCGATTGAAGCGCGGGTGAACGATTGCACCGAGACCATGCAAATCGCTTTCCCCTACTGGACGATCGAACCCATCGTCCACATGTTGAGTTCTCGTTTGAAGCCCGGCCCGGAAGATTTGCCGGATGCGCCTTCGGAACGCAGCGGAAGCTGGAATTCCCATTATGACGACACACCGATGATGGTTTCAGCCGAATCCAACGGATTGAAGCTCCGGGCCAAGGACGTCGTTGGTTTGCGTGTGGGAGATGTTGTTCCTTTGCCGCCGGAATTTGCCGAACGCGTGCAGGTGAAGCTGGCCTCTGAAAAACGGTATTACGGTCGTCTCGGTACCGTGGACGGCCGGTGGGCCGTTGAAATCGACGAAATCACTCTGGGTAACAACCCTCAAGCCCCCCTTCCATGAGCCAAACTGCCGATCTTTCCATTTTGTTGGACGTTCCCGTCGAGGTGAGCGTGCAACTCGGATCCTGCCACCTGCCGATGCGTGAGGTGCTGAACCTGACCACCGGATCGATCGTTCAATTGGACAAGGTGGCGGATGCGCCCGTGGACTTGCACGTGAACACCAAGTTGGTCGCACGCGGTGAGGTCGTGGTGGTTGAGAATCGCTTCGGCATCAAGATCACCGAGTTGTTGACCTCGGTTTAGCAGATCGGGCGTTTCAACCGAGGCTTCTTCCGTTGCTCTGCACCGCAGGCTCCCGCGATTCAGTCTCAAGGGAATTCGCGGAGACGGTATTTGCCGAGACAGTATTCGCAGACACGGTGGATCGGGTTGATTGATTTCCTGGCCACCCGAGGCAACCTCTTCTGCATGTTTCGTCTGCAGTGCCGTCCATGGAATGTCACCCTACAAGCCTTGTGGGGTTTGCTGGGTTTCAGTTTGTCCACTGAGTGGGTTTCAGCAGCCGAAAACCCGCCGCCGGTCCCTCGGTTTTCGATGAGCTATGTGGACCGCTCCGTCGATCCGAAGACCAATTTCTATCAATATGCCACCGGCGCCTGGCGAAGGAACAACCCGGTGCCCTCCGACAAATCGCGTTGGGCCGGCTTTGATGAGCTTCAAGAGCGGAATTGGTGGCTGATCCGGGGCATCCTCATTTCGGCCGCCGCTGAAACGAATGCGCCAGCGGGTTCTCCGCGGAGGCAGGTGGGTGATTTCTATGCCGCTGCCATGGAGACGAACCGCATCGAGCGGTTGGGGTTTGCGCCCTTGGATCCCGAATGGGAGCGCTTGAAAGCCGTGCAGGATCCTGAGTCGGCGATGGCCCTTTTGGCGGACTGGCACCTTCGGGGAATTGGCGCTGGTTTTGGAATGGGTGTCCAAGCAGACGCCAAGAACAGTTCGGTGTATGCCCTGCACTTGATGCAAGGGGGGCTTGGGCTTCCCGACCGGGACTACTATTTGGCCGAGGGTTTTGCGCGGCAGCGGGAGCAGTACCGTCAGCACATCGCCGCCCAATTGAGGCTTCTGGGGGATGGTGAGTCTGAGGCCAAAGACTCCGCGGAAGCTATTCTGGCTCTGGAAACTCGACTCGCCAAAGCCTGTCGCACACGCACGGAATTGCGGGATCGTGAAAAGAACTACCACAAGCTCACCCGTGCCGAACTCGATCAGTTGACGCCCCGGTTGCCGTGGGGTGCCTATTTTCAGGCGGCGGGCATTGCGAGTCCGGCCACGGTCATCGTGGGTCAGCCGGAGTTTTTCAAGGAACTGGACCTGATGGTGTCCGAGGTCGAAGAGACCCATTGGTTGGCGTACCTC
>Ga0255100_1000131_pt1 | contig 36335 bp, 32 predicted proteins | sample Colum_Colum_RepB_2_FD_188449 | JGI IMG/M metagenome (GOLD analysis project Ga0255100, IMG submission 188449) | Freshwater microbial communities from Columbia River, Oregon, United States - Colum_Colum_RepB_8d | ecosystem: Environmental > Aquatic > Freshwater > River | place: USA: Oregon...
CAGTCACCCCCAACACGCTAGTCAGCAAATTCCCCTCAACCCGCCCCGGCAACAACTGACCCTGCCCGATAAACCGTGCCACCGCCGCTGTGGCCGGCGTGTCGTACAGCTCGCGCGCACTGCCCCACTGCAGGATGTGGCCTGCGTCCATCACACCGATGCGGTCGGCGGTGGTGAAGGCTTCGCTCTGGTCATGGGTCACCAGAATGGCAGTGGTGCCCTGCGCTTTCAGTAGATCACGCACTTCGTGGCACAGCAGGCGGCGCAATTCGGTGTCGAGGTTGGAGAAGGGTTCATCCAGCAACAGAAGCTGCGGTTTGGGTGCCAGTGCGCGCGCCAGTGCCACCCGCTGCTGCTGGCCGCCGGAGAGTTGCTGCGGCCATACCTTGGCGTAGTCGGTGAGGCGGGTAAGTTCCAGCATCTGGCGGGTGATGCGGCGGCGGTCGTCGCTGCTGAACTGGTGCAGGCCGAACATAATGTTCTGTTCAACCGTGAGGTGGGGGAACAGCGCGTAATCCTGGAACACCATGCCGATCTGGCGCTGTTCCGGTGGCAACGAAAAGCCGGCGCGACCGAGTTCGCGGTCGCCCAGCGTGATATGGCCGGCGTACACCGGTTCAAAACCGGCGACGGCGCGCAGTACCGTGGTTTTGCCGCAGCCACTGGGGCCAAGCAGGCAGGCGATGTCGCCTTGGTCAACGGCGAGGCTCAGACCATCGCACACCACGCGCTCGCCGTAGCGGCAGGTGATGGTGGCGATGTCGAGCAGCGTGGCCATGTAGGAAGTTGAATCAGCCCTGGTTGCAGACGAGGAATTCGAGCAGGGCTTTCTGCGCGTGCAAACGGTTTTCCGCTTCTTCCCACACCAGCGAGTCGGGCGCGTCGATCACGCTGGCACTCACTTCTTCGCCGCGATGCGCCGGCAGGCAGTGCAGGAAGATGGCATTCGACGCTGCCTGGGCCATCAGCTCCGAGTCCACCTGGTAGTTGGCGAAGGCGGCCTTGCGTTTGAGTTGCTCGGATTCCTGGCCCATGGAAGCCCACACATCGGTGGTTACCAGCGTGGCATTGCGCACCGCGAGCGCCGGATCACGTTGGATGCGCACATTGCTCGAGTATTCGCGCAAGAGTGCCGCGGGCGGTTCGTAACCCACAGGGCAGGAGACAACCAGTTCGAAATCGAGCTGGTGCGCTGCATGGATGAATGAGTTGCACATGTTGTTGCCATCGCCGATCCACGCCACGGTTTTGCCGCTGATGTCGCCGCGGTGTTCCATGTAGGTTTGCAGATCTGCCAGCAGCTGGCACGGGTGATGGTCGTCGGTCAGCGCATTGATCACCGGCACGCGCGAGTATTTTGCGAAGGTCTCAATCTTGGTGTGCGCATAGGTGCGCACCATGATGGCGTCGACCATGCGCGACAGCACGCGTGCAGTGTCTTCGATCGGTTCGCCACGACCCAGTTGCGTGTCACTGGGCGAGAGGAAAATCGACGCGCCACCGAGCTGCGTCATCGCGGTTTCGAACGACACGCGTGTGCGGGTGGAGGCTTTCTCGAACACCATCGCCAGTGTTTTGTTCTTCAGGTATTCGTGCGGAATGCCGCTGTATTGCATGTGTTTCAGTTCACTGGCGCGCTTGAGCAGGCCGAGCAGTTCGGTTTTGCTGAGGTCCAGCAGCGTAACGAAATTACGAACAGTCATGGTGCTACTCCTGCACGATCTTGCTGACCGTTGCGATAAGGAAGTCGGCTTCAGTCTTGTTGATGATCAACGGCGGCACCAGACGGATCACGGTGTCGGCGGTAACGTTGAGCACAAGCCCGAGTTCACGTGCACGGGCAACCAGATGCTTGCCGGATGCCGTCAGTTCAATACCTATCATCAGGCCCCGCCCGCGAATGTCTTTCACTCTGTCGCTGCCGGCGAGAGCAGTACGGAAACCCTGCAGCAGATAGTTGCCCATGCGTTCCGCATTGCCGATCAGGTCTTCGTTGCTGAGTGCGTCGTACACGGCAAGCCCGGCGCGGCATGCCAACGGGCTGCCACCGAAGGTAGAGCCGTGATGGCCCGGCTGGAAAGTGCCGGCGGCTTTGCCGGCTGCAAGCACGGCTCCAATCGGATAACCATTGCCGAGCCCTTTGGCGGTGGAGAGTATGTCCGGCAGGATGCCATTCAATTGATAGGCGAAGTAGCGGCCACAGCGCCCGTTGCCGGTTTGCACTTCGTCGAGCATCAACAGCACATCGTGCACATCACACAATGTCCGCAGCTTGTTCAGGTAATCAGCTGCAGGCACGTGCACTCCGCCTTCGCCTTGTACCGGCTCTACCAATACGCCAACTACATTGCCGGCATTTGCCGCAATTGCGGCTTCCATGGCCGCCACGTCATCGTATGGCACGCGCACGAAGCCCTGCAGCAGTGGGCCGAAGCCGGCTTGATAGGCTGCGTTGTAGGTGGCCGATAACGCACCAAGTGTGCGGCCGTGGAAGGCGCATTCGGTAACGATGATGACTGGTGTGGTAATGCCTTTTTGGGAGCCCCACTTGCGTGCCAGCTTGATGGCGGCCTCGATACTTTCGGTGCCGGAATTGCAGAAGAATGCTTGTTGCATGCCGGAGCGCTGGCAGAGTTCAGCCGCCAGTGCAGTCTGTAATGGAAGCTCGAAATAGTTGGAAGTATGCACCAGCGTACCGACCTGCTCGCGGATGGCGGCGATGAAGCCGGCATGCGAATGGCCAAGCGCATTCACCGCAACTCCAGCTAGCGCATCGAAGTAACGCTTGCCTTCGCTATCGATCAGATAACAGCCTTCGCCGCGTACGAAAGCGACAGACTGGCGACCGTAGGTGGCCATCAGCGGCGAGGGGACAGTAGGTGCTACCGGCGAGGCTGCAGTCATGGAATCGCTCCGTTCACATCATTCACACCAGGATTCAGATGGCGTTCTTGACGACAATGCCAACACAGAAGCAGCGGGTATTACCGCCCCCGGGATTTTGCCAGCACCAAAAACGCAAAAAGGCAGCCAGTGCTGCCCGTTGAGCCCCGGATTCTAGCAGCGACAATCGCCGCTTGCTACCCTGTAACCGACTGAAAAGGCTACAATGCCGCCATCCCTGTCATCAGTAAAGAAGGTGAACCATGAGCAACGAAGAAACCATCGCAGACACAATAAAAGATCAGATCAAGAGCAATCCGATCCTGATCTACATGAAAGGCAATCCGAATCAGCCGCAGTGCGGTTTCTCCGCGCGCGCAACGCAGATGCTGATGTCGTGTGGTCAGAAATTCGCCTACGTCGACATCCTCAGCAATCCGGAAATCCGCGCCAACCTGCCGAAAGTATCGGATTGGCCAACTTTTCCACAGCTGTTTGTTGACGGCGAACTGGTAGGCGGTTGCGACATCATGACCGAGATGTTTGAAGCCGGTGAATTGAAGCAGCTGCTTGATGACAGTGCTGCCAAACGCGCAAGCGCTTGATCCTGACCTGAGTTGATCCTTGAAGGCCCGGCGAAAGTCGGGCCTTTTTCGTTATGGACATGCCTTTGTCTGCAACATCGCGCGGCATTCTTTACATGCTGGTGGCGAGCCTGTTCTTCGCCTTGATGACAGTGTTCACCAAGCTGCTGGCCGGCATGCCGATTGCCGAGATCATTTTCATCCGCGGCTTGATCGCGTCGGTGCTGTGTCTGCTCGGCATCTGGCGGCTGCGGATTTCGCCGTTGGGACACAATCGGGCAGGGCTGTTGTTGCGCGGGTTGGCGGGCACGGTGTCGCTGGCGCAGGGCTTCTGGCTGTTGCACGAGATCCCGTTGGCCGCCGCCACTACGCTGACGCATCTGTCGCCGATATTCACCACACTGCTCGGCATCTGGCTGGTACACGAGAAAGTGACCTGGCTGCAGATCAGCTTTTTCGTCGTGTGCTTTGCCGGTGTCGTGTTGATCCAGGGTTTTGATACGCGCATTTCGCTGGTGCATCTGCTGGTGGGGATCTCAGCGTCGTTCTGCATGGGGCTGGCGTACAGCACGGTGAAGCGACTCGGCAATAGCGAGCATCCGTTGGTGATCATGCTGTATTTCCCGCTGGTGTGTGTGCCGCTGGCAGGTGTGGGCATGCTGTTTGATTCTGTGTGGCCCACCGTGCAGCAGTGTCTGTGGCTGGCCTTGCTGGGATTGACTGCACAAGCGGGCCAGTACTGCATGACGATGTCGTATCAAGCGGCGGCAATTTCGAAAGTGGCGATTGTCAGCTACAGCGAAGTGATCTTTTCGATCTTTCTCGGCCTCATGCTGTTTGGGGAGAATTTCAATTTGCTCACCTACACCGGCATGGCATTGGTGCTGCTTGGTGTAGTGCTCAATGTTCTCAACAGGGGCCGGCCAGCGTGACAGGTGCCCTTGCAGACATGGCCGGGGCATTACTGACGCTCGAGGGCCTCGCCGTAGTGCTGGCGCTGGCCTACCTGCTGCTGGCTGCGCGGGAAAGTCTGTGGTGCTGGTTATGCGCGCTGATCAGTTCGCTCTGCTATGTGTGGATTTTCTGGCAGGCAAAGCTCTACACCGAAACCGCCCTCAATGTGTTCTATGTAGTGATGGCAGTGATCGGGTGGCAGCAGTGGCAGCGTGGTAGTGGTGCGAGCACCAGTGAGAACAGTAGCGCGAACACTGAGCAGAATGGCAAGCGCGCCATCGTCAGTTTCAAACCACGGCAGCACGTGGCGTCGCTGTTGCTGACACTGGCGCTGACGCTGGCAAGTGGTTACCTGATGCAACGCTACACCGATGCTGCATGGCCCTTTGTCGATGCGTTCATTACGTGGGGCAGTGTAATCACCACCTTCCTCGTTGTGCGCAAAGTGCTGGAAAACTGGCTGTATTGGCTACTGCTCGATGGCATCGCAGTGGTGGTATATGTCGAGCGCGGGCTTTACCTGACGGCGCTGTTGTTTGTCGGCTATGTCGTCATCGTTGTGTTCGGTTTCTTGCAGTGGCGGCGTGAATACCAGACAACACAAGTGCAATTGCTTCCCCCCGAATGAGTGGTATACACCCCTTTTGGCTCTGATTACGCTGCTCCGCATCTACTCTATTCCTCACGGCTTTGAGCCAGGATATGACGATGCGACACTCACTGCTGTTGTGCACTCTGTTGACCGCCAGCCTCACCGCCGTGCAGGCCCATGCCCAATTCAAACCCCGTTACTACGCCGACTGCTACGCCGCTCTCGCCACCGCGCGTGAACTGGTACCGTCACCACCCGCCGATCTGAAGAAGACTGCCTGCACTGTCACCAAGGTGGCGGGCATAGCCAGCAGTCTTGGCGGTCCTGCCGGGTTCGGTGGCTTTGGCGGCACTACCTTGCAGGCGGCGCAGACAATCAATACGGTTAACAAGTATTCCGGCCTCATCGCCGACGTTGCTGCGTCCACCTCGGCCATGCAGCAGGAATTCCCCGATCTGGGTTTGCGTCTGAGCGCCTACGGCTCCCGTCTGGGCGAAGACAGCGACTTGCTGACGCAGGCAGCTACCAAAGTGACCGACGGCCAACAGTGCTATCGCACGGCGTATGAAGCGTTGGCGATGGCATCGGTGAGTGGTGAATTGAAAGAGCGCGACGTCAAGAAACAACACGAAGAGATCACCACGGGCATGGCATTTGCGCAGGAGATTCTCGGCGATGCCCAGGGCCGCGTGACGCAGAACGTGAAGTCGTACAACGAAGCGCTGCAGTTGGAGACTACCAATGCCGGCATTGATCTGGGTGGTTTGTTGTCACTGGCGGGTGGCGGCGCCGCACCCCAATTGGCTGACTATGAAACACTGGGTCGTGTCTCGGCCCTCAGCGCCGCCTTCGGTGGCGGTACTGCAGTGCCGGCGGGCGTCAATGTTGATACGGCGGTGCTGCAGGGTTTGAAGGATGCCGGGGCGATGAGCACGCGCTATCTGGATATCAACAACACGCTGGGCACCGCAGAGGTACAGCAATGTGAACTCGCCAGCTATCTCGGCAAATTGCCGTTGGCGGAGTAGTGCAGGGCAGGCGTACTCGCAATTGCGACCGCGCTGTGACTATTGGCTGGCAGCACCGGCAGTTTGCGGGCTCAGCTGTTTGACGTATTCGATCAATGCGCCGATTTCCGCCTCGTTGAGGAAGTAACGCGACATTACATTCGGGTATCCCATCACCACCTTGCTGGCGGGCTCCTGCAGCGATTCACGGAAATAGTCTTCGGTTACCACGGTCGTGCGCTCACGGTTCAGCAGTTCGGTTTTGCCCCACATGTTCACCCAGGTCGGCCCTACGCCGGCACTGCCATCAACGGTATGGCAGGCCACGCATCCAAGCTCGGTAGAAAGCTGCTGCCCCCGCATTGCCAACGCCGAATTGAACTGCAGGTCGCGCGCATCGTTGTTGAGGTGGTAAATGAACACGCTGCCGAAAGACAACATACTGACCAGCACAACGCCGACGCTGATATCGAGCAGGTAACGTTTGGGATGATTTATCAGATTCATGGCATCAAGGCCGGATTGGCTACAGCGTCTGCGGCGCACGCAGTCCGGTCACTTGAACTGCGCACAGGCCTTGTCGAAGCAACGGGGTTCGTTCGGGAAAAGAAGCCGGCCAGGGCAGCCGGCTTCCCGTTAACGCAAGGTCCGCAACTCTGTGATCAGAGTTCGGCGCCGTGTTTGGCCAGGTAGGAAGCAACGCCAGCGGCATTTGGCTTCATGCCCTCGTCACCTTTGTTCCAGCCGGCCGGGCACACTTCGCCATGCTCTTCGGTGAACTGCAGTGCGTCAACCATGCGCAGCATTTCGTCAACGTTGCGGCCCAGTGGCAGGTTGTTGATGACCATGTGCTGGATCACGCCGGCTTTGTCGATCAGGAACGAGCCGCGCAGGGCGACGCCGGCCTGTGGGTGTTCAACGCCGAAGGCTTTGGTGATTTCGTGTTTGATGTCAGCTACCAACGGGAAGCCGATGGCGCCGATGCCGCCATTGTCCAGCGAAGTGTTGCGCCAGGCAGCGTGGGTGAACTGTGAGTCGATCGACACACCGATTACCTGTACGCCGCGGGCTTTGAATTCTGCAACGCGGCTGTTGTGCGCCAGGATTTCCGATGGGCAAACAAAGGTGAAGTCGAGCGGATAGAAAAACAGCACTACCGGATTGCCGTTGTAATCCGACAGCGAGAAGTTTTCGTTGATGGAACCGTCGGGCATCACGGCCGCAGCGGTGAAATTGGGGGCTTTCTGACAGACAAACGCACTCATGAAAAACTCCTGTGGATGGGTGGAAATTAGGGATCGTAACTTGTGGCGTTGCGGGATACCGACACTGCAGGGAGCAGCAGTCAGGTAATGCAGCAAGGCCCGCAAATATGCAGGCCTTGTCGTGGATTTGCAAGGCGGCCAAAAGCTGTCACTGCGATGGCAAAGTCCTTGTTTTACGTGAAGAAACGCGGTGCCGGATTATTCGTGCATCTTTTCCTGCAGGTAGTTCTGGATGCTGACTTTGTCGATCAGGGACAGCTGTGTTTCCAGCCAGTCGACGTGTTCTTCCTCGCCTTCGAGAATGTCTTCCAACAGCTCGCGGGTGACATAGTCGCGGATGCTTTCAGCGTGGGCGATGGCAACGCGCAGATCGGGGATGGCGCGCATTTCCAGCGCCAGGTCGCAGCGCAGTATTTCGATGGTGTCTTCACCGATGTGCAGCTTGCCGAGGTCCTGCAGGTTGGGCAGCCCTTCGAGGAACAGGATGCGATCAATCAACTGATCGGCATGCTTCATTTCATCAATGCTTTCGTGGCGGGTCACTTCGGCCAGTTCCTTCAGGCCCCAGTCCTTGAACATCTTGGCATGCAGGAAGTACTGGTTGATGGCGATCAGCTCGTTGCCGAGGATCTTGTTGAGGTGGGCAATCATCTGCTTGTCGCCTTGCATGCGAAACTCCTGTGCCAGTGGTGGCGGCGTGGGTGAAAACTGCCGGCATTGTCGGCCGGCATGCCAAAAAGTGTCCAGCAGAATATGCTTAACTAATTGATTTTATTGGGGTAGCACAAGCGGGAATGCTTATCGTTACTGCTTGTGTTTGCAGCCGCCCACCGGGCAGTTGCGGCGGGTCAGCTGGCGGGGGTAAACAGCTGTCTGTTGACGGCGGTTTCCACGATCGATTTGGCTTGCTGGCAGCACTTGCCACATTGGGTAGCCACGCCCAACTGGCGGCGTATTTCAGCGAAAGTGGTAGCACCTTCGGAGATGGTTTCCCGGATCTGGCGATCGGTTACGGCTTTGCAGAGGCAGACGTACATGGCGGCGGACTGAAGCTGATTTGTTGTGAACACTAAGAGTAATGAGAATCAATGTCAACTGGCAGCCAGTTGCATTGCGGGCCGATGACACCGGAACTCCTCTTGGCTAGGCCAGCGTTACCCGGCTGATTGCCAGTGTGCGGGCAGCGGCGAAGTCGGTTTTGCCGGAGCCTAGCTTCGGCACCGCATCCACCTTCACATACTGGGCTGGCAGAGCCAAGGTAGTGAGGCCACCGGCCAGCAGTTTTTCCCGCAGGTTGGCGGCGTCAAGCTCCAGTGTCACCAGTGCGATCAGGCGTTCGCCCTTGCGCTCGTCGGGCAGGTTCACCACTACCACTTCGAAGTCCGCTTGATCCACCACGGCCTTGATTGCAGTTTCAACGGCACCCAGCCCCACCATCTCGCCACTGATTTTGGCGAAGCGGGAATAACGGTCAATGATGTAGAGGAAGCCATCGGTGTCGAGATAGCCCTTGTCGCCGGTGACATACCAGCGCTTGCCGTCAATCGTGCGCAATACTTCCTGTGTCTTCTGCTCGTTCTTCAGATAGCCAGGCATTACCTGTGCTCCGCTGACCAGCACCATGCCGGCTTCGCCAATCGGTAGCGATTCGAAGCTGTGTGGCTCAACGATGCGGAACGAAGTACCCGGCAGTGGCATGCCAACCGAGCCCGGCTTCCACGACACCTGCACACGCCAGTTGCCGGGGCTGATCTGGTCCGGCACGTTGACGGAGGCAACCGGTGCTACTTCGGTGGCACCGTAACCTTCGAGAATGTCCTTGTTGAATTTGAGTTTGAATTCCTTGCGCACTTCGTCCTGCAGCTTTTCGGCACCGGCGATACACAGGCGCAGGCTCTGCATCATGAGGGGATGTATCTTGCTGTTGCGGTTGTACAGCCGGTAAAAACTGCAGGTGCCGAACATGGTGGTGATCTGGTGTTTGGCGATCGCCTGCGCGGCTCCGTATACATCGGTGGGATCGGCGTGGCACACCACCGGCACTTGTTCCATCAGCGGCATGAAGTGGGTGACGGTAAGACCAAACGCATGGAATGGCGGCAGGTTGGCCAGCATAACGTCGTCATCGCCCATGTTGAGCAGCTCGGTGATCTGTTTGACGTTGGTCAGCAGGTTGCGATGCGTCAGTGTGACGCCTTTCGGAATACCTTCGCTGCCACTGGAGAACAGGATGACAGCAGTGTCGTGGATCGAATGCTTGCGTGCGAACAGCAGCTTGAGCATCGACGCCGGCAATGCGAAACAGGCGAGCAGCGTCAGCAGCTTTTCTTTGGGAGTGGCAGTGGCGCGCAGGTCTTCCAGCATCACCAGTTTGGCGTGGTTCTGCAGTGGCGTCAGATCAACACCCCGGGTTTTAAGCCGCTCGACGAAGCGACTGGACGTATAGATGGTTTTGATTTCAGCCTGCAGCACCGACGACAGCAGCGCTTCAGAACTTGCCGTGAAGTTGAGGTTGACGGCAGTTTTGCCGAGCAGCATCAACGCCAGATTGCCGAGTGCGCTGCCGGTGCTGCTTGGCAGCAGCAGACCCACATTCTGTTCGGGACTGAGCTTACGCATGCGGCGCGCCATGACGATGGTGCCGGTCAGCGCCTGCTTGGCACGCAGCTCGGTGCCGAGTGTGTCGATCAGCACCAGCGGGTTGCCGCGCTTGCTGCAGGTGTCGATCCAGTGGTCGCCGATGGTGGGCAGGCCGTCGGCATATTCTTCCCACGAGCCTTGCGCCAGTTCGACCACTTTCTGCTTGAGTACTTCCGCCGGTGTCTTGCCCGGCAGCGGGGCGCCGAAATCCACCACGACTTCGCGGCCGAGGTTGGGGCGGCGTTTCAGTCGCGGGCTCGAACGCGAGAACATCGTGCCCCACAGGCCGCGCAGGAAGAACGGCACGATGACAACACTGGCGTCCACTTCGGCACACGCGCGCTCATAGCCACGGCGGAATTCCGCCAGCTGGCCGTTGCGGCTGATGGTGCCTTCCGGGAACATGCACACTACATCGCCGTTCTGCAGCGCCGCGGATACGGCTTCCAGCGCGGAACGTGAGGAGGCGCCGTGATGGATCGGAATGCAGCCGAACTTCTGGAAGAACCACTTGAGATACCACAATTCATATATGGTGCTGATCATCACGAAACGCACCGGGCGCGGACAGGCGATCTGCACTACCGCCCAGTCGATCCAGCTGACATGGTTGCCGAGCAGCAACACACCACCCTCAGCCGGAATATGGCGCATGCCTTGTACCTTGATACGGTAATGCGTACTGACAATGCGGCCCAGAACGAAGCGCGTGAGACTCTGCGGCAGTTCGTACAGGGTGTAGGCGCTGCCTACCAGCGCAACCAGACCCACCAGCTGCAGCAAGGCCCGGCTGCTGAGGCCAAGCAGCGCGAACAGCATCGTCAGCAACAGAAAGCCCAGCATGGCCAAGTTCTGCAGCCAGTTGTTGGCCGCCAGGGTTTTGCCGAGCGACTCCGGTCGCGCAAAGAACTGGATCAGTGCATTCAGCGGCACGATGAACACACCGCCGGCAAAGCCGATAAGCAGGATCAACACGCCAAGTGCAAATACGCTTTCAACTGTCGTCAGCAGCAACAGGCCGAGTGCCACGCCGAGTGCACCCAGCGGCAGCAAACCGGTTTCAATGTAGTTGCGTGAATAGCGGCCGGCGTAAACAGAACCGAAAGCAATGCCAATGCCGGCGCAGGCCAGCAAGCCCTGCACCACAATCGTATTACTGATACCGGCAGCGTCTTCAATATAGGAAGGGAAGGTGGCAAGAATCACCTGTCCCACCGCCCAGAACACGGCGAGGCCGGTGGCGGAGAGGCGAATCGCACGATGTTGCAGCAGTTGCTGCCATTGCGCCTGTTGGGCTGCAGTCGAGAACCAGGTGTTCCAGTTTGCCAAATCGCCGCCAGCAGCAGGTTCGGTCAGCGGTAGTTCGTTCTGGCTGCCGGGTATGGCACTGCCACTCAGAGGTTCGGGCGCCGGCTCCGGTATTTGGTACAGCGCCCACAACTCCACCACGCTGCCAGCCAGCAGCAACCAGCCGGCAATTGCCACACCTTGCAACACGGCGCCAGCCGATTCCGGCGCTGCCGGGTACGAACTTTCAAACACCAATGAGAACGCGAAAGTGCCGAACAAAATGCCGGCGATCGACAACGCCGACAGCAGCCCGTTGATCTCACCGAGTTGCTGGCGGCCGTAGGCTTCGCGGATGAAGCCGTACTTGGCCGGCGAATACAACGTGGCCTGGATCGCCAGCGCCAGTGTCATCAACAGCGCCGGCAGAAACCAGCCGAGGTAGTAGAACACCATGATCAGTGCGCAGCAGGCCACGGCCGCCTGGCCACAGCGGCGCATCACCGCGATACGCGGATAGCGGTCGGACATCAAACCGGCCGGCATGACCAGCAGTATGAATGGCAACAGCATCATGGCGTTGATCAGTGCTGTGAGCACCACCTGCGTGGTGCCGCCGTACATTTTGAATGCGGTGTTCTGCAGGATGATCTTGTGGCCAAGATCGATGAAGGCGTTGAGAAAGGCAGCCAGCAGAAAGGCGTGGCTGCCGCGACTCTCAGGCTTGCTCATCGCTCACCTCGGCTTCAAGCGGAAAGTCGGGGACATCGCGCAAACCTCCCAGCGCGTGCCAGCGATTCACCATGGCGCAGAACAGGTCGGCAGTTTTTTCGGCGTCGTAACGGGCGTTGTGCGCTTCACCGGGTTCAAAGCCGAGACCAGACACTTCGCAGGCGCGAGCCAACACTGTCTGGCCATAACACAGCGCCGCCATCGACGCGGTGTCCAGGCTGGAAAATGGATGGAACGGATTGCGTTTGATCTTGTTGCGCTCGGCGCCGGCATTAATGAAGCCGTGGTCGAAGTGGGCGTTGTGTCCCACCAGAATTGCACGCGTACAGCCAGTGGACTTTACCTTCGCCCGAATAGCCTGGAACATTTCCTGGAACACCTGCAACTCTGGATGGGCGATGCGCAGTGGATGATGCGGATTGATGCCGGTGAACTTCAGCGCAGATTCTTCCAGGTTGGCACCGGGAAACGGCACGATGCGGTAGAAGTGGGTGGATTCGCGTACCAGTTTGCCATCGGTGTTGAAGTCGAGCAGCACGGCGGCTACCTCGAGCAGCGCGTCAGTGGCAGCGTTGAAGCCGCCACATTCAACGTCGATTACAACCGGCAGATAACCGCGAAAACGCTTGCTCATGATGCTGGAAGTGCTGTGCTTGCCGTCTGGCGTTTCAGTCACGTTTTGCTTGTCCTTGTTGTGCTTTTCATTATCGAACCTGCCAATGCACGGTGTCGCCGGCACGCAGCGGCACGATGTGGTGTTCACCGAACGAGAATTCCTTGTCGAGCACCCAGGGCTTCCTGATCAGTGTGATGTGTTGCGTATTGCGCGGCATTCCGTAGAAATCAGGGCCGTGATGGCTGGCAAAGGCTTCCAGCTTGTCGAGAGCACCAAGCTGTTCGAATATCTCTGCGTAGAGTTCGAGAGCTGCCACCGCAGTGAAGCAGCCAGCACACCCACAAGCCGTTTCTTTCAGGTGTTTGGCATGTGGTGCCGAGTCAGTGCCGAGAAATACTTTGGGTGAACCGCTTTTGACAAAATCGAGCAGGGCCTGCTGATGCACATTGCGCTTGAGCACGGGCAGGCAATACAAATGCGGACGCACACCGCCAACCAGCATGTGATTGCGGTTGTACATCAGGTGCTGCACGGTAACTGTTGATGCAATATTGTCGGGTGCTGACTGCAAAAACTGCACAGAATCCCTCGTGCTGATGTGTTCGAGCACTACTTTCAGTTGCGGAAAGCGCTGGCATAGCGGTACCAATATGGTATCGATGAATACTTTTTCACGGTCAAATATGTCGATATCCGGATGCGTCACCTCGCCATGCACCAGCAGCAACAACCCGGTGTCGCTCAGCGCTTCCAGTGCCGGGTAGATGTTGGCGATGTTGGTCACGCCATGGGTGGAATTGGTGGTGGCTCCGGCAGGATACAGTTTGGCGGCGACTACGTGCCCGCTGGCAGCGGCACGGCGGATCTCGTCAGCACTGGTTTCATCTGTCAGATAGAGCACCATCAGCGGTTCAAAACCGGAGCCGGCCGGACTGTGCGCAATTATGCGTTCGCGATAAGCCAGGGCCTGCTCGGTGTTTTTGACCGGTGGCACCAGATTGGGCATTGCAATGGCTCGACGGAAGACACGGGCGGTGTGCGGCACGGTATGGCTCAACACCTCTCCATCGCGGAAATGCACGTGCCAGTCATCGGGGCGTAGCAGGGTAAGTTCTTGCATGCAGAGTGAAACCATTCATCTTTGGCAGGCCGGCATTATGCGATAATGCCGGGCATGGCTTCACCCAATTCTTCACCGGGGCGTTCCGCGCCCCACGCCCCATCTCCGCGCTCCCCCAGTTGGGATGTGCCCCGTTTCGTGTGGCACTTGCTGCTGTGGAGCACGCTTGCCTTTGCCGGCTGGTGCGTGTGGATCGATTTTGAAGTGCGTCGCGATTTTGAGGCGCTGCAATGGGCCTTGCCGGCCCGCATCTATTCACGTCCGGTCGAACTCTATGCTGGTGCCCACATCAGTCAGCAGCACTTGGTGGACTACCTGCAGCGGCTTGGTTACCGCCGTTCTGCCCAAGTGGCCGGCCCTGGTGAGTATCAGCAAGGGGAGGAGCGGGTGAGATTACGTACCCGGGGCTTCCAGTTCTGGGATGGCGTCGAACCGCCGGTATATGCCGAGCTCGATTTTGACGGTCGCCATGTGCATAGCCTGCAAGGCGAGGGAGCCAGCGAGCTGGCCTTGTTGCGGCTGGAACCTGTCGAAATAGAACAGGTGAACCCCACCACCGGCGAAGATCGCCTGCCAGTAGCGCTGAATGAAGTACCCCCCGAGTTGGTGAATGCCGTTATTGCCATTGAAGACCAGCGCTTCTACACGCATCACGGCATTGACCCCATTGGCATTGCGCGTGCGATGTGGGCCAACATCCGTGCCGGCGGCATCGTGCAGGGAGGCAGTACATTGACGCAGCAGTTGATCAAGAATCTCTACCTCGATCGTGAGCAAACGCTGCGCCGCAAAGCAGAAGAGGCCTTGATGGCCATCGCGCTCGAGCTGCATTTCAGCAAGGAAGAAATCCTTACTGCCTACATGAATGAAATTTTCCTCGGCCAGGACGGCAATCGTGCCATCCATGGTTTTGCGCTGGCAGCCCAGCATTATTTCGGCCGGCCCTTGAATGAACTCAAGGTGGACGAGCTGGCATTGTTGGCAGGCATCGGTCGGGGCGCCTCCTATTACAACCCGCTGCGCTATCCCGAACGCGCAGTCGAGCGCCGCAACGTCGTATTGACTCGCATGCATGAGCGGGGCGACATCACCGATGATACGTTTGCCCGCGGGCAGAAAGCCGAATTGCAGGTGCGTGAGAAGACCGGCAGCCGCAGTGGCTACCCGGCTTTCATGGAACTGGTTTACGACAACCTCAGCCGTGACTACGACAGCGATGCGCTGCGCACCGAGGGTCTCAGGATATTCACCACGCTCGATTTGACGATGCAGAACAGTGTCGAAGCCAAACTGGATGGCGCCGTCAAAGCGGTCGAACGCGCCAATGCCAAAAGTCCGCTCGAAACTGCCGTCGTCATCACTGATGCCAATACCGGCGAAGTGCGCGCGCTGGCCGGTGGCCGCCAACGCGGCTACAGCGGCTTCAACCGCGCTTTGCATGCGGTAAGGCCCATCGGCTCTCTGGTGAAGCCAGCGGTGTACCTGGCGGCATTGGAATCTCCCGACTACAGTCTGGCCACCGTGTTGTCCGATCGTGAAATTGGAATACCGCAACCAAAAGGCGAAACCTGGCGACCGCAGAATTACGACCGCGAAGTGAATGGTGATGTGTACTTGTTCGACGCGCTCGAACGCTCGCTCAACCTCGCTACGGTTGATCTTGGTTTGAAAGTCGGTGTGCCCACCGTAGTGGAAGCCCTGCAGCGCCTGGGCTACAACGGCGATGCGCTGCCGTATCCATCGCTGCTGCTCGGAGCCGTCGACATGACGCCTGTCGAAGTGGCGCAGATATACCAGACTCTGGCGAGTTCCGGCTTCCGTTCACCGCTGCGGGCAGTGGAAGCGGTGACAACTGCCACCGGCGAGCCGTTGGCCTATTACGGAATAGAAACCACGCAAGTGGCCGACCCTGCTGCCGTGTTCCTGCTTGAACATGCGATGCAGGGTGTATTCGAACGCGGCACTGCCCGCGGTGCGCTCAACACGCTCGGCGATCGCATGCCATTGGCCGGCAAGACCGGCACTACCAACGACTTGCGTGACAGCTGGTTTGCCGGCTACGGCAACGATCTGGTAGGCGTTGTGTGGCTGGGCCACGATGACAACACGGATACCGGTCTTACCGGCGCCACCGGCGCGCTGCGTGTGTGGGCTACCTTGATGAAGGAGCTCGACATCACGCCGCGCCAGATTACACAGCCAGCTGAAATCCAATGGGAACAGGTGCCCGCGCGCCCGGTGGCTGATGCCGGCCGCCGCGACTGTAACGAGGCAATGTCGCTGCCGTTCCACGATGCACGCTTGCCGTCGGTGGATTACACCTGCGAGGTAAATGAATCGTTCTTTGATCGCGTGCTCGATCGTTTCCGGAGCTTGGGCCAATAAAAACGCCAGCGAAGAGTCGGATGAGGAGCCCAATGAAGCAACCAAGGAAGCACCCAATGAAGAGCCCAGTGCAGAGCCCAGTGCAGAGATCAATGAATTGCCTGCAACTTGCCACCGTGCTGCTCGGCTGCGCGGTACTCACGGCGTGTACCACTACGTATGTGCCGCCGGTTGAACCAGCGCCGCCAGTAATGGCAGAGCCAACACCCGAGCCGGCGCCACAACCCGCACCTGTTGTGGTCAATCCAGCCCCACAGTTGCCACCGCCGGTAGCAACCCCTACACCCGAACCGGTTGCACCAGCCGCAACACCGACTTCCACCCTGTTGGCTTCGGTACAGTCCGCAGTTGCTGCCGGTGATCTTGATCGGGGTGCTGCACTCAGCGAACGTGCATTACGCATCAGCCCACGTGACGCGAACCTGTGGTACCAGCTTGCACTGATCCGCTATCGCCAGCAGCGTTTCGGCGAAGCCGGTGACACAGCACGACGTGCGCTTTCAATGGCAGGCAGTGATGCGGTGTTGCAACGGCAGATCAACACTTTGTTGCAGCAGATTGGAAGTGGGGCGCCATAGGCTCCATACCGCTGCCGGAATTCCCCGGGTACTGATACCCGGGAGTTTCTGTCAGTCCCGCAACAGGAAAGTCAGCAGGAACAAGCTCAGCTTGAATCCGAGCAGTTTGAGGCCCTTGCGGGCCTCGGCGGGTTTCAGGCGTGCCACCATCGGCATCGCTCCAAATACCTTGCCTTTCACTACCAGTTCGTTGCCCTTGCGTTCGATGGCGCTGATTTCCATCAGTACGCTGTTGTCTGGTGCGTAGAGTTTCACTGGTTAACCGATCATGACTTTGCGTGGGAACTGGGCGTAATTCTCCCAACGGGTTGGCTTCTCGGGCAGTTCTTCCTGGGTGGCTTGCACCTGACCGTTCACATCAATCACTCGCGACACAAGAGTGTGTTCGCCGGCGCTGGCGCCTTTCCAGTCGTAGCTGAACAACTTCCACGAATACTGGCCATTGGCGGTGTCCACGGTGGCTGCTTGCCACGGGCCACCGTCGATACTGATTTCGACAGCGCGCAATGGCGTGCCATCGTTCAGTACGAAGCCGCTGATGCGATGGCCGCTGCTGCTTTTGGTGACCCGCACGATGGAGGATTTCAGACGGATCTTGGTGACCGAACGTTCTTCCCAGCGCACTTCGCCGCCGATGTCTTGCTTGCTCAAGGTGACGTAGTCACGACCCATGAAGCGGCCCATGAAGCGGCGGTCCTGCACGTGGATCTGCGACAGCCATTTGACGTTGGCGACGCCGTACCAGCCCGGTACGACGAGACGCAGCGGCGCACCATGATAAAGCGGCAGCGCTTCGCCGTTCATTTCGTAGGCCAGTATGGCACCGGCATTGAGCGCATCGGTGATGTGCATGCTGCGGCCGAACGACTGCTCCACCTTGACGTCGCGGATGGTCTCTTCGCCCTTGTCGATGCCGTAGAACACCACTTCGATGCCGTCGGTTTTGATGCCGGCTTCTTCCAGCAGTGGTTTCAGCGGTGTGCCGCCCCATTTGGCATTGCCGATCAGGCCCTGGAACAGGCGCGGGCTGTTACCACCGCATTCAAAGCCGGCGTCGATTTCCACTTTTGGGAGGGCACGAATTGCCGCCATGTCGAGCGTCAGTTCTTTGTTGACTAGGCCGGTGACGCGCAAGCTGTGGTTGGCTGCAACCTCTGTGGGCTGGCCGTAGTGCTGGATGATGTAGAAGTCGTCATTCGGTGTGTAGAACGACGAGATGGTGCGGCTGTCGAGGTAGTGGGTGGCGCCGGGTGCGACTGGCGGTGCGAGGAATTCGGGCGGCATGTCGGTGAACGGCACCAGTTCCTCTTCGGCGGCCATGGCGAACCGGCTCCACAGACTCTGGCTGGCAGCCAGCGACAAAGCGCCAATTGTCATTCCTTGTTTGAGAAAACCGCGACGTTCCTGGTCAGCTTCCTGCAGCAGTTTGTTGTTGTTGTCAGTCATCGTGCAGTTCCTCTTGGGATGGGGCGGATGGGAAGCGGGTAGCAATGTGTAGTCTGCATTATTTGCCTGTGAGTGTACGCTGGTCAAACGGCTTGAACGCGGCCTGCCGGCGGCATAGGCTGCGCTACCAATCCAGGGGGGCCTTACATGCAACAGCGAATCAAGTCAGTTGCGCATTCCATCTCATCGGCCGTGGTGTTGCTGCTGTCGGCCGCCACTGCTTCGGCGCAGTCAGTGCCGGTACGCCATGCACAACAGGTCATGGTGCAGTCGACGGCACCGGCCACAGCCGGCCAGGCAATAGAGCTCTACGTGCGCGAAGTCAGCTCATCTGCGCCGACCGAAGCCATTCCGGTATTGTTCGTGCATGGTGCCGGCACCCCGGCCGAAGTGGCGTTCGATGTGCCAGTGGCCGGCTATAGTTGGATGGCTTACCTGGCCGAGCGTGGTTTTGCCACCTATGCCACCGACATGACCGGTTACGGCCGCTCGCAACGGCCGGCACCCATGGCGGATCGTTGCAACCTCAGTGAAGAACAGCAGAAACAGGAATTCGGCGATGCCTGTGCCGCCACCGTCGCCACGGCGCTGACGACAATGGAATCCGACTGGCATGACATCGACGCGGTGGTGGATTTTCTGCGCGCAAAACATGGCGTTGATCAGGTGAAACTGGTCGGCTGGTCGCAAGGCGGCCCGCGCACCTTGGGTTATGCCCATGGACATGCCGACAAAGTCGCCAGCGTGGTGGTATTGGCACCGGCCTACAATCGCAACGCCGCAGCAACAGCGGCTGATGCCCCGATCGCCGGCACTGCAATCACCAAACAATCGCAACAGGATTTCCTCACCCAGTGGAACGGCCAGGCGCCGTGTATGAACCAGTACGACCCGGTAGTGGCCACCGCAGTGTGGAATGAAATGCTGGCATCGGACCCGATAGGGGCCACCTGGGGCAGCGGAGTACGACGTGCGCCGCGGGTGCCGACCTTCGGCTGGACGCCCACTGAAGTCGCTGCCACTACAGTGCCGGTACTGCTGGCTGCAGGGCTCACCGATGGCCAGGTGAGGCCCGACCGTGTACGCGAGCTGTATGCCGATATCGGCTCCAGCAGCAAGGTATTGGTGGAGTTGGAATGTGCGTCGCATAACGCGATGTGGGAACACGGCGCCGAGCGGCTGTTTGATGCCAGCTATCAATGGCTGCACGACACTACCTACGACGGCAAGACCAGCGGCACTTTTGTGCTGAAGTCGGCAAAGTAACGCAGTGACCAGCAAATTCGCTGCTTTCTCGGCTGTCGATCATCACGCCGAGATCCCTGACAATTTTGTGCACCTGCGCGAAGTGATTGCCGACATCGCCGAAGATCTGCGCTATGCCGGCCCCAACAACTTCATCGGCTCACCGGTGCCTGGCTACGAAGCCTCACGCGTCATCGTCACACTGGAAGCCGCACTTGCGCTGAAGCAAGCGCAGTGTGAATTGTCGTACAGCGGTCTCGCACTGAAGGTATTTGATGGCTATCGTCCCCAGCGTGCGGTGGACTTTTTCGGACGCTGGGCCGCTGACAGCGCCGACACATTGATGCAGCAGCGCTTCTATCCACGGGTAGCGAAGCAGGATCTTTTCACACTCGGTTACCTCGTCAAGCAGAGCAGCCACAGCCGCGGCAGCACGCTGGATTTGACGCTGATCGACGCCATCAGCGGTGATGAGCTCGACATGGGCACCGAGTTTGATTTCTTCGACTTGTTGTCGTGGCCGTCGGCTACTGCAGTCAGCGCTTCACAGCGTGCCAATCGGCTCTTGCTGCGCAGCGTGATGACCCAGGCAGGATTTGCAGGGGTAGAAGAAGAGTGGTGGCATTTCACGCTGCGTGATGAACCTTACGCGGACCGCTACTTTGATTTCGCAATACGATAGGCAACGACCCAACCGAACCAGCCAGTGCTGGACCCCATGGCGGGATGCGGATTACGCTGGGTACTGCTGTCGATAAATACCAAGTTGATGTCAAAACAACAAACAGACACAGGAAGGCCTTCATGTCCCTGATGCATTATCCGTCAGCTCCGTTCGTGCGTTTGCTGCAGTTCTCTTCGATTGCCGGCTTGGTCGTCATCCCGGTATTGGCACTGGCAGTGCAGGAGCCACCACAACCCAATGACCCCGGCCTGCGGGACCGCGATGTAAACGCCTCGGTGCCGAATATTTCCGGCATGTGGCAGGTGCGTGGCTATAACCGCTACATCAAGCCCGAAGACGGATCACTGCCACCGTGGTTGCCGTGGAACCAGCAGGCTTTCGAAGAGCGCGCTGCTGCTGAAGCCGCCGGTACCCCTTTGTACGATCCCACTGCTGCCTGTTTCCCCAGCGGCATTCCGCGCATCATTGCAGCGCCTTACCCTGTCGAAATCGTACAAACCCCGGACCAAGTCGTGTTTCTGTATGAAACCCAGCATCTTTTCCGTGTTGTACATCTGGGCAAGCAACATCCTGCGGTTATCGAACCAAGCTCAATGGGTCATGCGGTTGGTCATTGGGAAGGTGACACGCTGGTAGTGGACTCCACAGGCTTTGTCGACACCACCCAGATCGACGAGCAGGGTTCCAAGCACAGCGCCCAGATGCGGGTCATCGAGCGCATCCGCAAACTGGACAACGGCTCACTGGAAGTGGAGTTCACCATCGACGATCCCGCTGCGTTCTCCAAACCGTGGACGGCGAAGCGCGTGTGGGAATGGCGGCCGGACGTACGTTTTTACGAGTACGTCTGTGAAGAAAACAATCGCAATGCGCCCGACGAAAACGGCGTGTTGCGCAACTTCTGATCCGCCGGAGCACCTTTGATGAATTCCTCTAAAATTTTCCGCCGCTCGGCCTTGGCTGCTCTCGCGACCTTGCTGGTTCCCGGCATGCTTGCAATCACCAGTGCCGGGTTTGCCGCCGAGCTGCCACCCGATATCGGCGGCATATGGCAATTGACCAACTACACCACCGGTGTGCGTACTGTTGACGGCCAGTTACCCCCGCTTACCGACGAAGGCAAAGCCGCCTACGCCGCCAACCTGGCCGCACGCAAACAAATGAAGCCACGCGAAGACATGTCACGTTGCGTGCCAAGCGGTACACCACGCGCGATGTTTGCACCAAACCCTCTCATGATTCTGCAAACAGCCCGCAAGATCACGCTGGTGCAGGAATACCAGCACCAGTTGCGCCATATCTATATGGACGAGCCGGTGCCGGATCCAGACGCGATCGAACTCAGCTTCATGGGTGAATCCGTGGGTCACTGGGAAGGCGATACGCTGGTGATCGATACCATCGGTCTGCACCGTGACACCGTGCTTGATCGCGAGGGCATGCCGCACACTACCGATATGAGTATCAATGAGCGCTTGCGTTTGATTGAGGGGGGCAAGCAGCTGGAAGTGGTCATGAGCTTTACCGATCCCGCCTACTACAGCGCGCCATGGACTACGCGCATTGTGTTTGACAGCAAGCCCGGCGTTGAGTTGACCGAATACAACTGCCTTGGGCGCTACGAAGATCTCTGATCCATTCTGCGAGGAACCACACCATGAAATCTGTACGCGCGCTTGTCCTGATTGTATTGACTGCAATATCCAGCGGGGGTGCTGTTGCGCACCACGCTTTCTCGATGTTTGACCAACGCCAGCAGGTGCTGCTGGAGGGTGAAATCAAGGAGTTCCAGTGGACCAATCCGCATGTTTGGGTACAGTTACTGGTGACTGGAGCCGATGGCAAAGTCGTCGAATGGAGCATCGAAGGCTCCAGCCCGAATGGATTGCGCCGTCAGGGATGGACTTCGAAGTCATTGCTGCCTGGCATGAAGGTAAAGCTGATGACCAACCCACTCAAAAATGGCGATGCCGGCGGCAGTCTGGTCAATATCACGCTGGAAGATGGCACTGTATTCGGTCGCAGGATTGATCCAAACGATTGATGTTGGCGGGTCCGTTGTGCGGCGGTGGTCGGCCAGCGTCAACTCAGCCCTACTTGCACACCGGCGACGTACGCCACCACGCTGCGACCGAGCGCATCAAGGTTGTAGCCGCCTTCCAGTGTCGACAGCAAACGTCCCTGGCAGTGTCGCAAGGCGACTGCAGCCAGTTCTTCACCCAGCCAGCCGTACGTCGCATCAGTAAAACGCAAACTGGCGAGTGGATCTTGAGTGTGCGCATCGAAGCCGGCAGATACCAGCAGTAGATCAGGCGCAAACGCCTCCAGTTGCGGCAACGCTTCGGCCTTGAACAGGGTGCGAAACGTGCTGTCATCGGTGCCGGCAGCCAGCGGAATGTTGTGGATATTGCCGGCGCGGTTTTCGTGACGACCGCCAGTACCCGGATAGTGGGGGAACTGGTGAGTCGACAGATACAGTAGATCGGGCCGGCCCAGTGCAATGTCCTGCGTCCCGTTGCCGTGGTGCACATCAAAGTCGACGATGGCGATTCGACGCACGCCGCAATGCTGTTGTGCATACAGCGCTGCTATCGCGATCTGATTGAATACACAAAACCCCATCGAGCGTTCGGGAGTTGCGTGATGCCCCGGCGGTCGTGTCAGACAGAACACATGATGATGTGAGCACTCCCGCAGCAAATCGACAGCTGCACAAGCGGCGCCGACCCCACGCAGCGCAGCCTCACGGGAGCCAGGCGACAAATGTGTGTCAGGATCCAGCGAGTGGCGTCCGGATAGCGGCAACGCTGCTTCAATGTGACGCCAGTGCTCTTCAGCATGCGCCAGCAACACCTGTTCGCGGGTGCCGAGTGGGGCTTCCGCCAACACAAGCCCCGGCAACGAAGGTGCTGCGTTGTGCACGGCTTGCAGGATGGCCGCGTAACGGCCAGGACTCTCCGGGTGTTGTGGGCCGGGGTCGTGGTCGAGACAGTGGTCGTGCAGATAGAGCGTGGTGGTCATTGGGTGTTATCTCGATCCAGCCAGAAACTTGTTCACCGCAGCGAGGTATAGCGAAGGCTCTGTCGCCTGCACTCGTTGCCGCAGGCTTTCCACCGTGTCGCCGGGAACCACAGCCACTTTCGACTGCAGCAGTACCGGCCCTTCATCGATGCCGGCACTGACAATGTGAACGCTGGCGCCGCTTTCGGATTCACCGTTGGCCAACACAGCGGCGTGCACGAAATCACCATACATGCCTTTGCCGCCGTGTTTCGGCAGCAGGGCAGGGTGGATGTTGAGGATGCAGCCAGCGAAGGCGGTCAGCAGGCGCGGGCCGATCACTTTCATGTAGCCTGAGCACACGACAATGTCAGTGCCGGCCTCACGCAATACATCGCAGATCGCATCGTCCGCGTTGTCGGCACCACGGTGGGTTTTGCTGCTGATATGTCGCACTGGCAGGTTGTTGTCGAGACACCAGTGGAAGATGGCTGAGTCGCGATTGTTGGTGACGACAATTCCCGGTGCAGCGTTGAGTACGCCGCCTTCCATCGCCGCGATCAGGTAGCGCGCGGAAGAGCCGCCGTGCGAGGCGAGGAAGCTGATGACAGGGAGTTGGCTCATCGGGAAGTTCCGGACTTCTTGTAGGTAGTGAGGCCGATGCCAAGCATGATAGCGCCTGCGCCGATCAGCATCTTGGGTGTCGGGCTTTCAGCAAGAAACAGGAAACCCCATAGCAATGCGAACACCGGCGCCAGGTAGGTGACAATCACTGTGCGTGCTACGCCGACAGTGGCGAGCAAGTGAAAATAGATGATGTAGGCAACGCCGGTACACAGCACTCCCAGCACAACGGCAATCACCCAACTGCTGGCGGGGACCGGTGCTGCTGGCCACAGCCACCACGCAAATGGTGCCAGTGCCAGTGATGCAAATACCTGACTGCCGGCCGACACCACCAGCGGCGGCACGCCAATGAGATATTTGCGTGTGTAGTTGCCGGTGAGGCCGTACATCAAGGTCGCACCGATGCCGGCCAACACCGGCAGCAGTGGAAAGCTGGCGCTGATGGTGTCGCGGTCAAACACCATCACCACCAACCCACCGAAACTCAGTGCAATACCGCCTATGGCAGCGAGGCTGAGTGTTTCACTCAGCCACAGCCATGCGATCAATGCGCTGAACACCGGCGTAAGAGCGTTGAGAATGGAGGCGAAGCCGGCCGAGGTGTATTGGGTACTGATCGACAGGAAGGTAAATGGCAGCGCTGTGCTGATGAGGCCCACTACCAACAGTTGTGGCCAGTAGCGCCGCAACAACAGCCATTGTTTGCTCAGCAGCATCAACGGCAACAGCGTGCAGGCACCGACCAATGAACGCGAGGCGGTAAGCGGCACTGCGCCGAAATCACCTACGGTCAGACGGATGAACATGAACGAACTGCCCCAGATGGCAGACAGCAGTACTAGAAGGGAAAATTGGCGCAGATTCAAGCAGTTGTCTCTACGGTCAGAGGGGGCGGCGCGCATGCTAACATGCGCGCTTTTCAAGCGGAGGCCCCCATGACCCAACCTTTTTCAGGCACAGAAGCGCTAGCCAGTTTTGCCGTAGGCCGCCAGATCGGCGAGCAGCTGCAGTCACAGCCGTTTCCGGGACTCAATGTGGACGCCCTCGTGGCCGGCATCGCCATGGTGTTGCGCGGTGAACCATGTCCCTACAAGGAAGACGAGCTGCGTGCGGCCATTGATGAACTCAATCGACGCGTGCAACGCATGCAGAAGCAGCAGGCCAACGGTCTGGCTGCCGCTGGTGAACGGTTCCTCAAGCAGAACGCTGGCCGGGCCGGCATCACTGTGACCGGCAGCGGTCTGCAATATGAAGTGCTGCAGAGCGGCAGCGGCAAACGACCGACGACTGCCTCGCGCGTGCGCGTGCACTACGAAGGCACTTTGGTAGACGGCACGGTGTTCGACAGCTCGATCCAGCGCGGCGAACCCATCGAGTTCCCCGTCACCGGCGTTATCGCAGGCTGGACCGAAGCGTTGCAACTGATGCAGGAAGGCGCTCGCTGGAAACTCTACATTCCGCATGAACTCGGCTACGGCGCCCGCGGTGCCGGCGGTGTCATCGGGCCGTACAGCACGCTGATCTTTGAAGTGGAGTTGATTGCGGTACTTTGAAAATCCGCTGCCGGCACTGCTAATCAAACAGCAGGTGCCGGCTGAAGCACGGCAACATACTCGTGGTAATCCGCTCCGCGATCCGGTTGTTGCAATCCCTTTCATACGTCTCGAACTCTTGCGCAATGCCTCTATCGCTACTACATCCAGGAACAGGGCAAGGAACAAATCTGTCAGGAGCTGGGCCTTGATCAGCGCCACTTTGATCGGGTTGCTTATCGGGCGCGTGAGCGTCTGCGCAAACGTGAGCGTCTGCGCAAAATAGTGGAAACCACCGCCATTGACCTGCGCGATGGCAAACCTGGCAAGGTGCGGCCGGAATTGCCAGAACAGCAGGAGCCGGATGCTGGCAGCGACACTGCCGGCAAGAAGACTTGCTGACTGCCATGTCACTTTTCAGTTTGTTTGAATCAAAAAAATCATTGATTCCTGAGACAAACGGCGTCGTCGTTGCACTTTACCTGCGGAGTGAGCGAACGGGGTTGCTGCGGTAGCTCATCCATGCAGGATGCACAGTACCGGGTATGGAGTCACCCACGAGATTACACAGTTAAGGATGAGCGTGACTTGTCTCGAGGATTGAGATTAATCACAAGGAAGGCCCTTGACCCGGACCTGCGCCATTCTCACCTTCAGCAGCCCCAACTTCAGCCCCACATTCAATCTCGAATTCAGCTTCTGCGCGTTCTTACTGCTTCCGCGAGTATGTCGAACAACTCTACTGTGGTGTCCCAGCCCATGCAGGCATCGGTGATGCTTTGACCATAGGTGAGACAGCTCAGCGGCTGCCCCGGCACCAGCTTCTGGGTGCCTGCCACAAGATGACTTTCGAGCATCAGGCCGATAATGGCCTTGCTGCCCCCTGCGATCTGGCCGGCAATGTCGCGGCACACTGTTGCCTGGCGCGCCGGGTCCTTGCCCGAGTTGGCGTGGCTGCAGTCGACGACGATGGCAGGCCTCAGCCGGGCTTTTTCCATTCGCTCTGTGGTTTCGGCAATGCTTTCCGGATCGTAGTTGGGGTGCCGGCTGCCGCCACGCAGAATCACATGGCAATCAGGATTGCCGGCCGTTTGAAAGATCGCCGATTGGCCATCCTTGGTTACTGACAGAAAGTGGTGAGGATGGGCGGCCGAACCGACTGCATCTACCGCGATCTGGATGGTGCCACCGGTGCCGTTCTTGAACCCTACCGGGCATGACAGTCCGGATGCCAGTTCGCGATGACATTGCGATTCAGTGGTACGGGCACCGATTGCGCCCCATGACACGAGATCGGCGATGTACTGCGGGCTGATCAGGTCGAGGAATTCGGTCCCGGCTGGCATGCCCTGATCGGCCAGTTGCAGCAGCAGTTTGCGCGCAAGGCGCAGGCCGTCGTTGATGCGGAAACTGTCGTCGAGGCCGGGGTCGTTGATTAGGCCTTTCCAGCCTACTGTTGTGCGGGGCTTTTCGAAGTAGACGCGCATGACGATCAACAGGTCCTTTTCATGCGCCTGCATCTGCTGCTGCAAAAGATTGGCGTAGTCGATTGCGGCCACGGGATCGTGGATCGAGCAGGGGCCCACTACAACCAGGAGACGGTCGTCTTCGCCGCGCAGGATTTTCTGGATGGCAGTGCGGGCCTTGAGCACGGTGTGTGTTGCACCATCGGTGATTGGGTGTTCGTTGATCACCTGGCGGGGTGAGCTGAGTTCTTTCATGGCAACGATGCGGGTATCGTCGGTTTGGCTTGGCATTGTCTTTTCTCGCTGTGTTCTTTGAGGCCGCGGCTGGCGGGTCAAGAGTGGTAGGTGACCTTCAGATCGAGTTGCAATCTGAACTCGTCGACATCGAATTGCAGGGGCAGTTCGCGGTCGCTGAACGCAACCAGCGTTACACCCAGTGTTTCTTGCCGGATATAGCTGGCGTGCGCAGTGATTGCGGCGGCAAGTTCTGGCGACGCGTTATAGTGGATGTCGATGCGGTCGGTGACTTTGAAGCCGAGATCCTTGCGGGATTTCTGGATACGGCTGACGACTTCACGGGCGAGGCCTTCCTGCACCAGTGCGGGGTGAAGCGTGCAGTCCATATCGATGGTGACAAGGCGATCAGAGATGGCATCAGTGCCGGGCTTGGCTTCGCGGAATACAAGAATGTCTTCAAGGCTGAACGCGACGTTGTCGATGGTGAGTGAGCCAGTAGCCTGCAGTGTATTCAAGGCAGCGGCATCGAGTTTCTCGATGAGGCCACGGAATTTGCCGAAGTCCTTGCCGAGGCGTTTGCCCAGGACAGGGGCATTCGGTTTGGCGAAAAAGCGGATGTAGTCGTCTTCGTTGCGGGTATAGTCAACGCGCTTCACGTTCAACTCGCCCCTGAGGTAATCCTCGAGACGGGCGATTTCATCGAGCATGGTTTGTTCGCGATGGATCACGGTCAGGCGCGCCAGCGGAGTCTTGGTCTTGATCTTGACCTGGTTGCGCTTCTGGCGGCCCAGCAAGATGATGGCCTGCATGCGCGCAACGGCGGCTTCCAGCACTGGCTGGATGCAGTTCGCATCCGGTTGCGGATAGCGGCACAGGTGCACCGACTGCGGCTGGGCGACATCTTGCGGCGCGTATGGCAGTAGCTGCTGGTAGATGTGCTCGGCCAGGAATGGCGCAAACGGCGCCATTGCCAGCGTAAGGCCATGCAGTGTCTGGTAGAGAGTCTGATAGGCGGCAGTCTTGTCAGCCGACTCACCTTCCGTCCAGAAACGCGAACGGTTAAGGCGGATATACCAGTTGGTAAGCTCTTCAATGAACTCGAACAGTGCAGGCACTACGTTGTACAGCTTGTACTCCGCCATCTCGCGGGTGACGTTGGTCAACAGCGATTGCAGGCGCGACAGCATCCATTGGTCGGTGATGTTGGTCGACAAGGGCGCAGCGGCCTGCGCACGCCATTGGTCGATATCCGCATAGGTCTGCAGGAACCTGAACGAGTTGAACCATGGCAACAGCGCGCGACGCACCATGTCCTTGACGCCGCTGTCGGCGAAGCGCTGTTCTTCGGCTTTCACCAGCCCACTGTTGATCAGGTACAGTCGCAGCGCATCGGCGCCATAGGCTTCCATCAGCTCGTCCGGTGGCGTGTAGTTGCGCAACCGCTTGGACATTTTCTTGCCGTCTTCGGCCATCACGATGCCGTTGACGATGACATTCTTGAACGACGGCTTGTCGTACAGCGCGGTGCTCAATACCAGCAGTGTGTAGAACCAGCCTCGCGTTTGGTCGAGGCCTTCGGCGATGTATTCGGCCGGGAAACCGGCTTCGAACAATTCCTGGTTCTCGAACGGGTAGTGCAACTGGGCATACGGCATGGAACCGGATTCAAACCAGCAATCGAGTACTTCCGATACGCGGCGATAGGTGCCGGCTTCACCCGGCAACTCAAACGTGAGGTCGTCGACGTACTCACGGTGCAGGTCGGCTACCAACACGCCAGTGTGTTCCTGCAGCTCGGCGATCGAGCCTATACAGATCACTTTGCCGTTCTCATCATTGATCCAGATCGGCAGCGGCGTGCCCCAGTAACGGTTGCGAGAGATACACCAGTCAAGTGCGTTCTGCAGCCAGTTGCCCATGCGACCATTCTTGATGTGGTCGGGCACCCAGTTGATCTGCTGGTTGCTGGCCACCAGGCGATCCCGCAGCGATTCCACTTTTACGTACCAGGACGGAATCGTACGGTAGATGATCGGCGTGTCGGAGCGCGGGCAGAATGGATAGCTGTGCACGACGACATCCTGCTGGAACAACATGCCTTCTTCTTTCAGGCGGCGGATGATCAGCTTGTCGGCATCTTTGACATAGACGCCGGCGTAGTCGCTGACCTCGCTGGTGTACTTGCCTTCGAAATCAACCGGACATGGCGCCGATTTCACGCCATGCGCTTTCATCACCCGGAAATCGTCTTCCCCGAATGCAGGTGCCTGGTGTACTACGCCGGTACCGCTGTCGGTGGTGACATAGTCGTCGGCCACCACATGGAAAGCGCCTTCAGCATCGAGGTGATTGAAGTAGGGGAACAGCGGCACATAGCGTTTGCCAACAAGCGCCGTGCCGGGCAGCGTGTTGAGCACACTCAGGTTCTTTCCCTTGCCGACAGCTTCGAGCCGCGCTGCCGCGATATAGATCTTGCGACCGCTGTCCGTTTCCTGCACCAGCAAATAATCGATATTGGCGTTGACGCAGAGACCAAGGTTCGAGGGCAGCGTCCACGGCGTGGTCGTCCAGGCAGCGATGAAGGCGTCTTCATCTTGCAGCTTGAACAAAACGGTAACGGCAGGGTCTTGTACGTCCTGGTAGTTGGAGCCGGCCTCGAAGTTCGACAGCACTGTGCCCAGTGCAGTGGAGAACGGCACCACTTTTACGCCCTGATAGACCAGGTCTTTGCTCCACAGTTGTTTCAGCACCCACCACACCGACTCCATGAAGTTGGGATCCATGGTTTTGTAGTCGTTGCGGAAATCAACCCAGCGACCGATACGGGTGATGGTCTTCTCCCATTCGGCGGTGTAGCGCTGCACGATGCCGCGGCATTCGTCGTTGTAGGCCTTGATGCCGAACTGTTCGACTGCCTGCTGCGCGCTCATGCCGAGTTTCTTGTCGATCTCGTGTTCGATCGGCAGTCCGTGGCAGTCCCAGCCGAAACGGCGCTGCACGTAATAGCCCTGCATTGTGTAATAACGCGGGATGATGTCTTTCAGCGTGGAGCCGACGAGGTGGCCGTGATGCGGCAAACCGGTAGCGAATGGCGGGCCGTCGTAGAAGATGTAGGGCACACAGTTCTTCGTTTGCTCCAGCGAGCGCTGGAACACATTGTTGTCGCGCCAGAACTGCAGCACGGCATGCTCGGTCTGCACAAAAGAGAAGCTGTCGCCGGCTGTGGTGTCGCGATCGTCAGGTATGCTGTTGCTAGTGTCGGTATTCATGGCTTTTCCCGGGTCATGAAATGCAAAAACCCGCCGAGAGGCGGGTTCTGGTGCATGTGCGTATGCCTTCAACCCACCGACTGGTGTCGAATAATAAAGCGGTAAATGAAGGATGCGCTGCTCATGGCCGGCAGGATAGTGGCATTGCTTTCAAAGTCAAGCCGGGAACAGCACCCAAGTGGGCAGAATCGCCGGGAAATGCCGAAACATCCGGCTTGGGTGTGTGTCGATGCCGCGATATATACGCGGTTGAAGACCGGGCAGGGTCGGTGTTGAATACGTCAACAGTATAGTATTGATCCGGCTGCCATCCTCTTGGCAGCAATAACGGCCTCGCGATCCCATGTCCGTGTTGTTTACCTCCAACCTGATCGACCAGATCATCAAGGGACGTTGCGCCGAATTTGCCGAGCTGATGGGCATGCACAAAGCCCCGGCCGGTGAATTGCAGGTCAATTCCTTCCAGCCGGGCGCGCATGCTGTCGACGTAGTCAGCCGCAACGGCAAAAAGCTGTTCGGCGCCTTGACGCAAATCCACACCGAAGGTTTGTTTTCCGGCCTGTTTCCCGGCAAGAAACTGGTGGATTACCGGCTGCGTGTGCACACGGCAGCGGGTATCACTTTGCTCGACGACCCCTATCGCTTTTCCTGTTGCCTTGATTCCACCGAACTGCAGTTGTTCAGCGAAGGCCGCCACGAGCGTGTATGGCAATGGCTGGGAGCTCATCCGCGGGTAGTCGAGGACTGTGAAGGAATCCACTTCGCGCTATGGGCACCCAATTTGCGGCGCGTCTCGCTGTTGTTGCCCCACACCGATTGGGACAGCCGCGTGCTTGTGTTGCGTCAGCAGCGGGAGCATGGGTTGTGGGAATTGTTCGTGCCTGGCTTGTCGGCAGATACCCCGTACCGCTTCGAACTAATGTCGGCCGACCTGCGGCCGCAGCTACTGTGCTACGACCCCTTCGCACAACGGGTGGATACGCAGCTGGCCTGCTGCTCGAGGCCGGCACTGCCCGACACCTGCCTTCAAGCCCACGGCTGGCGGGATCATTTCTGGCAAATGCTGCATGCCAACCAGAGCGGGCAGGACCTGCCGCTGGTAATCCACGAATTTTCACTGGACGATTTTCTGCCCAGCAGCGGGTTCCACTGGGAACGGCTTGCCGGTTTGTTGCTGCCCGAACTGAAAACGCTGGGCTTCACCCATTTGCTGGTGCGCGATGCCCACGCACGTGCCAGCAAGGGCCGGCAGCAATCGCATGCGCTGCTGGCGCCGCCGCCCGAACTGGGTACTGGCAGCGAATTGCAGCAATTCATTGATCAGGCACATGAACTCGAACTGGCCGTCGTGTGGGACCTGCCGCTGGCTACCGTGCTGGCAGCGCATGGCGTGCGGCAGCGCGACAGTTTTGACTGGCTCGCGCATGGCGGTGCCTTGCTGAGTCTCGTGTCGGGTTGCATTGATTACTGGCACCAACAAATGCATATCGATGGCTTTCGCCTGCGCGAACTTGATGCCTTGCTGGCCTTGCCGCAGAGTGGGCTTGCCACTGCTCATCATGACAAAGCGTTTGCACGCGAATGGTTGGGACAACTGCTGGTGCGGCTGCGGGAACGCTTTCCGTCGCTGTTGTTGTTGGCTGATACCACTACTGCCTGGCCCGAGCTCACGTTAACCACTGGCAAGGGCGGCATGGGATGCGATTTCCGGCTTACTGCTGTTACTGCCACGGTCTTCGACACGCAGTTACGGATTGATCAGCAGTTGGTGGATTTCCAGCAGGGCAATCGTCTGCAGCAATTGATTTGTCATTCGCCGCTGGTTGAGGCGGATGAAGCACTGCAACAGGTATTGTTGCTGGCGCTGTGGGCATTACCGGGCCGCAAGCTGTTGCGGCTTGATTGCCACCAGGTGCTGTCGGCAGCCACATGGCAACCTGAAAGCGGCGACGACCGGCAACTGCAGCTTGGCGGCGGTCTCACTGCCGCCACGCAGGATCTCGTGCGTCGCCTTAACCTGTTGTACCAGGGCAGTCCCAGCCTGTACGAACAAGACGCCAGCCATGAAGGCATCAATGTGTTGCATGCGGCACCGGGTTTGTACGTGTTTGAACGGTTGAGCCGGCATGCTGCCGAGGTGGTACTGGTAGTCGTCAATGCCAGTCAGAATGATTGCACGGCCTTGCGCGTGCGGCCGCTGCACAAGGGTCACTATCGCATCCTGTGCCGGGCGGGCAATGCAGTATTGGCAGACACAATTGACGCAGTTCAGCCTGATGCCGCTGGCTGGCTGGTACTGCATATCCCGGCGTGCACCGCGATGATCGGCTCTGCGGAGGGGTGAGCGCAATTTTGGTGCAGAATTTCCCGGCATTTACCGGTAGGTCAGGTAAAGTGATCTGCCGCAACTCGCTGTTTGCCAGTTGTACACAAGTTGTGCTGCACTGTTGCTGGACGCTGTCTTTCCAGCTATGGCAAGATGCAAGCAAGGTCTCAAGCACGCCTACTGAAACAGGAACTGCGCCCGCTGTATGCCAATCGACTGGAAATCCTATGCTACAGGTGATTTTTTCGATGAGCTGATCAGCGCGCCCGGCAAACCCCGACCTTTCGCCCGTACACTGGCCAAATACCTGGCCTCCCTCTCTGATGAGGAATTGATCCAGCGCCAGGATGCAGTGCGCTATGCCATCAAAACGATGGGCATCTCCTTCACCGTATACAGCGAAGCCGGCAATATCGACCGCGAGTGGCCGTTCGACCTTATCCCCCGCATCATCCCGCAAAAAGAATGGCAGATCACCAGCAAGGGTCTCGAGCAGCGCCTGCGCGCGCTCAACTGCTTCATCCATGATGTCTACAACGACGGCAAAATCTTCAAGAACAAGGTGGTGCCGATCGAACTGGTGATGGACTCCGAGAACTACCGTCCCCAGTGCAAGGGTATGAAGCCCAAATACCAGGTGTGGGCCAACATCTGTGGCACCGATCTCGTACGCAACAATGACGGCCAGTTCTACGTGCTGGAAGACAACCTGCGGGTACCCTCCGGTGTGTCGTACATGATGGAGAATCGCACCGTTACCAAACGGGTATTTCCCGAGTTGTTCGAGAATTCCGAGATACTGCCCAACAGCGAATACCCGAGTCACCTGTACGAAATGCTGATGTCGCTGTCGCCGCGCGACAAAGCCCGCCCCGAAGTGGTGGTGCTGACCCCTGGCATCTATAACTCAGCCTATTTCGAACACAGTTTCCTCGCGCAACAAATGGGAGCTGAACTGGTACAGGGCAGCGACCTCATCGTCGAAGACGACAAGGTCTATACGAAGACCATCAATGGGTTGGCGCCGGTCGACGTGATCTACCGCCGTATCGACGACATGTTCCTTGATCCCACCGTCTTCAATCCGGATTCGCAGCTCGGCGTCGCCGGTCTGCTGGGCGCATGGCTGAAGGGAAACGTCGCGCTGGCCAACGCACCCGGTGCCGGCGTTGCCGACGACAAGGTCATCTACACCTACGTGCCGGCGATGATCAAATACTACCTGGGTGAAGAGCCCATTCTGCCGAACGTCCCGAGCTATCTGTGTATCGACGAGAAGCAACGTGAGTACGTATTGAAAAACCTCGACAAGCTGGTGGTGAAGCCTGCCAACGAAAGCGGTGGTTACGGCATGCTGATGGGGCCGAAGGCCAGCAAGAAAGAGCGCGATGAATTTGCCCTGCGCATCAAGGCCAATCCGCGCAATTACATGGCACAGCCACTGGTGTACCTGTCGACTTCGCCGATTCTGACCGGTACTGGTGGTGGCGTTGAACCGCGCCATATCGATTTGCGACCCTTTATTCTGCAAGGCAAGAATTTCTATGTGACGCCGGGTGGACTTACCCGCGTGGCATTGGTGAAAGGGTCCTATGTCGTCAATTCGTCGCAAGGCGGAGGCAGCAAGGACACCTGGATTGTTGATGAAAACGGTGTGCCAGGCAGTAAAAACGCAGAGGGAGGAGCAGCCTGATGCTGTCGAGTGTGGCCGAACGCGTTTACTGGCTGGGCCGTTATCTTGAGCGGGTGGAAAACACCGCCCGGCTGGTCAATGTCTACTCCACGATGCTGCTTGATCTGCCCAGCGGCTCGCACATTGGCTGGTCACTGCTGGTTGATATAACCGGCTGCCACGAGGAATACAACAAGAGCCACAGCAGTGTGGAAGAGAAACAGGTGGTGCGCTTCCTGCTGGCCGACAGCAAGAACCATGCATCCGTTCTCAACTGCGCCAACATGATGCGTGAAAATGCCCGCACCACGCGCGAGATCATTCCGTCGGAAGCGTGGGAGCTGGTCAATAATCTCTATCACACGCTGAAGGAGGATCTGTCGCGCACCATCAGCCGTCGCTCGCGCCAGCAAACGCTGGAAAATGTGGTCGGCGACTGTCAGCGCATCGTTGGTGTACTGACCGGCTGCATGAATCATGACACTGCGTTTGCCTTTATCCAGTTGGGTCGCAAGGTCGAACGTGCCGACATGACCTCGCGCATTGTTGATGTGGGTTCGATCAGCATGCTGCCGGCCTTCTCACGCTCGGCCAAGCAGAAGTCATTTCTTGAACCCTACGAGAACATCGTGTGGATGAACGTGCTGCGCTGTGTAAGTGGTTACCAGGGCTATCGCCAGCGCACGCACAGCCAAGTGAAGGGTGACGAGGTGGTGAAATTCCTGCTGCAGGATGAAGCCTTCCCGCGTTCGCTCGGCTACAGCCTCACCGACCTGGTCGGACACCTCAACAAATTGCCCAACAACGTCGAAGTACTGCGGGCGGTGGCGCGGGCGAAGAAGGTTACGCTCGAAGTCAATATCAACCAGTTGCTGCAGCACGGCCTGCTGGATTTCATCGATGAGTTGCAGATATCAATCGCCGACATCCACGAGGAAATCAACAACACCTGGTTCCGCCCGGTTGAGTTGCGCAAGCCCGTACGCAAGGCACAATCCCAGACGCAGGCCTGAATCCGGGGTTCAGTAAGGATCGGAGTCAGTAACTGGCAGAATTGCTGTCTGGCGTCAGTGGCTGTTGCTCCAGCGCCAATGGTGGCAGCTGGTGGAACGCTTCCTTCAGTTTGTTGTCCCACGCGCGCTTCAGATCCCGCAGGAACTGACTGTCGTCGTCAAAGCGGTAATGTCGCTGCATGTTGAAACTGCCGGTCTTGTAGATCAGCACTTCGACTGGCGGGCCCACGGTCAGGTTACTGCGCATCGTTGAATCCATCGACACCATTGCGCACAGCGATGCGGTTTCGAGCGGAGTATCGAGTGTCAGGATGCGGTCGAGGATTGGTTTGCCGTACTTGCTCTCGCCGATCTGCAGGAACGGCGTGTCCTTGCTGCTGGTGATGTGATTGCCTTCTGGGTAGATCATCACGATGCGATGCTCGTTGCCGGCAATCTGGCCGCCAAGGATGAAACTGGCCTGGAATCCGTGGCCGTTGAGCGAGTGCTTTTCCTGCTGCAGGCGGCTGACTTCGCCGAGATAGTCCGCGGCTTCTCCGATCGAGTTGACGGTATTGAGGTTGATGGCGGCGTTTTGGCGGATGTCTTTCTTCATCTGCGCAATTGTGGCCTGCGTGGTAGCCAGGTTGCCGGCAGTCATCACCACAAACTGCCTTGCTGGACCGAGGTCGAAGCGGAACATCTTGCTGTAGGTGCTGATCTGGTCGACACCGGCATTGGTGCGTGAATCAGAACAAAACACCATGCCGGCACTTACCGAAACGGCTACACAGTAGGTCATTGGTTTTTCCGTTTGCGCTGCAACTCGAGCAGCTTGCGTGTCTGGACGGCAACGCCGGGCTTCGCCAGCATTTGTTCATCGCTCAGGTCCCGCAACTCGTGCGGGAACACCAGCCAGTCCGGGGTTTCGTACAGATAAAAATCCGGAATCAGCTGCGTGACGTTGCTGGTGGGTTTGAACCACGGTGTGGCCAGCTTGATATATGGAGTGTAGGGGCCGCCAGTCATCGCATGCAGGTGATTGATCACTGCCTGCATGGTACGGCCGGAGTCGAACACATCGTCGACCAACAGCACATGGCTGCTGGTTTCCACGAACGGTTGCAACAGTTCCATGCCCCACAGGCGGATGGCGCCCTGTTGGTCAAGGCCTTCGTAGGAGCTGCTGCGAATC
>Ga0255100_1000132_pt1 | contig 36196 bp, 29 predicted proteins | sample Colum_Colum_RepB_2_FD_188449 | JGI IMG/M metagenome (GOLD analysis project Ga0255100, IMG submission 188449) | Freshwater microbial communities from Columbia River, Oregon, United States - Colum_Colum_RepB_8d | ecosystem: Environmental > Aquatic > Freshwater > River | place: USA: Oregon...
GTAGAACTGGCCGGTATGGCCATTGCCCAGATCGAAGGATTGAAGGGTGTTGAACAGGTTGTGCGGAGTGCTCATTGACAGGGTTGCTTGGGGAGAAAGCGGCGTTTTGTCGGCAAATTGCGGTTTGTGAGCCAGAGCGTCAAGAAACCGAACTCAGGACCAGTGGACAAGAGGGGGTTGAATCAGGAGGTTTGGCCGGGTGATTCACCGCGGCAAAGCTTGCGATAAGTGGCCAAGGCCAGCAAAGGCCAGGCGTTCCGGTACATGTCGTACTTCAGGTAGAATACGCACGGAAAACCGGTTCCGGTGATCTCATCCTCGGTCCAAGAACCATCCACGTTGTGGTTGCGGATGAGCCAGTCGACCCCTCGGTGAATGGCGGGGTCGGTGGGGTCGCCCATGGCGCAGAGGCCCATGATGGCCCAGGCGGTCTGGGAAGCGGTGGCGGGCCCGGTGCCCTTGAAGATGGGATCGTCGTAGGTGTTGCAACGTTCGCCCCAGCCTCCGTCGGGCAGTTGGACGCTGCGCAGCCAATCGGCGCCGCGTTTCAACCACGGCTCGTTCATGTTCCAGTTCATGGCCCGCATGCCCCGAAGCACTTGCCAAGTGCCGTAGATGTAGTTGACCCCCCAGCGGCCGTACCAAGAACCGTCCTGTTCTTGCTGCCCCTTCAGGTAGGCGATGGCGCGTTGGACTTGTGGGCAAATCCGATCCCAACCCTCGTAGCCCAGAAGCTCGAGGATGCGCGCGGTGATGTCGGCGCACTCGGGGTCGAGCATGGCGTTGTGGTCGGCGAAGGGTACCTTCTCGAGGATGGACTTGGTGCAGTCCTTGTCGAAGGCCGCCCAACCGCCGTCCCGGCACTGGAAGGTCATCATCCACCGGATGGCCCGGTCGCGGCATTCATCGCGCCGTTTCCGGTCGGTGCTTGGGGTGAGCCGCAGGGCCAGAATGACCATGGCCGTGTCGTCCACGTCGGGGTTCCACTGGTTGGCGAATTCAAACACCCAACCGGAGGCCTCGACGTCGGCCGGGTTTTTGTGGATCCAGTCGCCCCGGAAACGGATCTCCTTGTCCATCAACCACTCGGCCGAACGGCTGAGTTTGGGGTGATGGGCCGGGACGCCGGATTCACGGAGGCAAATCGCCACGATGGCGCTGTCCCACACCGGTGAGAAGCACGGCTCGATGCGCACGGAATCTTCCGTGAAGTGCATGAGCTTCTGCAGTTCGTGATGCGCCCGGATGACTTGCGGGTGATCGTCGGGATAACCCAGCGCGATGAGTGCGATGAGTGCATTGAGCATCGCCGGGAAGATCGCCGCCAAGCCATCGCTGCCTTCGAACCGTTCCAGCATCCAGTTTTCGGCACGCTTGAGGGCCCGTTCGCGGAAGGGGTGGAATCCATTTCGGCTCACCCACTCGGCGAATTTGTGCAGTCGGTCGAGCCACAGAAAGATGTTCCTCAGCGAAAAGTCGAAATACCGCGGACGCAGGGTTTCCTCGAGTTCCCACTTTCCGTTGGGGAAGAGTTCATCGAGATCCACCGCCAGTTTCCGGGTGGGCCGGAAGTGGTTGATGATGGCCAGCGGAATGATCATCGCCCGCGACCAATTGCTCATCTCCCAGAAGTTGACGTGGAACCACTTGCCGATGAGGAGCACCTCGCACGGAATGGTGGGCACGTGGTTCCAGGTCACCAAGCCGATGAGGGCCAGGTAGAGCTTGGAAAAGGTGTTCATCCGCGGCACGCCGCCCAGGGAGCGGGCCATTTCCCGAGCTCTGAGCATCCGTGGATCGGTCGTGGGGATGCCGGCCAGCTTCAGGGCCAAGTAGGCCTTCACGGTGGCGTTCACCTCGGCCGGGCCATGGGGATAGATGTTCCATCCGCCGTCGGGGAGCTGTTTCTCGAAGATGTGGTGGACGGCTTTGCGCTGCCAACCCGCGTCGACTTTGCCCCACCAGTGATAGAAGGCCACCATGTCGGCGACCAAGGTCACATCGACCATCAACTCGCCCACCCAGTACCCCTCAGGCTTTTGCTCTGAGAGCAGGTAGCTCTGGGATCGGGTGATCGCAGCATCGAGTTCGGGATGGGTGGGAAAGGCCGGCTTTCCCAAGGCGCTGTCCGCAGTCCGGAGCGGCGCTTGGCTCACTGACATGCGGTCAAGGATGCGGGCGGAACTTCATCGCGCAAAGTGATTATTGACCATCCTCCCCGGCCGCTTGCTGTGCTGCACATCCCAGAAAACGCCTTTGAGGCTTGGGCTTTTTGGAGCCTGTCCCTAACGTTGGACCGTGTTCGGGAATCTACGCAGCGTTCACTTCATTGGGATCGGCGGCACCGCGATGGCGAGCGCGGCGGTGGCCATGCACGAGCTCGGGTACCAAGTCACGGGTTCCGATCAGGATGTGATCTACCCGCCGATGTCGACGTTCCTGGCCGAACGGAGCATCCGGGTGATGGCCGGATACGCCGAGGTCAACCTCGCCCACCGACCCGACTTGGTGGTGGTTGGCAATGCCATCTCCCGAGGCAACCCCGAGGCCGAGGCAGTGCTCGAACGCAAGTTGCGCTATTGCTCGCTGCCCGAATTATTGAAGGAATTCTTCATCCGGGGCCGCCGTTCCTTGGTGGTGACCGGCACCCACGGCAAGACCACGACCGCCTCGCTTTTGGCTTGGGTGCTGGAGAGTGCGGGGTTGAATCCGTCATTCCTGATTGGCGGTATTCCTCGGAATTTGGGGCAGGGAGCGCGGTTCACCAACTCGGAGTGGTTTGTCATCGAGGGCGACGAATACGACACGGCCTTCTTCGACAAGCGTTCCAAGTTCGTCCACTACCTGCCGGAAGTGGCGATTGTGAACAATTTGGAGTTCGACCACGCCGACATCTTCCCGACGCTGGCCGACATCCAGTTGAGCTTTCGCCGGTTCATCCACCTCATCCCGAGAAATGGACTCCTCTTGGCCAATGGGGACGAAACCAACATCACCCCGCTGCTCGATGTCCGGCACTGCCCGGTCAAGCGCTTCGGCCTCGGTGCGGCGAATGAATTGAAGGCCAGCGGATTGGTTCTGAAGGACGACAGTTCGGAGTTCGAGTTGGGCGGCACCCGGTTCCGGATTCCGATGGTGGGCGAACTCAATGTGCGCAATGCCTTGGCAGTCACCGCGGCGGCCCGTCATTGCGGGATTCGCGATTCGGCGATTCAGACGGCCTTCGACTCCTTCCTCAGCGTCAAACGCCGGATGGAGGTGCGGGGTGAAGCGGGTGGGGTGACGGTGATCGACGATTTTGGTCACCATCCCACGGCCATCCGAGAGACGGTCCGTGCGTTGCGGGTGAAGTTTCCCGGTCGCCGTATCTGGGCGGTGTTCGAGCCCCGTTCCAACACGACTCGTCGCAATGTCTTCCAGCAGGAATTGGTGGATGCATTGGAACGCGCCGATGCCGTTGTGGTGGCCGAGGTGGCCCGGTTGGAGCAGTTGCCCATGGGTGAGCGCCTCAACCCGGAGAAGCTCATGCAGGACTTGCGTCTGACCGGCAAGCCGGCCGCCTATTTGCCGACCGTCGAGTCCATTGTGGACCATGTGGGCTCCGGTGCCCGCCCGGGTGATGTGGTGTGCGTTTTCAGCAACGGAGGCTTTGGCGATATCCACAACCGGTTGCTGGCCCGTCTCGGGGTTCACTGAATAAACGCCCATCCGTCGCGTCCTACAAAATTGTGGGCCCTTTTTGGGACCCACTGCATGAACAAATCCTCTGTTGTTGCGGCCGCGCTGTTTGCGTGGTCAGCCACGGTCACCGCCACCCTCAACGCCGGTAACGTCTCCTGGGGCGTCAGCGTCGGAAGCTGGGGAGGGGGCATCGGAGTCGGGGTTTCCGCTGGCTCCGGATACGGATACGCAAATGGAGGCGGTCCTGGTCATTGGAGCGGGCATCATCACCACGGCGGAGGGTTTGTTTCCGTAGCAGCTCCGGTCGTTGTTTATTCAGCGCCGCCTCCCCCACCTCCGACGGTGGTCTATGCCCCGGCTCCAGTCGTCTATGCGCCCGCGCCGGTGGTTTATGCTCCAGCCCCCGTAGTGACCTACGCTCCTGCGCCGGTGGTCTATGCCCCGCCCCCTGTGATCTACGCACCGGCTCCGGTTTACTGCGCTCCCCGGTTTGCCTTCCGCGCCCATTGGTAAGCACGGGTCGAGGTGGTGGTTCGCCCCTGGAATCCCGGGGCGGACTCCGAACGGTCTGAGCCATTCCAATCTGGACGACTCAGGTCAACGAAAACGCCGCCCGGAGGGGCGGCGTTGTGCTGACGGTCGGTTCAACCGTTTCAGGGGAGATTGTCCCGTTTACTTGGCGGTGGCGTCGTCCTTCTTGGGGCGCTTGCCGCCGGCGGGACGGTCACCGCGGGCGGCCTGCTTTTCGAGGCGCTCCAACTGCTGGGTCTCTTTGTCGGTCAAGGTGCCGGCGGCCTTCTTGGCCTTCAGATCCTTGAGACGCGCTTCCATCTTGGCCTTGCGCTCCTTCAGCTTCTCGGCTTTTTCGGCCTCTGTGAGTTTGTCCCAGTCTTCGCGGGCGCCTTTGCCCTTCTTATCCACCTTTTCGGCGGTCGGAGCCGGCGGAGCGATTGGGGCTGCCGTGGTGGCGGGCTTGGCATCCTCGGCGGACAACGGGGCGATACACAGGCCGATCAGGGCGACTAGTAGGGCGATGGTGCGTTTGTTCATAAGTTTTGATCTGAGTTGGCTGTCCGAATTTTCCGGACGGTCGGTACACTGGTCCAGACCCAGCCGGGATATCTCAGGTTACACGACTCCCATGACAAAGCGGTGCGCTCACGGGTCGTTTGTGTTAACCTGATTCCCATGAGCGATGTCCTCGCCGGGGCCTTGAGCCTTCTGTTGGCCACCAACAAAACCGCGTTGCTGAACACGGCCCTGGTGGAACAGGCAGGAATCACGGTTCCGATGAACGCCACCAATGATCCGGTGGAAACCGAGTTCCAGGCGATCCTTCGACTCGACGATCGGGTGAGCGACGAGGTGGAACGGTGGTTGGATGCCTTGCCTGACGGCACCGAAGTGAGTGCGGAACTCAAGGCACGGATCGACGGTCGCCATGAAGACGTACGCAAGCGCTACACCGCCTTCATGGAAAAGAACCCGAAGCACGCTCGAGCGGTGGTTGCCTATGGTAGTTTCCTGGGCGACATCGGCGATGAATTTGCCATGGCCGATCAGTGGGAAAAGGCGCGGGCCATGGACCCATCCAACCCGGCCGTCTGGAACAATCTGGCGGGTCATTATGCGCACCGCGGTCCTATCGAGAAGGCCTTCCCCTATTTCGAGAAGGCCATCGAATTGAAGCCGACCGAGGCTCAGTACTGGCATTCCCTCGGGACGGTGACGTACCTGTTCCGCCGGGATGCCGAAAAGTATTACGGCGTCGATGAACAGGGAGTGTTCAAAAAGGCCTTTGAGTTCTACGCCAAGGCCACCGCTTTGCGCCCGCTGGATTTCAAACTGGCCTCCGATGTCGCCCAGACCTGGTATGGGGTGAAACCCGCAGCGGCCACCAACGAGGTCGCACGGAAGGTCGCCGAACTCATGGTGATCGAGTCGGGGCTCGGGGCCTGGACCAATGCCTTGCGTCTGGCCACGTTGGACGAGGAGCGTGAAGGGGTCCGGCTGCACATGGCCCGTTGGCAAATCAAGGCGGGGCGATGGTCCGATGCTCGCACCCATTTGGATGCCGTGACCAATGCCGTCCATGCGACCGTGAAGGTGCGGCTCGAGCGCAACTGGCGTGAGAAGCAGGGGCTGCTGCCGGAGTCCAAGTAGACCGGGCTGATTTTCAGCGGACCGGCCATGGGCAATGGGTCGGGATGATTCGACCGGCTTCTCCGCTCAGCGCCGGTGTGGATGTGAGATGAGGCTTTTCTAAGCGCGCGCCTCGGTTACGGATGGGTCATGGATGGGCCATTAAAAAGGCCGCCCGGATTGCTCCGGGCGGCCTGATTTTTATCCGCCGGTCGGTTCAGGACCGGTTGTGGCGGAAGTGCTTAGCGCTTCTTCTTGGCCGGGGCCTTGACCTTGGCCGGGGCCTTAGTCGTGGCCGCCTTGCGCTTGTCTTCGATGGCCGCCTGGGCCGCCGCGAGGCGGGCCACCGGCACACGGTACGGGGAGCAGCTCACGTAGGTCAGGCCCACGCGGTGGCAGAACTTCACCGAATCCGGGTCGCCGCCGTGCTCGCCGCAAATGCCGAGCTTGATGCCCGGGCGGGTCGCATTGCCCTTCTCGGCCGCGATCTTCACCAATTGGCCAACGCCGGTCTGGTCGATGGAGGCGAACGGATTCTTCTTCACGATCTCGTTCTCGGTGTAGGCACCGAGGAAGGAGCCGGAGTCGTCACGCGACATACCGAGGCAGGTCTGGGTGAGGTCGTTGGTGCCGAAGCTGAAGAACTCGGCGGTCTGGGCGATCTCGTCGGCCGTCAGCGCGCCGCGCGGGATCTCGATCATGGTGCCGACGGAGTAGGCGATCTTCACCTTCTTCTCCTTCTGCACCAACTCGGCGACCTGGTGGACGATCTCGACCTGCAAATCGAGCTCCTTCTTGAAGCCCACCAGCGGGATCATGATCTCGGGCTTGGCCTTGAAGCCCTTCTTGGTCGCGTCGGCCGCGGCCTCGAGGACGGCGCGGGCCTGCATGCGGGTGATCTCCGGGTACTTGATGCCGAGGCGGCAACCACGGAAACCGAGCATGGGGTTGAACTCGTGCAACTCGTGCACGCGGGCCATGATCTTCTCGACCGGGATGTCCAGCTTGCGGGAGAGGTCCATCTGCTGCTCCTTGGAGTGCGGCAGGAACTCGTGCAGCGGGGGATCGAGGAAGCGGATCGTGGCCGGGAAGCCCTTCAGCGCCTTGAAGATGCCGAAGAAGTCCTCGCGTTGGTACGGGAGGAGCTTGGCCAGGGCGGCCTCGCGGGCCTGGAGCGAGTCGGCGAGGATCATCTCGCGCATCGCGTCGATGCGATCGCCTTCGAAGAACATGTGCTCGGTGCGGGTCAGACCGATGCCCTCGGCTCCGAACGCGATGGCCTGGGAGGTTTGCTCCGGGGTATCGGCGTTGGTGCGCACGGACATGCGGGTGGACTTCTTGCACCAGTCCATGAGCTGGACGTAGTTCTTGTACTTCTCGGTCTTCTGGGCGGCCTTGTCGCCGTTCAGGAGGCCCGAGACGATCTCGGACGGAGCGGTCTTGATCTGGCCGGCGTAAACCAGACCGGAGGTGCCGTCGATGGACAGGAAGTCACCCTCGCTGAAGGTGTGGCCGTCGATGGTCGCGGTCTTCTTGTCGTAGTCGATGTGCACGGCAGCCGCGCCGCAGACGCAAACCTTGCCCATCTGGCGGGCAACCAGCGCCGCGTGCGAGGAAACGCCGCCGCGGGCGGTCAGGATGCCCTCGGCTGCGATCATGCCGCGGAGATCTTCCGGGGAGGTTTCGACGCGGACCAGCAGGACCTTCTCACCCTTTTCCGCAGCCTGGACGGAGCGTTCGGCGTTGAAGTAGATCTTGCCGGTGGCGGCGCCGGGGCCGGCCGGGAGACCGGTGGCGATGACCTTGGCCTTCTTCACGTCGGCGAGGTCGAAGATGGGGGCCAGGAGCTGCTCGAGCTGATCGGCCGGATTGCGCATCACGGCCGTTTCCCAGTCGATGAGCTTCTCCTTGACCATGTCGGCCGCGAACTTCAGCGCCGCTGCAGCGGTGCGCTTGCCGTTGCGGGTCTGGAGCATGAACAGCTTGCCTTCCTGGATGGTGAACTCGACGTCCTGCACGTCCTTGAAGTGCGTCTCCAGCGTCTTGCGGACGGCGAGCAGCTCGGCATAGGACTTGGGCATCACGCTCTTCAGCTTCAGGACAGGCTCCGGGGTGCGGACGCCAGCGACGACGTCCTCGCCCTGAGCGTTGACCAGGAACTCGCCATAGAACTCGTTGACACCGTTGGCCGGGTTGCGGGTGAAGGCCACGCCGGAACCGGAGGTCTCACCGGTGTTGCCGAACACCATCGCCTGCACGTTGACGGCAGTTCCCCACTCGGCAGGAATGTTATACTTGCGGCGATAGACGATGGCGCGGTCGTTCATCCAGGAGCTGAACACAGCACCGGCGGCGCCGCGCAACTGATCCCACGGGTTGTTGGGGAACACCTTGCCGGTACGCTCCTTGACCAGCGCCTTGAAGCGCTTGACGAGTTCCTGCTGGTCCTCGGCGGTCAGCTGGGAGTCCTCGATGTCAGCGTGGTACTTCTCGTGCTTGAACTCATGGATGACCGTCTCGAACGGCTCATGGTCTTCGCCTTCGCGCTTCTGCACTCCGAGCACGACGTCGCCGTACATCTGGATGAAGCGGCGGTAGCAATCCCAGGCAAAGCGGGCGTTCTTGGTCGCGGCTTCCAAAGCCAACACGGACTGGTCGTTGAGGCCCAGGTTCAGGATGGTGTCCATCATGCCGGGCATGGAATCCCGGGCGCCGGAGCGGACTGCCAAGAGCAGCGGCATGCCGGAAGTGGCGCCGAACTTGGTGCCCATGATCTTCTCCATGTTGACCACGCCGGCCTCCATCTGGGACTGGAGTTCCTTCGGGTAGGTCTTCTTGTGGGCGTAGAAGTAGGTGCACACCTCGGTGGTGACGGTGAATCCCGGAGGCACCGGGAGACCAATGCGGGTCATTTCGGCCAGGTTGGCACCCTTGCCGCCCAGGAGGGCCTTCATGGAGCCATCGCCATCGGCTTTTTTGTTACCCCAGGTGTAAACGTATTTCAGAGCTTTCGGCATAATCGCTAATTGTGTCTTTGAGTGAGAACGCGGGAATCCGCGTGGAAGCAGAACCGTCAGATTATCTGGGAGCAAGGAAGCGTCAACGCGGGAAAAATTAGGAAAACTCCCCGAAAATGATGGTATTTTTCATCCACCCTTTCGGGATCGCCTTTGTTTGCGTGGTTTTTCGGCACGGGATCGGAGTTGGAGACCTTGCTTGCCGGCCACGGTGCCGAGGCTTTCGAAAGGTGTTCTTGTCTGCCCGGGGCACTTGTCCGCACCTTGGGTCAACATGTCGTCGACGGATTCATTGCCCACCTTGCTGCTCGTGGATGGCCACGCCTATGCCTACCGAGCCTTTTATGCGATCCGCTCGTTGAATTCGCCCGACGGCGCACCCACCAATGCCATCTACGGCTTCGTGAAGATGCTGCAGAAGATGGAGTCGATCTTGCGCCCGACCCATCGGTTGGTGTTGTGGGACCGCGGCTTGGCGGCCGAGCGCATGGCGGAGTTGCCCGATTACAAGCAGCAGCGGGCGCCCACTCCGGAGGATCTCGAACGGCAGTTTCCGCAAATCGAGAGTTGGCTGGAGGCGGCGGGCATCGCGGCCTGGAGCCAAGCACAGACCGAGGCGGACGACTGGATCGGGACCTATGCCAAGAGGGCCGAGGCTTCAGGGTGGCGAACGGTTGTGGCCAGTTCCGACAAGGACTTCATGCAGTTGGTCTCTGACCGGGTGGGTCTCTTCAATCCCAACGACAAGACCGATAAGGTCTGGACGGCCGCGGAGGTGGTCGCCAAGACCGGGGTTCAGCCCGAGCAAGTGGTCGATTGGCTGAGTTTGATTGGGGATGCCGTGGACAATATCCCGGGGGTTTCGGGAGTGGGGCCCAAAACCGCCACCCAGCTGCTCCAGAAATACGGCACCATCGAATCGCTGCTGGCACGATTGGGTGAGGTGAAGTCGGAGTCGCAACGGTCCAACCTCCAGGCTTCGGTCGAACAACTGCACCGCAATCGGCGCCTCATCGCTCTCCGGACAGATCTTTCCGGTGGCCCGGCTCTGGAGACTTTGCGCATCGAGTCACCCGATGCGCCGCGCCGTGAGCGCCTGGGTGGGATGTACCGCCAGTGGGGGTTCCGCAGCCTGCTTTCGGAACTGGGTTTGCCCTGGGAGGTGTCGGGTCAGGGAACATTGCTGTGATGATCCAGCCTCCCATCTTGAACCCGAACCCGCCTGAAGCTCCATCGGGGACGCCGATCCATCCGCTGGCTGCCGGTGTGCTGGTGGCCGTGGACAACTTGTGGAACCTCGCTGATTGGGCGGTGGTCACCTGGTGGGTGACGGTGCCCTTGAGCTTCCTATCGGTGTTTGTTCCCACGCTGTGGTTTCAGCGGCGTCTGAGGAAGGATCGCTGGGGCTCCGCCGTGGCCAAAGCGCTGGCGCTCGGGCTGGTGGCGGCCATCCCCACGTCGTTGACCGGCACCCCGGTCGGTATGGCCTTGTTGGCTTGGGCCGGTGTGGACCGCTGGCGACGTTGAATCCCGGGCTCGCCCAAAAACAAATGCAACGACCTGCTCAAACTTGTTCGGTGATTTGCCTGCCTGTGCTGGTTAGCCTGCTGTTTGGGGCCGGATGCGGGCCACGATCCGGACCTGAGTCCCCGACCACAGCGGAGCCGGCTCCGTCGGTGACCCAGTCTGGGTCCAGTGGGGTTGGGACGACGACCCATGCGGCTCCGGTTGGCATGGTGTGGATTGGCGGCGGTGAGTTTTCGATGGGAGGTCCCGGAGTTGCCGCCACGGTGGCTTTGCGCTCGGGCCTTGGGGCAGGTGAGCCCATGTGTACGGGGTTGCGTGATGGGTTCACGGATTCGGATCCGATCCACCGGGTGTTCGTGGACGGGTTTTGGATGGATGAAACCGAGGTGACCAACGACCAGTTCGCGCGCTTTGTGGCGGCGACGGGTTACCGCACGGTCGCCGAGTATGCACCCAAGGCGGAGGATTTTCCCGGAGCCGATCCAGCCCTGCTCGTTCCGGGAGCCGCCGTCTTCGTTCGGCCGGAGGGTCCGGTGACGTTGGAGGATCCATTGCAGTGGTGGCGGTATGTTCCTGGGGCCCAGTGGCGCCATCCGGAAGGTCCGGGCAGTGACATCGACGGCAAGGGCAACCGGCCGGTGGTCCATGTGGCCTACGCCGATGCCGAGGCCTATGCGCGGTGGGCGGGCAAGCGCTTGCCCACCGAGGCGGAGTGGGAGATCGCGGCGCGTGGTGATCTCGATGCCAAGACCTATGCCTGGGGCGATGAGCGTCTGGACACAGCGGGACGCTGGCGGTGCAATGCCTTCCAAGGGCGTTTTCCGGATGCCGATGCGGCGCTGGATGGGTTTCGCGGTATCGCTCCAGTGCGCCAGTATGCTCCCAATGGGTTGGGACTTTATGATGTGGCAGGGAATGTCTGGGAGTGGTGCAGTGACTGGTATCGACCCGACACCTACCGGTTGCGAGCCGCGAACGGTGGGGTGGTCCGCAATCCCCGAGGCCCCTCCGACAGCCTCGATCCGGACGAGCCGGGGGTGCCCAAGCGCGTCCACCGGGGTGGGTCGTTCCTGTGCAGCGACCAGTACTGCGCCCGGTTTCTCATCGGTACCCGCGGCAAGGGCGCGGTGGACACCGGTAGTTCCCATCTGGGATTCCGGTGTGTTCGGGAGGGTCCGGGTCCGGTGGCGGGCGGGCTTTGAGAATCCGGAAAATGAAGCGCTGTTTCCGCCGGCCGGGCTCTGTGATTGAATCGGTCCGCCGATGAACATTCTCGACGAACTGCGCTGGCGGGGCCTCTACGCCGATTGCACCGACTTGGAAGCCTTGTCCGCCCGGCTCTCCACGGGACCGCTGACCTTGTACTGCGGCTTTGATCCGACGGCCGATTCCCTGCATGTGGGCAATTTGGTGCCGCTTTTGTGCCTGCGCCGATTCCAGCAGGCTGGACATGTACCCTTGGCATTGGCCGGCGGAGCGACCGGCATGATCGGTGATCCCAGCGGCCGTTCCTCGGAGCGCAACTTGCTGACCCCGGACGTGCTGAAGCACAACATCGCCTCGATCAAGGAGCAGTTGGCCCGCTTCCTCGACTTCGACGCCCCGGGCAATGCGGCGCGTCTGGTGGACAATTTCGATTGGTTCGGGCCCATCTCCTACCTCGAGTTCCTGCGCGACGTGGGTAAGTACTTCACGGTCAATGCCATGGTGGCCAAGGAGTCGGTCCGCGCCCGCATGGAGGATCGCGACAATGGTATTAGCTACACCGAGTTCAGCTACATGCTCTTGCAGGCCTATGATTTCTATCACCTGCGGAGTCATTCGAACTGCGAGCTCCAGATCGGTGCCACTGACCAGTGGGGCAACATCACGGCGGGTACCGAGTTGTGCCGCAAGAAGCTCGGCGTGCCCGTGTGGGGACTGACATTGCCCCTGCTCACCAAGGCCGACGGGACCAAGTACGGCAAGAGCGCCTCGGGGGCCGTTTGGTTGGATTCCAAGCGGACCAGTCCGTACCGCTTCTACCAGTTCTTCGTGCAGAGCGACGACCGCGATGTCGTCAAACTCCTGAAGGTGCTGACGTTCCTTCCGGCCGATCAAATCGCGACCCTGGAGCAAGACCTGGTCGCCAACCCCGGGGCACGGGCGCCCCACAAGGCCTTGGCGCGCGAGGTGACGACGCTGGTTCATGGAGAGGCGGCCGCTCAGGAAGCAGTGCGAGCCAGTGAGATCCTCTTTGGTGGTGATTTGGCAGGCGTCGGTGAAAGCACCTTCAACGAATTGCTCGGAGAGGTGCCGACGAAGCCCTTGGAGTCCTCGCGATTGGCTGGGGTTGGAATGCCGCTGACCGAACTGTTGGTCCATGCCGGTCTGTCAGCCAGCAAGGGGCAGGCACGAACGGATATCCAAGGCGGTGGAGCCTCGCTCAACAATGTCCGCGTCGGTGAGGTTCAACGCGCTGTGACCACGGCCGACTTGCTCTTCGGCAAGCACCTGCTCCTGCGCAAGGGACGCCGCAATTACGCGGTGGTCACCGCCCAAGGGTAGGGCGCGTTCCGATTCAGGGCGCGTAGTGGGGCGGCTTCTGGTTGTGAGGTTGGAGTCGGTCCACATCTTGACCGCGCAGGGTTTCACCCAAGACCTCCAATTGTTTCTGCAATCGGGTGATCGTCTTGCTCTGGTCGATCACCACGGAGTTGAGCTCGTCGAAGTTGCGTTCGAGGTGCGCGAGGGAAGCCTCGGCTTGTTCCAGTCGGAGGTTCAGCGTTTCAGTGTTCATCATTCGAGGGCTTACAGTTCACCTTCGCGCTCGGTGAAAAACAGTTCATGGGCTTTCGGGAAATCGGCTTCCGGAACCAGGACTCTGACTTCGCGGTCCAGATCATCCGGGTCGCCCACCGTGGGGTCTACCGGTTCCACTGTGGCCTCGATGCCGTGTTTCTCGAGCCAGGTTTGCAAGAGCTCACACTTGATCCAGGGACCGGTGAAGAAATGGGTCAGTGCCATGGTGTGCGCGTGATCAGAGGACCCGGACGATGACGACCGTGAAGTCATCGGTTTGTGGTTCGGGATGGGTGAAGGCCCGGGCTTCGCTGCAAATTCGCTCTGCCAGATTCGCTGCAGGCATTCCGGGATAGGCGCGGATGAGATCCAAGACTCGCTCCACGGTGAACAGACTTCCGTCGCTGCGCATGGCCTCATCGATGCCGTCGGTGAGTTGCAAGACGGTATCCCCAGATTCCAAAAGGATCGTCGGGTTTTCACCATAGGCCGTGTTGCCTTGCCGACCCAGTGGTTTACCGGTGCGTCGCAAGTTGGCTTTGATGTGGCCAGCGGCATTCAGCACCCAAGTGGCCGGATGACCGGCGCTGGCATGTCGCAGGATCCGGGTCTCCGGATGGATGGCCGCCAGGGAAACGGTCACATAACGATCGCCGCCCAGGTCTTCAGCCAAGAGACGATTGGCTTGGGTCAAGATCTCCGCCGGGCTGGAGACGGACCGCGCCGTCATGCGGAGGCAGAAGCGGGTCTCAGCCATGAGCAGAGCGGGTCCCATGCCGTGTCCGGCGACATCCGCCACGAGGATGCCCCAAGAGCCATCTGGCAATGGCAGGTAGTCGAAGGAGTCTCCGCCCGTCGCTTCCGCAGCATGGGACACGCCTGCGATATCGAAACCGGGAGCCCGCGGTGAGGACTTTGGGAAGAGTCGGGACTGGATTTCGCGGGCCGCGGCAAACTCTTGGCGGGTTTTGCGGATTTCCGCTTCGTGGCGCCGCCGCTCGGTGATGTCGCGGATGAAGGCCACCAACCATTGCTGTTGTCCCATCCGCATCCGGGTGAAGCCGATTTCCACTTCGACTTCTGTTCCATCGGATCGGCGTGCGAGGGATTCGAAGACTTTTCGGTCTTCGGCTTCGGCCGCCAATTTCCAGGTTCCCGGAGGGGTGCTGATGGTTTGCAGGAAATCGAGTGTCTTGCTGCAAATCTGATCAGCCTCCCAGCCGAAGATGGTCTTCACGGCCGGATTGCCGAAACGGATGACCCCTTCCAGATCGATGAGCAGAACCCCGTCGGTTGAGTTCTCCCAAACGGAACGGTAGCGCAACTCGCTTTCGCGCAGGGAGGTCTCGGCTTGCCGTCGGGCGGCCCGTACCGCGGCCTCGCGCAATTCCCGCTGGATGGCAGGAACCAAGCGACCGGGTGAGCCCTTGGTCATGAAATCGTGGGCTCCGGACTTCATGGCCTCGATGGCCACTCCTTCCTCGATGCCGCCGGACACGATGATAAAGGGCATGTCCCGGCCGGACTGCTTGTAGAGCACCAGGGCTTGAGGCGCGCTGAATCCGGGCATGAAGTGGTCGCACAGCACGAGGTCCCAGTTTCCGGTCTGCAATTCCTGCTCGAAGGTCGTGGCGGTGGCCACGCGCTTGGACTCCACGCGCCAGCCTCCCTGACGCAGGTGGTTGACCAGGATCAGCGCATCGAACTCGGAGTCCTCAACGATGAGGGCCCGAAGCAGTGGGCGGTCAGGTGCGGGTGTGATGGAAGACACAGTTCAAGGGCGGGATGCCACAGATCTCAGGGCTGGGCAATGATCGCGTGCGGTTCTGCCGTGCGGTTCCTTTGAGGTTTGCTGTTTCGCAGCGACAACAAAGCAACGGCGAGCGGGGCGGATTGGGGGACTGAAAAGCCGCCGAGGCACCGAGTCCGTCGACGGCATTCCGTTGGGCCGATTTAGACCCGAAGACTGGGTCCGAGGAGTTTATTGCTTCTTCAGGCGGAACTGCCGGAACTCGTCCGCGCCCTCCGACGGAATCGGCACGACCACAGGTGCATCTTGTCCCAGAGTCTCGATTTCACCCACGCCCTCCACCGGACTCCACTCAGCCCCGATGAGAGAACTGGATTCGACTCGGAAGCGGCCACCTTCAGGCCCGGCGACTTTCAGCGCCAGCGATTGATTGGGTTCGACGACCAGCGACAAGGAGGTCCTCTGGCTCGCCTTCGTCTCGGAACCTGGACCCGATCCCACCGCGCGGACGATGATCCTGAAAGTGGTCTGAATCCGTGACAATCCATCGCTGACCGAAGCCTTCACGACATTGGTCGTCAGTGCCAGATTGGCCGCCGGTGTCCATTCCAGCAAACCGTTGGGGGACACGGTCAACCCCTGCGGTCCCGACTCCAAACGGTAGCTCAATGTCTGGACGGGGATGTCCGCATCGGTCGCAGTCAAAGCCACCGACAATTTGCCCAAGGCCGCCACGGTCAGGTTGCTGACCGCAAAGACCGGCGCCGTGTTGGCCTCGTTGACGATGAGCACGAAGTTCGTGGTGGTGCTCAGTGGGATCGAGGCGTTGTCGGTCACTTTCACCACGATCCGGTTCGTGCTCGGGCCCTGATCTTCCGTCGGCTTCCAGGCGATGACGCCCGAGTCGGTCATGGTCAACCCTTTCGGACCGCTCACCAGTGTGAATGTCAGTTTTTGGGCCGGAAGGTCGGGGTCACGCCCGACCAGCGGAAGGTTGAGTGTCGAGCTCTCCAAAAACGATCGGTTGTAGATGCTGCTGAAGGTGGGGGCGGTATTGGCCTCCGTGACATAGATCACGAACGTATTGGTGGTGCTGAACGAGGGGGATCCGTTGTCGGTCACCCTGACCGTGACCGTGTTCGTGCTCGGTCCCTGATCTTCGGTGGGAGTCCAAGTTGTTTGACCATCCTCGCCGACCGTCAATCCCAGCGGTCCGCTCACAAGCCCATAGGTCAATTTCTGGGCCGGCAGGTTTGAATCGCGACCCGTGAGCTTGAAACTCATCGGCGTCAGTTCGCGGATGACGCGGCCCGTGAGGTTGATGAAGTACGGGGCCGTGTTGGCCGCCCTCACAGTCACCTGGAACGACGTGCTCACCGTGCGGAAGCCGTCGCTGACCGACACGGTGACCGGGTGCTGGGTCGAAGCCTGATCCGCGGTGGGTGTCCAAGAAATCACGCCGGCTGCGGGATCGATGGTCATTCCTTTGGGGCCATTGACCAAAGCAAAGGTGAGCTTCTGGGCGGGTAAATCTGCATCTTTGGCCTCCAAGCGGATGAGGTTGAGCATTAATGGATCAATGCTCAGGTTTCCGACGGAAACCAACTCTGGTGCCTGATTGACCTCCATCACCACCACGGTGAATGAGTTCGTTGCGCTGAGCGCCGGGGTGCCATTGTCGCTCACCCGCACCACCACCGAGTTGGTGCTGGGTCCTTGAGCTTCCGTCGGACGGAACGATACCAGACCGGAGGTGGGATTGATGGTGAGTCCATCCGGACCTGAGACCAACGAGAAGGTCAGGGGTTGGGGCGGTAGATCGGCATCGGAGGCCTTGAGTTGGAAGGAAAGGGGCAACCCTTCGCTGACCCGCCGATTCGGGGCTGACGATGTCCATGTCGGGGCCTTGTTGGAACTTACTAAGGTAACCACCCGTGCGAAGAAGTTTCCTTGAGGGCCTTCGTTGGGATTGTTGCTAAAAATCTGCAGGGTCCATGAATCCAGAACCTTGGAATCCTCCAGCAACCAGAAATCGCTGAAACTGCCAATCACGGTTGAATTCTTGCCGGTCAAAATGGCCCCGATGGTGGGTGGATGGGCCAAGACCAATCCGGCACCATTCCCGCTGTTTTGCGACAGGTTGTAAAACTCCACGGTCCAGGTGAACCGGTCAGGCACGGTGATGTTCGGTACGGCCAACTTGGCGATCCGGTATCCGGGCGAAACCGGATGCAGGCCACTGTCCCAGAGGAGCGTGTTGGGTTTCTGCGAAGTGGCGACGGAAGGTTTATCCAAGGCGCCATCGTTCTTGTAGAAGCGGATTCGCCATTGTCCTGGGGTGAGTAGATTGGTGGAGACGTCGCCGAAATAGAGGAAGCTGAACTCGGTAACGACTCGGCCGGTTCCAGCGAGATTGATGTCGTCGCCATATTGGCGCCCGAACATGTAGTAGTTCGTCGTTATCCCGGCCGTGTTCTCGAAGACAACCTCCGAGGCTGTTGCGCAAAGGAGGGGGAGCAGGAAGAGCCACGCTTTCCTGACCCAGTTAGTGAAGGACCGCATCATAAACATTATTAAACCCTTGCAGGGACTGATATCCATCAGCTCTTTCAGGGTGGTTGACTGAAAGGAAACAGAGCTACGGGGAAAGAAGAAGGAAGGAGTGGTGCCCCGGCTAGGACTTGAACCTAGAACCAATTGATTAAGAGTCAACTGCTCTACCATTGAGCTACCGAGGCGCCAAAACCGGCGCGCTTTATGAAGAACGTCGGAGGTGTTGTCAACACGTCGAACGGATTTTACGAAAAATCTGCGCGACTTCATGAGGGGTGTGCAAAATTCAAGTCCCGCTTTTCCGGGATATTCCCTAAGGTAGCTCGCAGCAATGCTGACTGTTTCCAATGTGTCCAAGGGCTATGGCGGAAGGACCCTGTTCTCGGACTTGTCTCTGCAGTTCAACCGTCAGGACCGACTGGGCCTGGTGGGTCCGAATGGCGCCGGCAAGTCCACGCTCTTCAAGCTAATTCTCCAGCAGGAGGAGCCGGACGACGGTCTGGTGACCTTCCAGCGCGGGACGACCGTCGGCTTCCTGCCCCAGGAGAGCGCGCCGGTGGGTGATCAAACGGTGTTGGAAATCGCCACCAGCCAGCATGCTCCCGGTTCCGAGCCGGAAGATGATTACCACTTCTATGCCGACGGTCCGGCCATCGCCAAGGCCAAGCGCCTGCTCAAGGGCTTGGCCTTCCGAGATACGGATTTCGAGCGGCCGGCGCGCGAGTTGTCCGGTGGTTGGGTCATGCGGGCGCACTTGGCCCGGTTGTTGGTGCATGAGCCGGACATCCTCATGCTCGATGAGCCCACCAACCATCTGGATCTCGAAACCCTGATTTGGTTTCAGGGCTATCTGAAGAATTACCCGGGAGCGATTTTGGTCATCTCGCACGACCGGGAGTTTCTCAATCAGTTGGTCACCGGCATCGTCGAGATTCGCAATGAGCGGCTCTACCGCTATACGGGCAACTACGACGCTTTTCTCGACGAGCGTGAGGCCCAGCAGGAGCAGCAACTGGCCGCCTTCAAGAACCAGCAGCGCGAAATTGGTCGCCTGATGGACTTCGTGAACCGGTTCCGAGCCAAGAACACCACGGCGACGCGGGCTCAGGCCAAGCTCAAGCAAATCGACCGCATGGAGAAGATCAACGCGCCGGAGCAGGCGGCGTCGACGGTTGATTTTGCATTCCCTCAGCCGGAGAAGAGCGGTCAGCGGGTCATCACCCTCAAAGGGATGGATTTCGCCTACGGGCAGAACGTGATTTACACCGGTCTCGAGTTCGAAGCGCAGCGGGGCGACCGCACGGTGCTGGTCGGACCCAACGGTGCCGGCAAGTCCACCTTGCTCAAGCTGTTGGCGGGCAACCTGACGCCGCAGGCCGGTGTGCGTGACCTGGGGTTGCGGGTGAAGGTGGGTTACTTCTCCCAGTACCGCACCGAAATGCTGCAAGCCGAGCGGACGGTGCTGGAGGAGGCTTCCGACACGCCGGCCCGGGTGACCGAGTTGTACATCCGATCCCTGCTGGGATGCTTCCTCTTCCGGGACGACGATGTCTTCAAGAAGGTGGCGGTGCTCAGCGGTGGTGAAAAGACCCGTCTGGCCTTGGTGAAGCTGCTGCTCGATCCGCCGAACTTGCTGTTGATGGACGAGCCCACAACCCACCTCGACATCGCCAGCATCGACGCGCTCGTGGCGGCCTTGAGCGAGTTCATCGGAACCCTCGTCTTCATCAGCCACGACGTGTACTTCATCCGGGCGATTGCCACCCGCGTGCTGCACATCAGTGGTGGTGTGCTCACTCCGTATGCGGGTGACTACGACTACTACCTCGAGAAGACCAAGGCCTCTTCCGCGCGAGTGGCGTTGACCGCCGCCTCCAATGGCAGCGGTCTGACCAATGCCCGTCCGGCCACCACTGGTCCGGCCGCGTCTTCAAAACCGGTGATCACGACCTCTTCCAAGGAGCGTCGGCAGCAGGCGGCCGAAGCGCGCAAGGCGATGGGCTTCCAGAAGAAGCATGTGGCCACGCTGGAGGCACGCATTGCCACGCTGGAGGCCAAGCAAGTCCAGTTGACGGCCGAAATGGAAAAGCCCGAGACGTACACCAAGCCGGGTCGATCCATGGAAATTCAGCAGCAACTCCGCACCGTGGGTCACGATTTGCACAAGACCAGCACCGACTGGGAGGCTGCGGCCACCAAGCTGTCGGAACTGGAGGCCGCTTCCATCGAATGACCCGCCGGCCGGGGAGCGGGTCAGATCACCACCTTGAACTTCTCACCCTTGCCGATGGATAGCGCGAAGCCGGCCATCAGCTCGGGGATGAATTCCAGGTCCTTGAGATTCACCATCTCCACCGGGGAGTGCATGTAGCGGTTGGGCAGGCTGATGAGACCGCTGGGGATGCCTCCGCGGGTCCAGAAGATCACGTCGGTGTCGGTGCCGCTGGTGGCACTCATGGCCTCGTGTTGCAGGGGGATTTTCTTTTTCGCGGCGACTTCTTCGAGGCGCTGGAGGACGGCGGGATGGTTGCAGCCGCCGTGAGTCAATGCGGGGCCGCCGCCGAGCTTGATGTCGCCGTGGGCGCGCTGGTCCACCGTCGGATAATCGGTCGCGTGGGTCACGTCGACGACCAGGGCGGTCTCGGGATGGAGTGAGTAGGCGATTTGACGGGCTCCGAGCAGGCCGACTTCTTCCTGCACGTTGGCCACGGCGCAGACTTCGACATTGAGCTTCTTGGCCACCGGCTTGAGCAACCGGAGGGTTTCAGCCACGGCGAAAGTTCCGATGCGGTTGTCGAAGGCCCGGGCGATCGCCAAATCGCCGCGCAGCATTTCGAAGCGGTCATTGAGCGTGATCGGGTCACCGATGCGAACGAGCTTCAGTGCGGCTTCTTTGGAGGCGACGCCGATGTCGATGAAGAGTTCGTGGATCTTCGGCGCCTTGGCGTCGCCGTCTCCCCGGGTGAGGTGTGGGGCGACGTTGCCAACCACGCCCAGGACCGGGCCCTGCCGGGTGTGGATGGTGATGCGCTGGGCCTTGGTGATGGCCGGGTCGATGCCGCCAGTCCGGCGGACATGGATGAAGCCCTCCGAGGTGATGAAGTTCACCGACATGGCGATTTCATCGGCGTGGGCCGCCAGCATCAGGCGGGGACCGCCACCTTTGTTGAGCACGGCCACGCAGTTGCCATAGGCGTCGGAGAAGGTCTCGTCGGCGTACGTGCCGGCGTAATCCAGCCAGACACGCAGGCCGCGGGTTTCGTGACCGACAGGGCTGGGGGTGTTGACGAGTGTTTCCAGGAAAGCCAGCGATTGCGAACGCATACCACAGACACTGCCGCAGCCTAAGGGGAGTGCCAAGGGATGGGTTTTACCGTAGATTCTGCCTCGGATCTTGCTTGAGGTAGTACCGCCTCGGGTCGTTCGGAGGCTATTCCTTGGCTATATCGGGATGCCGGCGCAGGCGGTTTTCCAGCAGGAGGCGCCAAACCATCCAGGCGGCCTCGATGGCGATGTCCCGCGACATCTTGGAGACTCCTTGTTCACGGTCTGTGAAGATGATGGGCACCTCAGCGACCTTGAGCCCCTTGCGCCAAACGCGATGGGTCAACTCGATCTGGAAGCTGTAACCGTTGGCAGTGACCGAACCGACATCGATGGCTGCCAACGTCTTCCGTCGGAAGCACTTGAATCCGCCGGTCGGATCGCTGAAGGGCATTCCGGTGATGATTCGGGTGTAGAAGCCGCCCCACAAAGAAAGAAGCAGCCGGGACAGTGGCCAATTGATGACGCGAATGCCGCCTGAGTAGCGCGAGCCAAGCACCAGGTCTGCTTTCTGTTCCTGGGCTGCTTGGAGAAACCGCGGGATGTCTGCCGGATTGTGTGAGAAATCGGCATCCATCTCGAAGACGAAGGCGTAATCGCGGGCCAGTGCCCATTGGAAGCCCGCGACGTAAGCCCGGCCCAGGCCGTCTTTCACCGTGCGGTGCAACACGTGGACCCAGGGGTGCCGAGCGGCCAGTTCATCGGCGATTTGTCCGGTGCCATCCGGCGAACTGTCGTCGACGACCAGAACGTCCACGGGAACCGTCAAGGCGCCGAGTCGGCGGACCAAATCGGGCAGGTTTTCCCGCTCGTTGTAGGTCGGTACGATGATGAGCGTCTCGGCCGCCATAAATGTTCGCGCTCAAAGTAACGACCCATCACAGCTCTGAACAGGCGCGAAATTCCGGACCGGTGCCCGTTGCGGAATCCTTGCCTTGGATGCTTGCCGAAAAAGATGGATGAAATTCTGGCAGATTCCCTGCGGATGCTTGCATCGGGGCGTTTCTTGAGGAGCCTCCTGTCATGAAGATTCCTCGAAGGGCATTCATTGGTTCGTCGTTGGTGGCCTTGGCGGACGGTTCGTTGGCTGTCGCAAATTCCAAGTCGGGCAGCCAGAAGAAGTCGGGCAAGGGCGTGCAACGGGAAGCCGACCCTTCGGCGAAGCCCCCGCTGGTGATTTCCACCTGGCCCTTTGGCAAACCGGCCAATGACCGCACTTTGGAGGTGTTCCGCTCCGGTAAATCCGGCCTGGACGCTGTGGAGCAAGGGGTTCGCTTGGCCGAAGCCGACTTGTCCAATCCGAGCGTTGGGCTTGGTGGGATTCCTGCGGCCCATGGTGTGGTTCAGTTGGATGCCTGCATCATGTCGGGTCCGGGACACAAAGCCGGATCCGTGGCCGCGGTCGAGGGTTTCAAGCACCCGGTGTCCATCGCTCGCCGGGTCATGGAGGAAACCCGCCACGTCATGTTGGTGGGCGAGGGCGCGCAGCGGTTCGCGCGGGAGAGGAAGTTCGAGGAGGGGCCGGCGGTGACACCGGGTCAGAAGTCGGCTTGGGAAAACTGGAAGAAGGCGCAGGAGGCAGAGAAGGCCAAGGCGCCGAACCACGACACCATCGCCCTCCTTATGCTAAGCCCGTCGGGAGACATCTTCGGTGCCTGCTCCACCTCGGGTTGGGGCTACAAGATTCCGGGACGCGTGGGGGATTCCCCCATCATCGGCGGCGGTCTGTATGTGGACAATGCGGTGGGCGGGGCCGGGGCCACTGGGATCGGAGAAAATGTGATGCGCTACTGTGGTTCGTTCTTGGTGGTGGAGTTCATGCGCCAAGGCATGTCTCCAACCGAAGCCTGCCTGGCCACGCTGCACCGCATCGCCTCCATGGACCCCAAGGGCTACGACCTCAGCATCAACTTCATCGCCCTCGACAAGCGGGGCCGTTTCGGAGCGGCGGGAACGGGCCAAGGATTCCAGTATTCGGTGGCCTGCGACGACTACAGCAAGGTGCTTCAAAGTCCGGGTGTCACCCAGAAGCCCGTCGGACCTCTGGGCGGCAATCGCCTGTGATCTGAGGTGGGTGAAATGGGGGCCACCAGGCCCGCGACCGCTTACTTTGTACCGGCGGGCAACGGTACCTGACCTGGCCGGCTTAGGTAATAGAGCAAATCCCGGGTCTGCTGTTCCGTGAGGTTGGCGATGAGGCCCTCGGGCATCATGGAGACGGCAGTGGCCTCGATCTTGCGGATTTCCGCACGGGGCACCGTGACCAACTCATTGGCTGTCTGCAGCGATATCCCGCTGGCGTCCTGGGACTTGATCACACCGGTGAGCACCCGCTCGTCCTTCGTCTCGACGGTGGAAGCGAGGTACTCGTTGGGAATTACTGCGTTGGGGTAGAGGATGTTCTGGAGCAAGTAGTCGAGGTCGGCACGATTGGCGCCCGTGATGTCCGGGCCGACATGGCCGCCGGTGTCGAAGAGGTGATGGCATTGCGAGCACACCTGATTGAAGACCACCCGCCCGCGCGGTGCGTCTCCCGGTTGGGAACCGCCGGCCCAGTAGAGCTTCTTCACCCGTTCCACTTCGGCCTTCATGTCCGGGCTGGTTTCTTTCATCACGCCCCAGATCTGGGTCAGGTCGCTGGCCAGGGTGGCGTCCTTGAGCGAGCGCAACTGGCGGACGAGGTCTGCTGTCAACGTGGCCTTGGGAACCGCGCCTGAGCGGACGGCTTCCACCAGAGGTCGGGCATAAGCCGCGCGGGAGGCCAAGGTGTTCAGGGCATCCCTTTGTTCAGCAGCATTGAACTGGGGGAATCCGGCGAGAAGGACCGATGGAGTCTTGGCGTCATCGAATGCGGCCAAACCGCGAATCGCCGTGGCTCGGACTCCGGCTTCGGTGGTGAGTTTTTGGAGCAGAGGCACCAAGGCCGCATCCCGGGTTCGGAGCAAGGTATCTACGGCGGCGGTCCGGTCGGCGCCGGCAGCCTGGGGGTTGGCGGCGATGGTGCGGAGGGTCTCCAAAGCTCGGGGGCTGCCGAAGACAGTGCCCAAATTCCGGGCCAACCGGCGGGTTTCCTCGTCCGGTGCGGCCGCGAGGGTGGTTTCCAACTCGGTCCAGCCTGCAGGAGCGCTCACGCCGTTGCGTCCGCGGAGGGCGGCTTCCATGCCGCGCAGGACGTCGAGGCGCAGGGTGGTATCCGCGGTTCCGGCCGCCAGTGCGGTGAGGCGGTCCAGAGGGCCCTCAGCCCGCAGGGTCGACGAAAAAAGGCCCAACGCCACAGCGCCAGCGCTGAGTCTGCGGAACAATCGCGTGAACTTCACGCAGGACAGGCTACCCGGCAGGGACTCAGCAGCAAGCCGTCGTTCGCTGGGGTGGGTCTGGACCGTGGGTCGCTGAACCGGGTGGGAAGGCAAATACTCATTGCGCCTTCCGATGGTGCTGTGGCTAAGTTTCGCGCCTTTCCGGGGGTTAAAACCTCTGGATTGAAAGGTTCGCGACGGTAGGGATATCCATGAAGCGCTGGCGCATGCAGGTCTTGTACTCGGGTCGGGTTCAGGGCGTGGGCTTTCGTTACCAAACGAAGCGGCAGGCGACGGGCTTTGAATTATCCGGAACGGTGCGGAACTTGCTGGACGGAAGGGTAGAATTGATCGCCGAGGGCGAGCGGTCCGAGTTGGAAGAGTTTCGGAAAGCAATCCGTGAGTGCGGGTTGGGTCCGATGATTCGCAACGAAGACGTGACATGGGCCGAGGCCACGGGCGGTTTCCGGGGTTTCGAGATCGTGCGGTAAACGAGAATGAGGTACGCCATCATAGCTGACATCCACGGGAACCTGGAAGGGCTCCAGCGGGTGCTTGCCGACATCCAGGAACAGAAGTGTACCCATGTCGTGTGTCTCGGGGATGTCGTGGGATACGGCGCCAACCCGAAGGAATGCTTGGACATCGTGCGCGGGATGAACATTCCCACGGTCAAGGGCAACCACGATGAATACATCGGCCTCGATGAAGACCCAGAGGGGTTCAATGATGCCGCCGCTGAGGCCGTTGCTTGGAGTCGAGCCCAATTGACGGCCGACGACCGCAAGTGGTTGCGGGATCTCAAGTATTTCCGCCTGGTGGCCAATTTCTCCATCGTCCACGCGACCTTGGATGGCCCCCAGCGCTGGGGCTACGTCTTCGAGAAACTCGAGGCGGCCGCCAGCTTCACCTATCAGAACACTCAGCTGTGTTTCTTTGGGCACACCCACGTTCCGGTGGCCTTCATCCGCGACACAGGCGTTCGGGGTGGGCAGTACTCGAAGCTGAAGATCGAGCCCGGTCGCAAGTATTTCATCAATGTGGGCAGCGTGGGTCAGCCCCGTGATGGCGATCCCCGGGCCGCCTACGTGGTGTACGACGTTCCGACTCAGACCGTGGAGTTGCGTCGTTTGGAGTACGATATCCCCACGACCCAGAAGAAAATTCTGGCCGCGGGTTTGCCGCCTCGATTGGCTGAACGCTTGGCGACTGGTCGCTGAGGTTCCGGTGAGCCAATGGAATCGAAGTAGTCGAGGTCATCGAGGGAATCGAAAAACATTGGATCTAGGCGGCGGTTTTGGGTCTTGTGTGCCGCTCATCGGCTGTACCGCTCTGCTGTGAAGATCCTCATCCTCAAGCCAAGTTCCCTGGGTGACGTGATTCACGCCCTCCCGGTGCTGCGCCTGCTGCGGTTGGAGTTTCCGCAGGCCCAGATCGATTGGTGGATCCTTCGCGGCTTGATGCCGCTTCTGGAGGGCGATCCGGATATTCACCGCCTGATTCCCTTCGATCGGAAAGAGTGGGCCAAGCCGCGTCATTGGTCCGCGGTGGTTCGTCTGGTGCGGCAGCTCCGCTCCGAGCGCTATGACTGGATCTTGGACCTCCAGGGGTTGGCGCGTTCGGCGCTGTTGGGTCGGGCCTGCGCCCGTTCCGGCGCCCGATTCGTGGGTGTGCGCGACTGGCGTGAGTTGGTGCCGTTGTTTCATGGTGAATCGGTACCCAGACCCTCGCCGCAAGCCCATGCCGTCGACTGGCAACGGGCTTTGTTGACACACCTGAAAGTGCCCTTGCGCACAAATTGGGAATGGATTCCCCGACGGCAGGCCGCCGCCGAGCAGTTGGGGCGCGAGTTTCCGGAGATGGCCCGAAACCGTTGGATCGGCCTTCAGCCGGGAGCGCGTTGGGACAACAAGCGTTGGCCGGTGGCCCGGTTTGTCGAGCTGATCCGCCTTCTGTCGCGGTCCCATCCCGGTCATCGGATCGCCGTCTTTGGAGGGCCTGATGATCAGTTCTTGGGCCAGTCCTTGGCGGCAGCCGATCCTGGGCGATGCTTGGATTTGACGGGCCGCCTTTCATTGCCCGGCATGATCGAGGCGCTGCGTTGTGTGGACTTGCTGGTGACCAACGACACCGGCCCCATGCATGTGGCCGCGGCTCTGGGTAAACCGGTGGTCGCCGTTTTTGGGCCGACCGACCCCTCCCAGACTGGTCCCTATGGGCAGGTGGAGTTTGTTCAGCGGGCTGAGCAGCCCCCGGCCTGTGCGCCGTGCCTGAAGCCGGTTTGTCACCACTCGGAACCGCTCGCCTGCCTGAATCGGATCACGGCCATCCAAGTGGCCACCGCGGTGGCAGGTCGATTGGTTTCGGTGTGAGCAGTCACTCCGACAAGGCCGCGTCCCAGTCTTTCCAGACCGGCTCGTAGCCGAGTCGGCGGATCACGTTGGCGACATCTGCCGGAGAGCGGTCGTCCGCAATATCGAATTGGCCCGTGGCATTGGTGGCGCGTCCCTGGGCGGTTGTCCAATCGGGTGAATCGGGTGCCAACGCCTCGATGCGCCCGCGCACCGTGTGATGGATTGCGTCCTTGCCGGCACCGGTGTAGCCGCCAGGTTCGGTATGGCTGCCGGCACTGGCGTGAGTGATGCCCAACGGCAGCAGGCCATCGCGCAGCGGGGCGGGTTCCCGGGTCGAAAGCACCAGGCCCACGTCCGGCAGGAACAGTCGCAGCGCGGTGATCACCTGCACCAGATCGCGATCCTGGAATCCCGTCAGGGGCTGGAATTCTCCGGCGCAAGGCCGAAGCCGTGGCAGCGAGACGGTCACCTGAGCCTTCCAACAGTGCTTGAGCAACCAAGCCGCGTGGGCTGCCACGGAAATCGCTTCCTGACGCCAGTCGGCCAGGCCGTACAAGGCGCCGATTCCGAGCCGACGGAATCCTGCTGAATAAGCCCGCTCCGGTGTGGCCAAGCGCCAGTCGAAATCCCGCTTGGGCCCAAGCGTGTGCATTTGACCATAGACGTCCCGGTCGTAGGTCTCTTGGTAAACCACCAGACCTTCTGCACCGGCTTGGACCAGCGGTTGGTAGTCACTGGTTTCCATGGGACCGACCTCGAGCGACAGCGCGGGGATAAACGGGTGCAGGGTTCGGACACAGTCAGCCATGTATCCGTTGGACACAAATTTGGGGTGCTCTCCGGCCACCAACAAGATGTTGCGGAATCCTTGATCGGCCAGGGCGCGCGCCTCCCGTTCTACTTCTTTCTGCGCCAGCGTGACTCGGAGGATGGGGTTGTCCCGGGAAAAGCCGCAGTAAGCGCAGTTGTTGATGCACTCGTTGCTCAAGTACAGCGGTGCGAAGAGCCGGATGGTCTTTCCGAAGCGCTGCCGGGTCAGGGATTGGGACCGTCGGCACAAGTCCTCCAATCGTGTGGCCGCCGCCGGGGAGAGCAGCGTGGCAAAATCACCCAGTGACGACGGTCCGCGCCGAAGCACCGAGTCTACGCGCTCGGCATCCGACGACCGGGCTTGATCCATCAAGCCCTCCAAAGGCAAGGCACGGAAGGCCTCGACGAAACTCATGTCCACCGACCATAGCCGGGGAGCCTCTGCAGGCAAGCCGTGGGGCTCGCACGGGCTGGCTTTCGGGCGCTTGTCGAACCCGGATTTATCCTCGAAGGACCTTCATGAATCAGACCGGTCGCTGCGACGGGGAAGGTCTTTTTCGATGAGGATACGGGTACCCCATGGAGTGAGATGCTCCAGGCTGACGGCATCGGAGTCGGCCCAGTTCCGCGCGATGGTCATTGGGATCGTCACCACCAACTGGCCGGATTCGCTGGTCACGTTCCAGTCGGGTCCGTGCGTTGTGATCAATCGATACGACCACTGGTCGCCGGGAGCGGGTCCGATTTGGACTGCTTCGGCCTGTTGTCCTGACGCCAGCCAGTTTGCCAGTTCCGGGCGGCGCATCCGGAATCGCACGGTCGAGCCGAAGATCCGCAGTTTCATTGGCGCAACGCTGAACGGAACGAGGTCAAAGAGGAAGCCGGAGCCCGAACGATCGGGCTTGGACCGGCCCCACTGCGAGGGAACCGAGTCCGTCTTCCAATTCCCGGGATGAGAGCGGAGGCTGTGACCATGTCGTGGATGGATCACTCTTCCGAAAATACCAGCGTCTGTCCGCGCCGGATTCCGGGTCCGAGAGCAGGCACCTGGGTGGTTTTGGGCGTCAGTCTCTGCTGGGGTGCGCTGATCTCGTCGATGCTCCGAGCTGAAGGTCCGGCCGAAATTCGCACCGGGGCTGACCAACTCCTGGCGGCCGATCCGTCGCCCCTGCGCGGGAAGCGGGTGGGTTTGATCACCAATCCCACCGGGGTGACCCGCGATTTGCAATCGCTGGCCTTGCGTCTTCGACAGCGGAAGGACTTCGAGTTGGTGGCGCTTTATGGGCCGGAGCACGGCGTGCGTGGCAATGCCCAGGCGGGTGACAAGGTGGGCTTCCAGTGGGATCCCGTGCTGGGGTTGCCGCTCTTCAGCCTGTACGGCAAGACCTTCAAGCCCACTGGCCCCATGCTGACGAACATTGCCGGGATGGTTCGTGGGAGCCCGGGCATTCCCACCAACGCCGCTCTCGCAGAACGGATTGACGTGCTCGTCTTCGACATCCAGGACGTGGGTTCGCGGGCCTACACCTACGTGGGTACCCTTTCCAAGGCCATGGAGGCCTGCGCTGAAAACGGTATTCCGATCCACGTGCTGGACCGGCCCAATCCGCTCGGGGGTGTCGTGCTGGAGGGGTCCGTCTTGGAGGCTCCTCAGTGGGTTTCGCTCGTCGGTATCCAGCCGATCCCCATGCGCCACGGAATGACCGTGGGTGAGTTGGCCCGCCTCTTCAACGCGCGCTTCCTCGCCCGACCAGCGGCCTTGACGGTGACGCCCATCACCGGTTGGACCCGCTCGATGGACTTCGTTCAGACGGGTCTGCCTTGGGTCATGCCATCGCCCAACATGCCTACCGTCGACACCGCCCGCGTGTATCCGGGGCAGGTGTTGCTTGAGGGAACCAATCTTTCCGAAGGGCGCGGAACCACGCGTCCCTTCGAACTGTTCGGTGCGCCGTGGATTCAGGGGCGAGAACTCACAGATGCCCTCAATGCGTTGCGTTTGCCTGGGGTGGTTTTTCGGGAAGCCTGGTTCACACCGTCGTTTTCCAAGCATCGCGGTGAACTGTGCGGAGGGAGCCAAATCCATGTAACCGATGCGTCCCGATTCCGTTCGGTGACCACGACACTGCGCATTTTGGAAACTGTCCGGCGGCGATATCCCAGCCAACTCACCTTCCAGGGCTCGACCTTTGATCGTCTCATGGGCACGGCCACGGTGCGCCCGCTATTGGAATCGGGCGCGGACCTCGCGCCGGCCTTGGCTCGAATGGATTTGGACCTCAAGGCCTTCGAAACCCTCCGTCAGCCCTATCTCCTTTATCCCTGAAGTGAGGCGGTGCGTTTCGAGCGAACGGTTCTCAGCAGACGCCAAGCAACCAATGCCAGCGAACCTTGTGCGAAGAGGTCACCGTGTCGGTGGTAGGGGGTCTCGCTGCGGGGGAGACCCATGGGCACGGTGATGAGCAAGACACCGGGCGCATAGACGTTGCCGTCCGGGTAGCCGAGAAGATCGCGCGGCGTGCCGCAGGCGTCCCACCATCCGGTGATGCCGTTGTTGCACACCCGCACCAAGGCCACGCCATTCTCGACAGCCCGGAAGACCGCGCTCGACGTGTGCTGCCACTGCGCGGCGCTCTCGGCGAACCAGCCGTCATTGGTGATGCCCAGGATGAAATCGACACCGGGTTGGACATGGTCCCGGATGCCGTGCGGGAAGACGTCTTCGAAGCAAATCACCGGGGCTGCGGTGGCTCCGCCGGTGAAGCGGAAGGTCCACGGGCGATCACCGCTGTCGAACCCGTCGCCAATGGGTGTGATCCACTTGAGGAAGGGGAGCCACCGGGCCAGAGGGACGTACTCTCCGAAGGGTACCAGTCGCCGCTTCCAGTAGGCCGGCGGCATGGATCCGTCACCGCGCCGCAGGAAGGCTGCGTTGTAGCGGGCCACGCCGAGGCGATCCCCGGTCCCGGCCTCGCGGGTTACCGAGTCGTCGGCCCCGAGGATCCAGTCGGGTCCGTTCTTGCCGATGAGGGCGACCATGCGGCTGTAGTTGGTCTCCGTCAGTCCGAAGGTGCCTTCGGGCCAGACCAGCACTTCGGGCTCCAAGGCCATCGCCTGTCGCGACAGGTTTTCGATCTTCGTGAACGTGCGGCCTTGTTCGTCGGGATCCCATTGGAGGGTTTGCGGCACGGAGGGTTGGACCAGACTCATGCGGACGGTCTTCGGGTTGGCCTGGCGCTCCAGGCGACGGTAACCCATGACCTCCCAGAATCCCCAGCCCATGACGAGCAAGGTGACCATGAGCGGGAGTCGTGCCTCGGCGGTCCAGTTCCAGCGGGATTCGGGGCGCAAACCCATGCTCAGGAAAGCCCCTCCCAAGGCCAAGCTGCTCCAACAAACAAGGAAGGAAACGCCGTACACCCCGGTCACGCTCGCCAGTTGGATCAGGGGCAATTGACGCCATTGGCTCACTCCCAGAGGGGCCCAGGGAAATCCACTCAACAACATCGAACGCAAGTACTCGAGAGCGACCCAGCCGAGGGCGAGGGTCATGAGTCGCGAAGCCCGTACGGCCCAGGCATCGCGGGCATAGGCCTTTGCTCCAAAGAGCCAGGAGGCCCAGCCTCCAGTCGGTCGGTCGGTTTTGGCGTCGTCACCATTGAGTCGTAGCCCGAGGCGGATCCAGAGCGCCGGGAACAACGCACAGTAGGCGCTCAAGGCCACCCATCCGGCGTAGGCGCCGACGGGGAAGGGGATGTGACGCATCCAGCGGAGCAAGACCAGGAAGTGGACGAGGCCCGCGATGTACCCATAGCGGAAACCCTCCGGCCCGCGCAGTCCGCAAGCGCCGAACCAAAGAAGTGCCGGGGCGATCCAGGCGAGCCCGGCCCAACCGGGAGTGGGATGGGCCAAGGCACCCGCCAAACCGGCCAGCACCGCCACCGGGTATCGCTGTGTCTCTCGGTTGATCCAAGCGCTCGTCACGCGGTCAGCCTACTCCCTACAACCCGGTTCCGGCGAGGAACGGTTTAGGTCGGTACCCGATCGAATTCCAAATTTCGTCTGGGATTGCATTCCTGACCCTGCAAGCAACCTTTTCGGCCTCGCACATCCAAGGGGATCGCTGTGAGATCCAATGACCGAATCCCGAGAGCGAAGACTCCTGCTGCTGTTGGCGGCAGTGCAGTTCACCCATGTGCTGGATTTCATGGTGATGCTCCCGCTCGGGCCGCAATTGATGCGGGACCTCCACATCGGTCCGTTGGGTTTCAGCGCGCTGTTGGGGTGCTATTCGGTGGCGTCGGGGGTGGCGGGATTTTTTGGATCCACCTTCATCGACCGGTTCGAGCGACGCTCGCTCCTGGTTGTGACCTATTTGGGATTCATCGTCGGAACGCTCGGTTGTGCGCTCTCCCACAGCGCCGCCATGTTGGGTTTGTCTCGCTCGATTTGCGGAATCTTCGGTGGCCTGTGTGGTTCGTTGGTCATGACGGTGGCCTCGGATCTGGTGCCTCCCCAGCGTCGGGCTGCCGGCTTGGGCTTGGTCACCACTTCCTTTTCTGTGGCGGCGGCCTTCGGAGTTCCCTTGGGTCTGGCACTGGCCAATCGATTCGATTGGGAGGCGCCTTTTTGGGGTGTGGCGATTCTTTCGGCGATCTTGTGCGGGTTGATTTCTGTGAACTTGCCGACCCTCAAGGATCACATCCATCCCGGTGCCCGCTTTGGTTTTACTCCCATGCTGGAAGTGATCCGGGACGCGAACGCGCGTCGGGCATTGGCCTTCTATGGGATGCTGGTCTTCGCCCACTTCGCCATCATTCCGATGCTGGCGCCGTACCTCATCGGCAATGTTCATCTGGCGGAGGAGAGGTTGTTTTTGGTTTATCTCGTGGGTGGCATTTTGAGTCTCTTCAGCACGCCCCGCATCGGCCGGTTGGCGGACGAATTGGGGCAGGTTCGCGTGTATGCGGGTTTGGTGGGTTTCGCCATCGTGATCACCTTGGCCATCACGCATGCCCGTCCGATGCCGCTCTTCGGTTTGTTGCTCTTGGGGGGATCGTTCTTCGTTTTTGCCAGCGGCCGGTTCATTCCAGCCCAGGCGATTCTCAGTCTGGCGGTGCCACCTCGGAGGCGGGGCGCGTTCATGAGTTTGAGCAGTTGCGCCCGCGACATCATGGCCGGACTGACCACCGCGGTGGGCGGCTGGCTCGTGGTCAAGACGCCTACCGGCGAGATTATCGGCTACGATCGATTGGGATGGATCGCAGTGGTTTCGGCTCTCTTGAGTCTTTGGTTGGCGACTCGGGTCCGGAATGTGGAGCACTCGGTCCCGATTGTCCCGGCAGCCCCCGCGGGTGATCAGGTAAACCGGTCCAACGGATGACCGGCCAGGAAGGCTGCGGCCTCCATGCGTCGGCCTCCCTCCGGTTGAAGCAGTTGCAGCTCCAGAGCGCCGCGGCCGCAGGCCACTACCAGACGGCCCTTTCCGGAATCGATCCGATGACCCGGTGAGCCCGAGCCCTCGCAGGGAGTGGCGGCATGGATTTTTACCAGCCGGGTCTTGCCACCGCCCTCGGCATGACAGAACGCCCCGGGCCAGGGAGTGAATGCCCGCAGTCGCCGCCAAAGTTCCAACGCGGGCCGATCCCAAATCAGTCGCCCGTCTTCCTTGCTGATTTTTCGGGCCAACGAAACTCCTGCTGAAGGCTGGGCCTGAGGTGTGATTCGGCCGTCCAAATAGTCAGGCAGTGACCGGATCAACAAGTCGCCTCCTAGATCTGCCAGGCGGTCGTGGAGGGATTGGCCGGTGTCTTCATCGCGGATCGGGGTGGTGGCCGTGGTGACGATGGGTCCGGTGTCCAAACCGGCATCCATGCGCATGAGGGTGACGCCGGTTTCCTGAAGTCCATCGGCCAAGGCCCATTGGATGGGGGCGGCTCCCCGATAAGCCGGCAGCAACGACGTGTGGACGTTGAGGCAGCCGTGACGGGGGACGTCGAGGACCGCTTGAGGCAGCAGTTGGCCGTAGGCGGCGACCACCATGAGATCGGGGGCCAGGCAACGGAGGCGCTCAATGAAGACGGGATCCCGGGCTTTGGCGGGTTGATCGACGGGTATGCCTACCTCGAGGGCGGCTTGCTTGACCGGGGTGGGCTGTAGAGCCATGTCGCGTCCCTTGGGTCGATCCGGCTGGCTTACTGCGAGGATCACTTGCCAGCGCGGGTCGGCCGAAAGACGTCGCAGCACTGTGGCGGCGAGGTCGGCGGTTCCCATGAAGACCAGTCGGGGCAGGGCGGACATCGTCCGTCTACCATCTGCGACCGGGACCTTCGGATCAAGCGGCTCAGCCGGAACGATTCAATTGGATCGGTCGTGCTGGCTGCGTCTTCTTCCGCAAAAGCTTCGTTGTTCACTCGTTACGGGCCTTCCATCGGCCCGCGCCTCGCTCTCGCCTCGTCTTGCGAAAGAATTCGCGACGCCATCCCTTCCCTCCCAACTGAATCGTTCCGGCTCAGGCCAGGATCCCGCGGATCGGTTGGGCTTCGAGAACACCGGTGAGCTTTTGGTTCAGGCCACCGTGGAAGTAAGTCAGGCGCTCGTGATCGAAGCCCATGAGGTGAAGGATGGTGGCGTGCAAATCCCGTAGGTGATGGCGGTTGACCTCGGCGGCCTCACCGACTTCATCGGTTTCGCCGTAACTCGTCCCGGCCTTCACGCCACCGCCGGCCATCCAGTAGGTGAAGCCCTTGGGATTGTGGTCGCGTCCGCCCGGCTTGCCTCCGGTGTTGAAGGTTTCGGAGACAGGCATCCGGCCGAACTCGCCGCCCCAGACGACGAGGGTTTCCTCCAGCAGTCCGCGTTGTTCCAAATCGGCCAGCAGAGCGGCGATGGGTTGATCGACCTCCGGGCAATGCAGCTTCAGGTTTTCTTCGATGCCATGGTGGCCGTCCCAGGTGTTCTGGCCGCCGGCCGCGCCGCCGCCGGAGTAGATTTGCACGAAGCGCACGCCACGTTCGACGAGCCGCCGCGCCGTCAGGCACTGGCGTCCGAAGGGAGCCGGACCCTGGGCCAATGGGTGCCAAGTGGGCTTGGGCTCGTGGATGCCGTAGGCCTCGAGTGTACTAGGGTTTTCTTGCGACAAATCGAGCGCCTCGGGGGCGGAGGCTTGGAGTCGGAAGGCTAGTTCGTAGCTGGCGATTCGTGCTGCCAAATCGGAGGACTCCGGATGTTGGCGTTGGTGCTGGGCGTTGAGTGATTGGATGAACTCAATCTCGCGGCGCTGGTGTTCCTGACCGAGACCCGCCGGTGCCTTCAAGTTGAGGATGGGCTCACCCGAGGTCCGAAGCACGGTGCCCTGATGCACTCCGGGCATGTACCCGCTCGACCAGTTCGGGGCTCCAGTCGTCGGCCCGCCGCGCGGATCGAGCATGACCACATAGCCGGGCAGGTTCTGGTTTACCGTCCCCAGGCCGTAGCTCAGCCAGGCTCCCAGCGAGGGGTGCCCTTGCAAGATGCGGCCCGTGTTCATTTGCAGCACCGCGCTGCCATGGGCGAAGGAGTCGCTGTAGAGCGACTTCACCACGGCCAGCTTGTCCATATGCTTCGAGATTTGCGGGAAGGCGTCGGAGCACCACAGTCCAGACTGGCCGTGCTGGCGGAAGGTGCGACGGCTGGCTTGAAGGACCGCGCGGGTCTTGCTGTTGCGCCGAAACTCGTTGTCGATGGTTTGCCCATCCCGGCGTTGCAACTCAGGCTTGTAGTCGAAGAGGTCCACCTGCGACGGACCACCGAACATGAAGAGGAAGATCACCGACTTGGCGCGGGTGGCTCGGTGCGGTGGTTTGGGTTCCAGTGGGTGCTGGGGGGTAGCGGTCGATTCGGCGCGTGCGCGGCGACCAAAAAACCCATCGGCCTCCAGAAAGGAAGTGAGTGCCAGACCGGCGAAGCCAGCGCCCATTTCCCAGAGGAATTGGCGTCGGGGTTGGAATGGGTCTGTCGGATTCATTCGCTGCAAAGGACTTCGTTCACATTGAGCAGGCCGCGGCAGAGACTCACCAGAGCTGCCTGCGGCGCACCGGGCTGTGGCACCGTTCGCAACCCGCTTGGGTGGTCGTTTTTGGGATCCAGTCTCACCGCTGCCGCCTGATCCCGGAGGAGGTTTCGAGCGGCCTTCGCCTCGGCCGCGGTCGGTGGGCGTTGCAAGGCCAGTGCGAAGGCTCGTTGAATTTGTCGGTCGCGGTCGGTGCCGGCTTCGCGAGTCACCCGATCGGCAAAGGCGGCTGCCTGGATTTGGATCCACGGATCATTGAGAAGAGTCAGCGCCTGCGGTGCCACGGTGGTGCGGGAACGCTGGCCGGTGGCCACGGTTCCGTTGGCCGCGTCGAAGCATTCCAAGAGGGGCACCTTCAAGGCTCGCTTCACTACCAAGTAGACGCTTCGGCGGTCTTGCTCGGGCAGTGGGCTGTCCTGCCAACCCTTGCCTGCCGAGTCCTGCGTGTTGTGGACCTCCGCTTGCAAGGTGGGAAACACGCTGGGGCCACCGCGTGCCGGGTTCAGGCGGCCGCTGATGGTCAGGACCGAATCCCGGATGGCCTCGGCCTCCAGTCGTCGCAGGTTCTGTCGCCACACCCACCGGTTGCTATCGTCTACGCGACGAGCTTGGGCGGACTGAGTCTGCGAAGACATTCGATAGGCTCGGCTGGTCATGACTTGTCGGTGCAGTGCCTTGAGATGCCAACCCTGACGGACGAGTTCCGAAGCCAGATGGTCGAGCAATTCCGGGTGGCTGGCAGGAAGACCGGTGAATCCGAAATCGTCGGGCGTGGGAACCAGGCCGGTGCCGAAATGATGCTGCCACACCCGGTTGGCGATGACCCGGGCCGTAAGCGGATTTTGGGGATTGCTCATCCATTCGGCCAGTTGGCGTCGGCGTCCGGTGGAGGGGGCGTCGGTGGGACGTTC